>Ga0172365_10001950_pt1 | contig 14992 bp, 12 predicted proteins | sample LakKivSesite48cm_FD_114535 | JGI IMG/M metagenome (GOLD analysis project Ga0172365, IMG submission 114535) | Sediment microbial communities from Lake Kivu, Rwanda - Sediment site 48cm | ecosystem: Environmental > Aquatic > Freshwater > Lake > Sediment | place: Rwanda: Western Province, Lake...
CAATGATTTTCTGGTGTTTTTTTCGCCATTCTTCGATTTTTTTGTGGTGGCCGGATAACAAAACTTTTGGCACTTGCCAAACTTCTGGCCTTGCCCGTCTAAATTTTCCTTTCGGATAAAATTTTGGCGGGCGGGTATATTGAGGACATTCAATAAACCCTTTTTCTTTGGTAATTCTTTCTTTTAATAATTCTGGTTTTCCTAAAACGCCGGGAATTAATCTGGCCACCGTTTCCATTACTATCATTGCTGGCAATTCCCCACCCATTAAATCATAATCGCCAATTGATAACTCAAGGTCAGCAATATGTTTTGCCACTCTCTCGTCCACTCCTTCGTAACGACCACAAATCATTATAATTTGATTTAACTTCGATAATTGATAAGCCATTTTTTGATTAAACTTTTTGCCGCGGGGCGTGAACAAGATTATTTTCCTTTTTTTATCACTTAATCTCTTAATTCGCTTAATCTCTTTTATAGCTTTGAATATTGGTTCAATCTTTAGCACCATCCCCAGCCCTCCGCCAAATGGCCTGTCATCAACGGTTTTATGGCGATCCTCCGTCCATTTTCTTAAATTATGAATGCAAATTTTAATCAAACCCTTTTCTTGGGCTTTTTTAATAAAAGATTCTTTCAGAAAAGAATCGAAAATTTTCGGAAAAATAGTAACGATATCAAATTGCATCATAAAACGAAAACCGCACTACCAACTATGATAGCACGGTTCTCGCTTTTTGTCAGCAGAAATCTCTGCTTACAATTTCAGTTCTTCCAGCTCCTCTCCTTCAGCCGGAGTTCTCCTTCCTCGAGTAGGTCGAGCAGCGGCGCCCTCTGGTTCCTCGATCTTCAAATTCACACGAGCGTGATTTTTCAGACCGACAATTCGAACCAGTGATCTTATTGATCTGGCAGTGGCACCAGCCTTGCCGATGATCTGACCCATATCTTCGGGATTTACTTTCAAAGAAAGTAAGACTCCCATCTCATCAACCTTGCGGTCGATTTTGACATCTTCTGGGTGATCAACCAAGGCTTTGATAATATACTCAAGGAATTCCTGATCAATTTGTGCTTTTGGCATAATCTTTCAGAATTAACCGATATTTAATCTTTACTAGTAGCCCGACCTTTCAAACCTACTTCTCTTTCAGTAATCCAGAGGTTCGGTAATTAAGTAGCTACTATTTCCAATTTTAATTTATTTCTAAAATTTGTCAAGTCTCCAAGATCACAGGTGCTCCCACAAGGTGGAGGAGAGAGATTCAAATCACTTTGCGAGAGCGCCTCTGACCTCATTTTTCCCATCTTTCAGCCCACATATTCCGAAATGGGCTAAAGGGTGGGAGGAAGCGAGATATGATTCTCTCTCGCTTCCTCTTTACTTAATCTCTCAATACTTCAACTTTTTTAACCGCCGAAATGGCGATGAAGACGCGATTAACGTCTTTCGGATTGTTCTCAGGAACAAGCCAGAATCCTCTTTTTTCAGCAGTTGGCAACCCCTCAGTCTTCCCTTTCAAAACCTCTCCGTCTTGAAAGTACACTACAACCTTCTTCATCTCTCTCCTCTCCTTTCCTTTCTCCGAGCATATAGCCGGAGCCGCGAATTGCTTGTTCAGCGATTTCCGCGAATTATAAAGAGCTATTTTGAGATCTCTCAAATTCACGATACTTATCCTGAACTTGAGAGATCGGGGAAGCTTATCGAAGGGATGGTGACACTCCTTATAATAAGTTTATGTAAGTTCCCCTTTCTCGGTTTTGGGTCAATCCCTACCTGCTTCGGTAGCTTTCATTCGGGATTCCTCTACGGTATTCCCGAAGCGTGGGATTCCCCATTTGTCAATTGTGTAGTACTTCACTGCTCTCACCTCCTTTCTTTCTTTTTGAGTCACCTCTGCCCACAAATTACTTTGTGAGCAGCAGGTCACTCATTGCGCGCTTTTTTATGGAAAATATTTTGGGAACTTGGAGCATATAGCTCTGCACGCCTTTTTGGCGAATTCCCATCTTTCAGCCCGTTTCTCCCGAAATGAGCTGAAGCATGGAAAAATTTTTCTCTTTTTATATTTTCAAATAAACTCTGGAAATAAGAAGAGGATGGCGTGAGGCGATTTACTCGCGGAACTGGGCGCCTTAAGCTGCCTTTCAGCTCATTTGCTTACCTCCCTGTAGCTTTCGCTACAAAGAGTGTGGTGTCGATTCACCACCACAAAAGGCTCACCCATGCGTAATTCTAACTACGCACGCCGCAAGGTCTACCTCTCCTTTTTACCTCTTTCAGAAGGCAAGCCGACCGCTCCCCTAAATCGCTCTCCTTCTTGAAAACGACTTAGGAGAAAATGGGCATTTCTTCTACATTCGGTTTGCCTCCTTTCCAGAATCTATTTGATTTTTTTTCAAGGTTCTTCCTTCTGTATCACTCTTTAAACCAATCCCGCCTCTCTAAGGAGAGAGGCGGGATGGCGTCAGATTACTAAAAATTTACTCTCTCCCCTTGCCCTCCATAGTTTTCTTGTCCGCCGTAGCTTTAGCGAAGGCGGAAGTGAAGGAGGGTCTTATTTTTTTTTATTCCTTGTCAATTGTCTCCAAAAAGTTCTGAAGAAAATTGACAAAGAGAGAAGGAAAGCAGTAAGGGAAGACTGTTGATACTCTCAGGAACTGGGTGGGTTCGCACTTGATTCGAACCACCCATATTCCCGAGAGACCAACAAATCTTCAACCCTACTATTTTACGCCTTCTCTTTCTCGCGATTTGCGGAACGGTGACAAGGAGCAATCTTTTTCTTCCAATTTCTTGAAGGAGAAAGATTGCGCCTCCAACTCCTCTTACATCTTTATTATAGCATATGCTCTAAAATTGTCAAGACCTGCTGGTATTATCCACATATATATGTCCACTTCGGGCGTAGCCTCTGTAATTGGATTTTTATCCAAACAGGCAGAAAATTAAAAAAGAGCTGGTGGATTAATTTCCGTGGCGAATTTTCACCAACTCTTTAATTTAGATATTTTCTATCTGTCTATCTCTCTCAGCCATTCTCTTAAGCAATTCAATGGTTCATCTCTTTCCTTTTCGTTTAAAATTTCATGAGAAAAACCAGGGAAAATTTGCAAATGTTTTTTCTCAGGATTTGTACCGATTCTCTCAAAAAATTGCTGCGTCGTTTTCAAATCAATTATTTTGTCATCTCCTCCAAGTAAAATAAGAGTGGGAATTTTTATTTTAGGCGCTTCTTTCAGGGCTGTTTTAAAGTTTTTCGTAAGTTCAGCATCCAATCTTGCGGTGCTAAAATTATAAACTAATGGATCGTTTTCATCATGACCCAGAAATTCTAGATTAACCGGGTTTTTAAACTTTAATTTCGGCCAGATTCTCTCAATAATATTCCCTGCAAAAACCTTTATAATCGGCACATTCCCCCATCCGAATAATGGCGAGCTTAATATTAAACTCGTTATTCCAGGATTATAATCCAAAAGGTAATCTTGAACATACCTTGCCGCAATAAGACCGCCCATACTGTAGCCAATTAAATGAATTTTTTGATAGTTGCCGAAACGTCTAATACCTTCGTAACCTGTGTGGATAATCCGGACACTCAAAAGATAATCGGAGAATTTGTCAATATGACCCTTTCTTCCTCCACTTCTTCCATGACCTGGTAAATCAGGGATAAACACCGAATAACCGCTTTCCCAAAAAAATTTGATTAGGTGTATATATCTTCCGCCATGTTCGCAACCGCCGTGTAAAATCAATATTGCTTTATCTGTCTCTCTGTAGGCATTTCTGAAGAACATTTTTTCTCCGGTTGTCAAAGAACAACTATATTCTTTAATTTCGCTTCTTCTTTCCATGAGAACAACCTCCTTTTCAAACTCTTCGCTACATTTTTTCCTGTTGTTTTTTTACAATAAAAGTCAAATTCAGTCAATACCCTCTACCGAAATTTGGTGTGGGGCTAAAAAATAGTCTATCGATTTCATAAATCAACAGATTAGGGAGTTTTTGGTGGTTCAGGGGCCCGCCCTTCGGGCGAGAGGGTGGTGGGTGGGTTGTAGTCTTTTGGCTTTTCTTCTTTCTTTTCCTTGCCCTCCACAGATTCAGCGACGGCGGGTTCTTTTGGTTTATCTTCAGCTGGTTTTTTCTCGGCTGGTTTTTCTGCTCGTGGCTTTTTCTCCTTCTCTTTGGGTTTTTTATGGACATCGATCTTCTTTCCTTCAACAATTTTTTCAGAAACTAACAAATTAAAAACTGTTGGGGAAGGTTTAGCTCCGACTGAAAGCCAATATTTAATCCTTTCTGGCTTTAAAACTTTCTCTTTTGTCAAAGGATTCCAAAAGCCAACCTCTTCGACAGAGCGACCAGTTGTTGAAGATTTCCTTTTATCAGTCACCACTATTTTGAAAGATGGCTGATTTTTTTTACCGGTTCGAAAAAATCTTATAACTAGCATAGTGGTATTACCGAGGCAGGTCGCGACACGCCCCGCCCTCTATGCTCTATGTATAAATTTCATATGCTTAGAGGGCGGGGCTAACACCGCTCTTTAAAAACCCTCGGTTTTTAATGTTTTCCTATTCGCGGATAACTCTCGCAACCCACCCCGACCCTTTTCCGATGTGGGATGTTTTTACTTACCAGTTTTTGGTTTCCAGGCCGGATTTTGCTGCCTCTTCTTCGGCTTCTTGTTTAGAAGAACCTTCACCCTTAGCCACTAATTCATTATTTAGAAAAACGCCGATAATAAAGTGTCTGGCGTGGTCTGGCCCCCATTCTTCCAAAACTTTGTAAATGGGAGTAATCCCTACTCTTTCCTGGGCTTCTTCCTGGAAACGAGATTTGGCATCTTTAAATAGACCTTTTTTAATAATTTCAGGTAATTTTGTTATTAAATACTTTTTAATAAATTTTTGACAGACATCTAACCCTTGGTCAAGATAAATTGCGCCGATTAGGGCCTCAAAAGTATTAGCTAAAATATATTGCCTGGCCTTACCGAGCTCTTTTGTCTCTCCTCGAGATAATAATAAAAAATTACTAAAATCTAAATCTTTTGCCAGCTCTCCGAGCACCTTAGCATTAACCAGAGCTGCCCGCCAATTGGTTAGTTCCCCTTCTGATTTTTTGGGGTATTTCTGATAAAGGTACTCAGTGACAATTAATTCCAAAACTGCATCGCCTAAGAACTCTAATCTTTCATTGTGAGACAAATAAAAATCGGGGTTTTCGTTTAAATAAGAGCGGTGGCAAAAAGCCTGAATTAAAAAATCCTTGTTTTTAAATTTCAAGCCGAATTTTTTTTCTAATGGTGAAAAATCCTTCATGCGAACGTAGTGAGCACCCCGCCCTCTATGCTAAATGTATTATTTTACTTATGCTTAGAGGGCGGGGTTTCGCTCTGCTCAATTTCTTTATAGACTGTCCCCAATACGCCATTAATAAATTTTCCTGAGCTCTCTCCCCCAAAGCTCTTGGCCAACTCAATGGCTTCGTTTATGGCTACTTTTGGCGGGACAGCAGTTTTGTCTTCGTATAATAATTCATATAATCCGATTCTCAAAACATTTCTATCAACAATGCTAATTTGGCTAAGGGGCCATTCGGGAGCAGCCTTTTCAATAATCTTATCAATTTCTTCAAGATGCTCAACAACACCGGTCACTAATTGCCAAGTAAAACTCTGCTCCTCTAATCCTGGGCCAAATTCTTTGAGGTTTCTTTCAATAATTTTTTCCAAATCCGTCTTTTTCCCAGAAAAATCCCACTCGTATAAACTTTGCATTGCTATGGAGCGTGAGAGATGCCGACTTGACATGTTATTTTTTACTTAGTCCTTCCCAAGTTAAAGGTTTTTCTTTTTTGGCCTCTTTTTTTTCTTCCCCTTCTTTGGCTTTCATTTCTTTTTCTCTCTTTTTTTTCTCTTTTTTAGTCAATTTTTTCAAAACATCAATTACCTCAATTCCCTTATAGTATCCGCAATTTGGACAAACAGTGTGAGGCAATCGCGGTTTTCCACATTTTGGACAAGAAACCAAAGAAGGCATTCTTGCAAAAAGATGCATCCTTCTTTTATTTCGTCTTGACTTGGTATGTCTTTGTTTTGGAACTGCCATTGGTATTATCAAGTAAGGTCGCGGCACGCGCTAACACCGCTCCCCAGAAACCCTCGGTTTCTGGTGGTCGGCCTCCGGCCTCCCTGTTTTCCGACACGGGAGACTACAACCCACCCACCACGTCCTCCCATTCGCTTCGCGAATGGGCCCCTCGAAGGGTTCTCCGATGTGGGTTACTAACAAGTTATTTTTTATTCTAACAAAAAAAAGCCTTAAAGACAAGCCCTAATTATTGATAATTTTATTAAAGTTATTCAAGTTTTAACTCAATTTTATCTCCAGCTTTAATCAAAACCTTATCTAAGGACTCCTGAATTTCAGTTCCATTGAGATAAGCATTCCATTTTTTCTCATTTTGTTCAATTTCATCGATTCTTTTTAAAACGTCTTCCTGATAATCAAAATCGAAATTTCCAGCCTTAGCCGAAGTGCGCACAGCATCTAAAATTGTCATATTGTCTATAACTTCACCAGCGAAAGCTCTTTTTGTCTCTTCGTAATTAATAATTAAACTAGCTTCATTTTCAGCAATTTTTGGTTTTTCAACAGAATACAAAACAAAACCCGCTACAATTGCCAGAACAACAATTAAAATTGGCAAATAAAATTTAGACATATTTTTATTATATCATATAATTTTAAAATGGTGAAATTTCCTTCCATTCTGGCAGAGGAAGTCCAACCCCAACCTGAACAGGATTAGCCCGAGAACAGGTACCAAGGTCATCGGTTACTGATAAGCTCACCGTGTAGTCGTCAGCTGCATTGTAGGCATGGGTAGTAGTAGCACTTTTATCAAAGCTAGTTGCTCCATCTCCAAAATTCCATAAGTAAGAAGTAACGGCATATTCATCCGTTCCACAACGATACGAAGTCCCATCAGGCTTATAACAATGAGAGTCATCGGTAAAGGTAATTACTTCACCCGCACTATAAACCCGGTCCTGAAATGTAAAATTAGGATTTGGATAAGCATGAGAGATAGTATCAAAGGGAGTGCCTGGTGAGGGAGTAGGAGAACCGGGAGGCGAAGGCGGATAAATCCAAGTAGAAGGAGTATCTTGGCTATCCCAGACTTTTAGTCGCCAATAATAAGTTGTATTCCAGGAAAGATTATTGGCAAGACAGGAATAGTCAGGACCGGCTTGTCCCTCTGTCGAAACTTTGGTATCCGTTGATAAGGGACATCCTCGTGGATTACTAAAGTTTGAGTCAGTATCTAATTGAATCTGATAGGCAGATTGAGTATCTCCTGGCTCTGAGAATTGCCATCTCAGACGAACTGGTGGATAGCCGGTTGGGACACAATAATCATTAGGATTTGGTGGATCGACTGAAAGATTTGTAGCAGTAGGAGGTTGAGGAGCACAATCCTCACAGGTAAAGGTATAAAGTTCACCGCAAAGAACAAATAGTTCCGAACTGAAAGGAATATCAGCTATGGGAGAAATGCTTACTGCCTCAACCGATGGATTATTAGGAGCAGAATCAAGTTGAAGACCGCCGCCTGATGGAGGATTATAATTAACTAATTCAAAATAATGACTATCATCAAAAACAAACCCTGAAGGAACACTAGCGCAAGCCCCAGTGGAAAATAACTGAACATCTAATTTACCTAAAAGAATATCCTGGTTGGAACTGCCTGCATAAGAAACACTATCAATAGTCCAACCGGGGTCCTTTTCTGCTCTTTCTACAATGCCCAGAGCATAAAGAAAATTGTTATCCAAGAGACCATCAGAAGAAAGCCCAGGTTTAAGGAAATCTTCGGGATCAGTCCCGCTAAGAATTTTTTCATTAACAATGGATAAATCAGATTTGTTAAATTTAAACAAAACTCTTTTTACTACATGATAGGGTTCGGCCTCTGGCCCAATCATGCGATAACCTCCGGCATAAAGATAATTGCTACCTGGAGAGGATGAAATCCAAGACAGATCAATCTTTGAATAAAAAACACCATCATTTACGGTTATTTTTTTAGCATTCATAAGAGCTAAGTCCGATTTTCTAATTTTAAACAAAGTACCGTCATTTCTGCTGTCCTGCCCCGTTGTGCCTACACAATAAATATAATCAGAATCTACGTAGCAAGACGTGAAACGTTCCTGTCTTACATGGTTTAGAATAAGAGTACCCCACCATCTTGAATCAGCAATAGACAAATCTGATTTATTAAGTTTAATTATTCCTGTATATAATGTGGATGATTTACTCCCCGCACTTCCACTCCATCCTGATAAACCCTGAGCATAAATATAGTTATTATCCGCATAGAATGGCGTTATTTCATAAGCCGTTTCGTAGTCACCACCGTTTTGGTAAACCTGTTTGGAAACAAAAGATAGGTCTGATTTATTGAACTTGAGTATAAAGGCTAAATCGTGCCCACCTCCACAAGCCTCTAGAACGCCACTTAGATAAATATAGTCATCATTCAGAAAAAGTGCTCTTATAAAAGCATAGCACTGATAACTATACCCCTGCCATACTCTAGAGAAGCTCCAGGAAATCTTTTTCGTATTAACAACGGACAAATCTGACTTGTTAAGCTTAACCAAAAATGGAAACCCATAATATGATGATCCATATAAGGCGTAAACATAATTATCGTCTACCTTAACCTTAAAAGAATCATCTGAATAATAACTAAGATCACCTATTGCCCAAAGTTTGTAAGCATAGCTCCCTCCTTCCTTATAATCTGTTACTTGACTTCCTTTTGCCTTTCCAAGAACATCTAAGGTCCAATCTGTAACATCTTCAAAATTTTCGGAATAATGAGCTATTACCAAATTATCAAACCAGAATTCTACTCCTCCCTTCTCTTTCTCAAAAATATCATAAGAACTTCCCCCATAGCACATCTTAAATCGGACATAATAAAGACCGGTGTAACCTGAAACATCAACGGTCGCTACCCCTGTTTCATCTTGCCAGCCCTCTTTACTCCATAAGGTAGTCCAATCCGTGCCATTGGGACTTATTTCAAAACGTGCCCATCCGTTTATCAAATAATAACTCGAAATCTTATACCAAAATCGAATACTGCCTGCGGTTGTAAGGTCAACTTGATCGTTTTTTTCAAGGACGGCACAATGATCTTCCCAAAATATTATTCCATCATTTAAATCTTCATCGCCAAAGAATTTTTTATTAACAACAGATAAATCAGATTTATTAAGTTTAAGCAAAACGGCATCGCTCTGAGGAGCTATCTCCGTCGCACCCCACCCGTATACGTGGTAATACAATGCTCCTGAAGCGGTATCACCTCCGACATAAATATAATCATCATCAATACCAAGTGAAGAAGCTCCTTCACTTCTAAGCCCACCCTCAACTCTCAGTAAAGAAACAGGTTCTGGAATAATATCTGAACACTCTCCTCTATTGTCACAAACTTTAGCCCAGTAACCTTGAGTCCAGGGAGATGATGTGGGCGTTAAAGAAGGGCAAACATTGGTAGCTTCTGGATTTTCAGTTTTGACCTGACCTCCGACAGATATAGCCCAGGTTTCGGAGCAATTGTTATCTTTGCAGATATATAGGGTTAAAACATCACCCGCACTAGGATTGTCAGGATCGTGAGCTACGGAACTAAAAGTGATATTTACCTTCTCGCATTGGGGATCAGGATGATCAGAAACTTCTTCCAAAACTGGAGGATGATTAATAACTGCCCCGGTTACGGCTAATCCATAGATAATGCAATGAGTTTGACCTCCACCGGTACCACAAACATTTATTGAATAGGTACGGGTAGGAGTAGTAGCTAAAGTATTAATAGTTAGTTGGGTTTGGCAATTAGGATCAGGAGTACAACTGGTAGGAGTAAATGAGTAAGACATACTGGGATCTAATCCAGAAGCAGTAAAAGTATCCACGGATTGAGCGGTTCCAGAATCTTTAATCACCCCGACAACTGTTGTCGTATAGCCACCTTGAGTTACTGAACCAGAAGCTGGACCATAGGGAGAGTCAAGAGAGAGATGAAAATCAAAGATCGGAGCAGCTGCCACCGCACAGCAAACTTTTGTCGAATAAGCATTACAATTTCCAACATGAGCATTAGTATTTCCAGAAATTGAAGCTAAACAAACATAATCTGAACCTAAAGTTGAACAATCAGTAGAATAAGAACAGATTACAGTTGAACCAGTTGAAGCTGATATACAAGCATTGTTTGTATAATTTGTATAACTATTTTTTTCAACATGGGCATTGGTTAGAGCTGATAATTTCAAGGCTATGGCATAGTTTCCGCTGCAGGAATTTCCCAAATCAGTTACTCCCGAACAACAAACATAATAATTATAATTAGTCTGGCCTGGAACTTCAGCGTGGGCATTGGTCAGCGCTGACATTTTTAAAACAGTGGTATTGGCACAAGAACCACTAGTAACTGAACAACTTAAAGCTGCCTCTGCTGAATTAGCCAAAATAAAAAGTGAAAAAAGAGATAAAAATATAATAATCTTTTTCTCCATACCCTGTTAGAAGTCTGCCGCTTCCGAATTGTGTGCCAAATTATAGAATAGACAGACTTCCATTTTTATTTCCCTCAACGAGACCCAAACTCGTTAACGGTATCTATGGTAAATTTAAAGCTTGACCTTTTTGAAAATAGAGTTGACCATCTTTTCTCACTCAATCTTACAACAACGCACATGTGCCTTACAGAATCCCAAGCCTGCGGAAAAATGACACTGTACACCATTAGACTGCGGTGTTGGATAACATATAAATACGTTTCCAGATATAGCGCAGAAGTAGCCTGTCATCGTATAACCGGTATCACACGAAATACTTACTGGGGGATTAGTGTTGGCCCAACCAGTCTCCTTATTAACACAACTCAGCGTTCCTTTAGGAGGGATGCTACAGTCTAGGGTAGAGCCATTAATTCCATAAACATACTGTCCTGAAGTACAGTCAGCTGGTTTTTCTATTTCCGCCCAAGTGTGGCCGGGATTTGGTGCGGCTGGCGAAGCTAAGGTTAATTGAACCACCAAAAAAGCAATCCCTGCTACCAACATTGCACCAAGAACAATTAGGATACCTTTTATATCTATTACGCTCCGATTATTACCAGAAAATTTAATCTTCATTTTATTTTAAATTTATCTTCTGATTTTTAATTCGACCTTTTTTAGGGTAAAATTTGGATAAATTCGATGTTATTAAACTCGGTTTTGTCAGCGATATTTTTGGTAGTTTTAATAAAAATTTCATCGCCTTCTTTAAAATCTCCCAGAGTGATTTCAGTTTGTTTTGGAGTAAATTGAGTTCCTGGCGGAGGAGGATTTTCAGGAGAAAAAGGCGCTTCTAACTTAATCAATTTAGTGGTTTCTGATAAAATGACTTCAACTTGGTTTTCTTTTCCCGATGGCTTGACCATTAAAAAATTATTTTCTAAATCAATTTTAGAAACCACGCCAGAAAGGGTAAATACCTCTTCAGTAACGACTTTTTCGGGAAGAAGTTTTGGTTTTTGGAAAATAATCCAGCCAATAATTCCTCCGAAAATTAAAACTAAAACTACCAGAAAAATAATAAAATATTTTAATTTATTTTGAGATGAGGTTATCACAGGGTTATTAATTTATTATATCATTTTTAAAATTGGGTGGAAGCTTCTCCTGTGGATAAGTGAAGGGCCATATTTTTTAAGCATTTTAAAATGCTGTTTTGTTCCGTAGCCTTTGTGTTTATCAAAGCCATAACGGGGAAATTTTCTGTGATATCTTTGCATTATTCTATCACGAGTCACTTTAGCTAAAATTGAGGCCAGAGCGCAGGAAAAAACTTTCTCATCGGCTTTGACGATTGATTTTTGAGTAATAGATTTGTTAATTCCCGCCTTCGCCAAGGATTTGGCGGGCAAGGTAAAATCTCCATCCAAAATTAAAAAATCTGGTTTCCTTTTAAGCTTTTTAACTGCTTTAACCATTGCTAATTTTGTTGCCTCTAAAATATTAATTTTATCAATCACCTTTTCCGAAACCCTGCCTATCCCCCATTTTATATTGGGATGCTTAGCTAAAATCTTATAAAACTCATCTCGTTTTTTCGGCGTTAATTGTTTTGAATCTTTAACTTCCTTTAAAGGTTTTGGAATTTGGAATTTGAAATTTGAAATTTTTATTATTGTTGCCGCTGCCACCACTGGCCCGGCTAAAGGTCCTCTGCCAGCCTCATCCAAACCAGCCACCCTTTTATATTCCTTCCGCCACAATTTTTTTTCTTCTCTTAAATTCGGGTATTTCATTGGTCTATTGTATCATATTTGACTTGGCCTTTGGAAAAAAGTAAAATGATGTAATCCATTAACTAGGGTTTTTAATTTTGCCTGAGAGTATGAAATTCACCCATCTCCACGTCCATTCTCATTATTCCTTACTTGATGGTCTGCCTAAGATTGATGAGCTTTTAGATTATGTTCAAAAATTGGGCATGGATTCGGTAGCCTTAACTGACCACGGAGCCCTTTACGGTGTAGTTGAATTTTATAAAAAGGCGGTTGAAAGAGGGATAAAACCCATCATCGGTGCGGAGGTGTATTTGGCTTTTGAGAAAATGATACAGGAAAGACCGAATATTGATGATAAAAGGTATCACCTACTCCTATTAATCAAAAATGACCAAGGTTATAAAAATTTGGTTAAGCTTTTAACCAAGGCCCATTTAGAGGGCTTTTATTATAAACCAAGAATTGATGAGGAGTTATTAGCTAAGTATTCTCAGGGATTAATTGCTCTTTCAGCTTGTTTAGCTGGCAAAATTCCCAAGATGATTTTGGCTAAAAAAATGGATGAGGCGGAAAAAACGGCCAGAATCTATCAGGAAATTTTTGGCAAAGATAATTTTTATTTAGAAATTCAACACCACCCAAATTCCCATGACCAAAAAGTTGCTAACAAAGGACTAATTTCTATTTCCCAAAAGTTGGGAATACCCTTAGTAGCCACTAATGATATCCATTATTTGAAACCAGAAGATGCTGGGGCCCAGGATATTTTAATGCTAATTAACACCGGAGCTGATCCCAATGACCCAGAAAGATTGAGTTTAAGAGAAGATGATTTCTCAATGAGAAGTCCTGAACAAATGATTAAAGATTTTAAGGATTTGCCAGAAGCTATAGAGAATACTCAAAAGATTGCTGAGCTCTGTAATTTTCAATTTGAGTTTGGAAAAATTAGACTTCCTAAGTTTGAAGTTCCTTCAAAAAAATCACCAGATGAATACTTAGAAGAACTCTGTTATTTAGGGGTTAAAAAGAGATATGGAGAGCATCCCACAAAAGAAACTCTTGATAGGTTAAATTACGAGCTTTCGGTTATCAAACAAACTGGTTTTGCCTCTTATTTTTTGATTGTCCAGGATTTTGTCAATTGGGCAAAAGAAAATCTGATTGTCACTGGCCCTGGCCGAGGAAGTGTGGGGGGTTCTTTAGTGGCTTATTTATTAAATATTACTAACGTCGATCCTCTAAAATATGATTTATTATTCCAGAGATTTTTAAATCCCGATCGTGTCTCACTTCCAGATATAGATCTCGATTTTGCTGACCGGAGAAGAAACGAAGTAATAAATTATGTCGCTAAAAAATATGGCCGGGATAAAGTGGCCCAAATTATTACTTTTGGAACAATGGCTTCCAGGCAGGTTTTGAGGGATGTGGGAAGGGCCTTGGGTTATAGCTACAGTTACTGCGATCAGCTGGCCAAAATGATCCCCTTTGGATTAACGCTGGACCAAACCTTAGCTCGTGTTGACGAATTTCGCCAAACTTACCTCAATGATCCGAAGGCAACTAAACTAATCGATTTTGCCAAAAAATTAGAAGGTGTCGCCCGTCATGCCTCAACCCATGCCTGTGGAGTGGTGATTTCAGCTGAACCTTTAGATGAAATTACCCCGCTCCAACATCCCACTCAAGACGAAGAAGTTATTGTTACCCAATATGAGATGAATTCTATCGAGGATTTGGGGCTATTAAAAATGGATTTTTTGGGATTGAAAAATCTAACCATTATTGAAGATACCCTGGCCAGAATTTACAAAGTTCAAGGTAAAAAAATTGATATCGAAAATATTCCTCTAGACGACAAAGAGACATATAAACTTTTGCAGAAAGGCGGGACAATTGGAATCTTCCAATTGGAATCATCGGGTATGCAACGCTATCTTAAACAATTAAAACCAACTGAGCTGGAAGATATTATTGCCATGGTTGCTTTATATCGGCCGGGACCCATGGCCCTCATCCCCGATTATATCGCTGGAAAACAAAAGAAAAAGCGGGTCGAATATTTACATCCAAAACTAAAACCGATTTTAGAATCAACTTACGGAATTCCGGTTTATCAGGAAGAAATTATGAAAATTGCCCAGGAATTAGCTGGCTTTACCATTTCTGAAGCTGATGTTTTAAGGAAAGCAATTGGTAAAAAAATTAGAAAGTTGCTAATGTCTCAGAAAGAAAAATTTATTGAAGGATGTAAGAAAAACGGAATAGATGAAGAGGTTTCCCAAAAGATCTGGCACTGGATTGAACCCTTCGCTAGATACAGTTTTAATAAAAGTCATGCCACTTGCTATGCCATTATCGCTTATCAAACTGCCTATCTGAAAACCTATTTTCCACTGGAATTTATGGCTTCTCTTTTAACTTCGGAAAGGGCTGATATCGAAAGAATCGGATTTTTAATCGGAGAATGCAAAAAGATGGGAGTCGAAGTTCTTCCGCCAGATATAAATGAAAGTTTAGAAAATTTCACCGTAGCGCCTCCAAGTAAAATTCGTTTTGGATTATCAGCCATTAAAAATGTTGGTACTAACATAGTGGAGGTAATTG
>Ga0172365_10001951_pt1 | contig 14991 bp, 12 predicted proteins | sample LakKivSesite48cm_FD_114535 | JGI IMG/M metagenome (GOLD analysis project Ga0172365, IMG submission 114535) | Sediment microbial communities from Lake Kivu, Rwanda - Sediment site 48cm | ecosystem: Environmental > Aquatic > Freshwater > Lake > Sediment | place: Rwanda: Western Province, Lake...
AGGAAGCCGCCATCCCCAGGGCTACAGAGTACAAACGTCAACCCGAACTTGTGTGTTTGCCGGCAGAGGAAAGGTTGAACTTCGAGCCTTTTGAAAAGGGATTCACTCTGGAAGAGGCGGTGGAAGAAGCCGGGAGATGTCTCTGCTGCGGCCCGTGTAAGAGTTGCAAAGCGTGTGTGATGCTGGAGCTTCAAGCTGAGATACGGAAAATTGAGGTCAATGGAGATACATGTAGTGGATGTGGGGTTTGCGTTCCTCTATGTAGCTACGACGCCATCAAACTGGAGAAATCTGGTGATAAAAGTCTAGCAGTCATAAATGACCTTCGGTGCAAGCGATGCGGTGTGTGTGTTGCTGCCTGCCCCAGTACGGCAATTAGCATTGAGCACTGCGCTGATGAGGAGATTATGTCCGAAATCGAGGGCGTGCTCGCCTAGTTGGCACGGATTTGACTGAATATCATATTGCATTCCTCAGGGATCGTCTTATAAACTGAGTCCGGGTGGGTCCTGATCTTGAGTCAGACAGGGCCGCCACGAAAATCCCGGTATCTTCGTCGGACAGCGTATGTCAATGGCAGCAGAGCAACCTCTCAAACTAGCTTCCATTAGCGTCCGCGGTATTGTCCAGGGCGTCGGCTTTCGGCCTTTCGTCTATGGACTGGCTGTTAAGCATAAGCTCAGGGGATGGGTCTACAACACTTCGGAAGACGTCAAAATCGAGGTTGAAGGCAAGGGCGAAGCTATTGAGCAGTTCGAGCGGGAGCTGCGAACGCAAGCGCCACCATTAGCTCACATTGAGAACATAACCGTTGAATATCACCGCCCTGTCGGTTACAAAAACTTTGAGATTCGGAAGAGCCAGGCTCAGAGAGGGAAATATCAGCTCATTTCTCCAGATGTCGCCACCTGCCGGGCCTGTCTTGACGAGTTGCTGAACCCTGAAGACCGCCGCTACCGTTATCCGTTCACCAACTGCACCAATTGTGGCCCGCGGTTTACCATAATAGAAGGTATGCCGTACGACCGCCCCAAAACCACCATGCGCAACTTTCAGATGTGTCCACAGTGCCAGGCAGAATATGACAACCCTCTGGACCGCCGCTTCCACGCCCAGCCAAATGCCTGCCCGAAATGCGGTCCCCGGGTCCAGCTGGTTGATAACCGAGGCAATGTGGTTAGCGAGTCCAATCCGCTAGCCGTTGCAGGTCAGCTTCTCAGAGAGGGGAAAATCCTGGCTGTCAAAGGATTGGGTGGTTTCCTCCTGGCTTGCGATGCCACGAACGATAGTGCAGTCAGAACATTGCGGCTTAGGAAGAACCGCCCTTCCAAGCCCTTTGCCGTAATGGTGGCTACCTTGGAGGAAGCCAGAAAGCACTGCTACGTCTTGCCGGAGGAGGAGAAATTGCTTACCTCACCTCAAAGCCCCATCGTGCTCATGATCTGGAAAGAAAACTCATCTGTATCCCGAGAGGTAGCGCCGAATCTATGGTTCCTGGGAGTCATGCTCCCATATACGCCGCTTCATCACATACTCCTCAGAGACACCGGTTTGCCTCTGGTGATGACCAGCGGCAATCTCAGTGAAGAGCCTATCGCCAGGGATAACGATGAAGCCTTGAGGAGGCTTTCGGGGATCGCCGATTACTTCCTGGTTCATAATCGGGATATCTACTCCCGTTATGACGACAGCGTGGTCATGGTGGAGAGGGGCACGAGCCAGCTCCTGAGACGGGCCCGCAGCTATGCCCCCTATCCCGTCCGCCTCCCATTCAAAACCAGGCAGGTGCTTGGTTGCGGTGCCGAGGAGAAAAATACATTCTGCCTGACAAAAGACAATTATGCCTTCGTGTCGCAGCACATAGGCGATATGGAGAATGTGGAGACCCTGGAACACTTCGACAACACTATCTCCCTGTACAAAAGGCTTTTCCATATTGAGCCTGAAGTCATTGCCCATGATATGCATCCTGACTACCTGGCCACAAAATACGCCCGGGAATTAGGTGCGGCGGGTATGAAGCTAGTTCCTGTGCAGCACCACCATGCTCACATCGCCAGCTGTCTGGCTGATAACGGACTCGAGGGCCCGGTTATCGGCGTGGCCTTTGATGGTACAGGTATGGGTGCCGATGGAAAGATCTGGGGAGGGGAATTCCTGATCGCGGATTATCACAATTTTCGCAGGGCGGGACATCTGGAATACCTGCCTTTACCCGGAGGAGACGCGGCGATAAAAAGGCCATACCGCACTGCAATTGGCTATGTTCTCACTCTATTGGGAGAGGACGGGCTTAACGATGTCATTGCCAGTCCCGATTTCATCGGGACGAAGCAATCTCATACGACCCCTATCAGTCAGGTTACCGGAGTTGAGATGGAGGTCATCAAACGGCAGATAGAACGAAACATAAATTCACCGCTTACCTCGAGCATGGGACGCCTTTTTGATGCCGTGTCAGCCTTGCTGGGCATAAGGGGCGAGATAGATTATGAAGGACAGGCGGCGGTGGAACTGGAAATGGCGGCTTACTCGTCTGTCCTCGCCAGCGGCGTAAGCGACGAAGCAGTCCCCACTGCTCAGGAAAGCTACCCGTACCGTATAGTAGAAGGTGAGGGAGTGCGAATCGTGCGTCTGAAGGACCTCCTCTCGGCCGTCATAGAGGACCTGCAGCACGGTGTCTCCAGGGGAAGAATATCAGTCAGATTTCACGACACCGTAGTTGGCATGATAGACGAGATGTGCCGCTTGCTAGCCGATGAAACCGGTATCACGCGGGTCGCCTTGAGTGGCGGCGTGTTCCAGAATCGTTTACTGTTGAGAAAAGCCACCAGCTTGCTGGAAAACAGCGGTCTTCAAGTCTTTACCCATAGGCAAGTACCCTGCAATGACGGAGGCGTCTCCCTCGGCCAGGCCGTCATCGCCAATTTCGCATAAATGGGGTCACCTTTATTTTTCTCCCATCGCCTCTCTGGTTGCCTCGCTGAGAAAATAGAGCTGACCCCATTTCAGACGGCCTGCCAGCTCAGGAAGGGATAGGTCACGCCGTTGACGATATTCCACGTGTAGGAAGGGTTGCGCGTGCTCGGATTCGCGACTCCGACTACATTCCAGCCTGCCCTTGAGAACGTGGCGATGTTTTTCATTTGCGCTGTTGTCTTCCCTGTTCCGCCATCCGAAATGAGTTGTCCACTGGTCTGAACGTCCCAGAAGCAGTTGCTCACGGTGCCCTTGTCGTACCCCACCAGACCACCGACGTCTGACTCTCCAGTTACCCTGCCGGTGGAATAGGAGCGCGTCACGCTGCCATAGTCATTCAGTCCCACCAGGCCACCAGCACGCCGACCTCCAGATACGCTGCCCGTGGCATAGGAGTCACTCAGAGTACCCCTGTCATACCAGTTATCCCCCACCAGTCCGCCGATGCTCGAATTGCCAGTGACGCTGCAGCTGGAATAGGAGCTGATCAACGTAGCCTGATTCCATCCCACGAGACCGCCGACGCGCGAATCGCCGGTCACGCTGCCACTGGAACGTGAATTGCTCACGATGCCGTCATTGTGCCCCACAAGACTGCCGACATTCTCCTGGCCGGTGACGTTGCCAGCGGAATAGCAGTCGGTCAGGCTGCCCTCGGTGTGTCCGGCCAGACCGCCAACGTAATCGTTACCAATCACGGTAACGTTCATCACGCCGACGTTTTTGGTCACTGCCTGTTGGCCAATCTCACCGAAAAACCCTACATAACTCTCGTCAGAGCGATTAACAAACAGCTCCTCTATCTCATATCCCTGACCGTCGAAGCTGCCCGTAAACTGGTCATCGGAGGTCCCAATTGGCTCCCAACCCCTTCCCTGGTTAGCTGTCTCACTGGCCAGTTCAACATAACCCCCCGTAGCGGGACCGAGGTCATTCATCAGGACGTATCTGGCGCTGAGGTTGTCCCTGATGGCATCCAGGTCGCGCCAGGTCCGTATTTCCACTACTTCCAGACCAAAGTTGGCCAGGACCGAATAGTCGCCATTCATCTTGATGGTGGTTGCGGCAGCATTGACGTTGGCAATCGTGTCCACATCGCCAGTCCAGCCGACAAATTGGTAACCCTGCTCCGGCTCGGCGACCAAGTCTACCACCGCTCCCTTACCGTAGGTAAAGGTCGCCTCGCCTGGGGTGGTCACCTGACCGCCTTCGGTGCTGGACGTCGTGAGGTCGTACCGAACGAAAATGCAGCCTGCTACCCCCGCGATTAAGGCTATGATTGTTAGAAAGATGCCAACTCTTGCCACGTAACGGTCCAGCTCTCTGAGAACCCCGGGGTTATGCGATATTGTATATCACCGTGCCAGACCGTGAATAGCTGTCACAGACCGGGCCTCATTTTCGTCTGCCTCTGCGGGCCAGGTTACAGAAGTCAGGCGAGGCGACCTCCCTGGAGAAAAATGTAGTGGGAGGTTCATCCTGGCCTGCCGGGTGCGTGCAAGCAAGGCCCCTGATACGTGCGGGCTGGTGAGGGATCACGGCTGACGGCTCAGGAACGGGTAACCTTCTCCGTTGACGATGTTCCAGGTCTTGGCGCGGTCAACCCCGCCCCGAGCGACTGCGGTTATGGTCCAGCCTGCATTTGAGTACGTGGCAATGTTTTTCATTTCCGCGGTAGTCTTGCCCGTCCCGTGATCCGAGGTAGCTTGTCCGCTGGTTCCGGTATCCCAGAAGGAATCGTTCACAGTGCCCCTGCTGTTCTTTGCCACCAAGCCACCAGGCCGCGAAAGACCAGTGACGACGCCAGTTGAATAGCAGTCTTCCACCGTGCCCTGCTCATTCCATCCCACCAGACCGCCAACATACTGATTCCCAGCCACGCTGCCCCGGGAATAGGAGTCCTCCACCGTGCCTTCCTCATTCCGTCCCACCAGACCACCTACCTGGTTCTTGCCGTTGACGGTGCTGCTGGAGGAGGACTCCCTGACAGTGCCCGCGTTGCATCCGGCCAGACCGCCAACATAGTCATCGCCAGTCACGTTGCCTGTGGAGTAGGATTGGCTTACGGAGCCACCCCCGAAATTGTCTCCGACCAGACCGCCAACATAGTCATCGCCAGTCACGTTGCCTGTGGAGTAGGATTGGCTTACGGAGCCACCCCCGAAATTGTCTCCGACCAGACCGCCAACATGCTTCGTGCCATTCGCTGCGCCTCGGCAATACGAATTGCTTACAGTGCCCTCATTCCATCCCACCAGACCGCCGACATAGTCATCACCGGTCGCGCTGCCCTTGGAATTGGAGTTGCTCACGCGGGACCCGGCGAAATTGTATCCGACCAGACCGCCAACATGCATCGTACCGTTCGCTATGCCGGTGCAGTACGAATCGCTCACGGTGCCCTCGTTGCATCCCACCAGACCGCCAACATCCTCGTCGCCACTCACCTTACCGCTGGAAGAGGAGTTGGTCACAGTGGCCTTATACGCGTCCTTCCGTTTATTTAATCCCACCAGACCACCAACACCGTTGGTGCCAGCCACGTTACCGGTGGAACGGCAGCTTAGCACGGCGCCGTTATAATTGTTGAATCCCACCAGACCACCGACATATTCACTGCTGCCAGTCACGTTGCCGCTGGAATCCGAACGGCTTACAAGGCCCTGATTCCATCCAACCAGACCGCCAATATACTGAGTCCCAGCCACGGCGCCTGTGGAGTGCGAGTCGCTCACAGTGCCCATACTGTTTCCCACCAGGCCGCCGACACATGTATTGCCAGCCACGCTGCCTGTGGAAGTGGAACTGCTCATATCGCCCTGATTCCATCCAACCAGACCGCCAACATTGTCGGTGCCTTTCACGTTAGCGCTGGAACAGGAATTTTCTTCCACAGTGCCCTGATTCCACCCTATTAGACCGCCGGTATAATTATTGCCACCGGTCACGCTACCGCTGGAATAGGAGTTACGCACAGTGCCCTGATTCCATCCCACCAGACCGCCAACACTCTCTTTGCCAGTCACATTGGCGTTCACTACTGTGACATTCTGGACGAGCCCATTCCCGCCAACATAGCCGAAAAGCCCCACACCAATCTCATCAGGGCGATTGATAAAGAGGTCCCTTATCCGGTGTCCCTGACCGTCGAACGTCCCGGCGAAAGTTGCAATCGGCTGCCAGCCCATTCCCTCATTGGCTGTCGCGTTCGCCAGCTCCTCCCAACCGGGGGTGGTAGAATCAAGGTCATTCATCAGAATGTGACTGCCATCCGTGCTGTTCCTACTAGCGTCTAAACCGTACCAGTTTCGTATTTCTAGACCCCTGACGAACTCAGCCTCGATAGAATAGGTAGTATTCATGGTGATGGTGGTCGTGGCGGCATTGATATCAGCAATGCTGCGCAGATCACCCATCGATACGTGCCATTTGACAAACCGGTAGCCAGCATCTGCGGTCGCCACCAAATCGACCACGTATCCTATGGTATAGTTATACGTCCCTTCGCCAGGCATGGTGACATTGCCACCAGTGGCGTGGGAGATGATGATGTCGTACTCAGTAACCTGCCGGCAACCCAGCATCCCAGTGATTAACGCCACAGTAATCAGAAAGACGCCAAATCTCGCCAAGTAACGGTCTATCCTCGAACCAAGTGCTATGTTCATGCTTCACCTCCAACGCTCTGTAATCGCCCTGAACAAATTCAGATACCAAAATCCCAATGTCTAAGCGCCGGCCGTGTTAGGGGACCGCCTGCCAGCTTAGGAACGGATAAGTCTGTCCATCAACCATATTCCAGACGTGCGAAGGGTTGCGCACATCGGCATTAGCGACTCCAACTATGTCCCAGCCTGCACCTGAGAAAGTAGCAACGTCCTTCATCTTGGCGGTGGTCCTGCCCGTCCCCCCATCGCTCTTTGTCTGCCCGGACGTTTGCACATCCCAGAACGATTTGCTCACGGTGCCCCGGTCGTTAATTCCCAGTAGACCGCCAACATCTTCGTCACCAGTCACGCTCCCGGTCGAATAACAGCTGCTCATGGTGCCCCCGTTATTAACTCCGAGCAGACCGCCAACAAGCCAATCGCCGCTCACGCTGCCAGTGGAATAGGAGTTGATCACAGTGCCCCAGTCGTTAATTCCCACGAGACCGCCAAGGTACCAGTCACCGGTCACACTGCCAGTGGAATAGGAGTCGCGCACAGTGCCTCCATTCAATCCCACCAGACCGCCCACATCTGTAGCGCCGGTCACGCTGCCGCTGGAATAGGAGTTGGTTACGGTGCCATAGCTCTCGCCCACCAGACCACCAATACACCCATGCCCAGCTATGTCTGCGCCCTCGAGACATACTCGAGTGACTTTCCCACCAGGGGCAAGGTATCCAAACAAGCCAACACTGGAAACGAAGTCGAAGTTGAAGCTCAAGTTCAGTATTTTGTGACCATTCCCATCAAACTCTCCAGCCAGATAAGGGATGTAGAAGTTGGGTTCGTCGCCTAAATCCAGGTCGTTTGCCAATCTGAACTTCAGTGAATCATCCTGACCGAAGGCCAGCAACTGCTTGAAATCGGTGGCATTGCTTACCACATAATAACCATCTTCTTGAGGAAGCCTTTCATTGACATCCAGTGATTTGCCGTGGGTCAGCCATTGGTCGAAGTCTTCATCGGATAAGGCTCCAAGAGTGATTACACTGTCACGATTGATGAGAATCTTGTCATAGTCGTAATAGGAGTTGCTGATAGTGCCCCCGTCGTTAGTTCCCAGCAGACCGCCGACATCCTCATTGCCAGTCACATTGCCAGTGGAATAGGAGTCGCTCACAGTGCCCCCGTAGTTAATCCCCACCAGAGTCCCGACATACTGGCTGCCGGTCACGCCACCACTGGAATAGGAGTCGCCTACAATGCCCTGGTGGTTAACTCCCACCAGACCACCGACACCTTGGTAGCCCTCCACGACGCCGCTGGAACAGGAGTTGCTCACAGTGCCCCGATTCCTTCCCACGAGGCCACCAACGTAAGAGTCGCCAACCACAATAGCGTTCACAACACTGATAGCCTTGATGACCCCTCCCTCATTGACAGCACCAAAAAGCCCAACACCATCTTCGTTACGGCGGTTAATAAACAGCCCGCGTATCCCGTATCCTTGCCCGTCGAAAGTGCCGTTAAGGCCATACCACTCCGTGTCGCAACCCCCACCCCCACACGGACTATCCCAGCAGGTACGTCTAACAAACCCAATTGGATCCCAGCCTTCTCCCTGATCGGCTAGCGGGCTCGCCAGCTCCTCATAACCGGGGCTGGTGAGATCAAGGTCGTTCATCAGAGTGTGGTTGCCAGCTAGGTTGTTCCTGATGGCATCCAGGTCATACCAGTCCCGTATTTCCAGGTTTTGGGGAACAGAGTTCTGCCCGGGAGGGGACAGGAGAACGCCACCAGCGCCATCAAAGCCTGCCATCCCGATGACTAAGGCTAGCGGAATCAGGAAGACACCAACTCTTGTCACGTAGAAACTCAGTTTCCCCAACATCTCCTGCCGCACATATTGTAGGCTACAAATATTAAAATCCTGTTAAGTTTGCATGTGTGTTACAATTTTTTGAAGGATTATATCGCACGAGTCGCACCGCTCGAGTGCCAATCCAGAGCGTGCGACAGTTGGGATAGAGCTTCACAGACGAGACTACTTGCCTTTACGTATGAAGAGGAATGTGAGCAGGGCAGCGATGCTTTTGGCGTCGCAGATTTGGCCCGAGGTGATGAGTCCAGGTATCTTTTCCTTGGGTACGCGGACCAGCTCGATATCTTTGGTGTCCTCGGCCACCAGACGGCCGGGTACGAGGTCGGTAGCCAGGAAGCAATGGAGGTACTCTGTGCCATAGCCCGGGACGGAATAGAAGCCACCCAGCTTGTCTATTTTCCGGGGGAGATAGCCAATCTCCTCCTGCAATTCACGGCGTACAGATTCAACTGGTTCTTCGCCGGGGTCAATGCCTCCAGCGGGTATTTCCAGAAGAAACCTGCCCACCGGATGACGAAACTGGCGGACCAGAAGGACATTTCCTTGTTCATCGAGGACTACTACAGCTACGCAATCGGGGTGCTCCACTACCTCTCTCGTTGTTTTCTTGCTGCCGGCCTTCTCCACGGTGTCCACACGGATGCTCACCGCGCGCCCCTTATAGATCTGTTGAGTAGCTAGCTTCTTTTCAGGCTTTAGCATACCTCTCCTGCTTATGGTCAACTACGGGAATCTCTATAGTCCTTCCTCCCCTGGCGGGACGGAATCAAAGGGGGGTCACCCTCATCCTCCGCTAAACTCAGGACAGGCTCTTTATCTTCTCCCATCAAGGTACGTGGTTTTTGCCATATCAGCCTTCATTTCGTCTGCCTCCCAGTTTTTGCCACAACAAACCATAGAAATAGGTCGACTCGTGGATTCTTAGGAAACGGGCCATGTGAGGGCTAGGCTTCACCCTGACAGTCTGACCGTCAGATAATGGCAGTTCGACTTGACCGTCAATGCTAAGTGTCACCTTTTCCCGGCGAGCAAGCTTCAAATCGACTGTGCTCTGCGGAGGCAGTACCAGGGCGTGGCTCAATCCGAGGTGACACGATATTGGCTGCAGGACAATTTCCCTGGATTGAGGATGAAGAACCGGTCCACCAGATGCCAGTGAGTAGCCGGTGCTCCCGGTCGCAGTGGCCACAATTACGCCATCGGCCCGGTAAGTGGTTAACGGCGTGCCATCAATTTTGGCTTCTATGTTGACCAGGTGAACCGCCGCGCTGTGCAGCACGACGTCGTTCAAAGCATGGAAACTCTTGTCTGCAACCTGACCCTCGAGCATGGCCCTTTCCTCGATCCAGCCCTTCCCGTTGAGCAAACCGGGCAAATGAGAGAAGACCTCGTCGCCATTTATCTCGGTGATGAATCCCAGCCTGCCCAGGTTTATGCCCAGAATCGGCACCGACAGGGAAGCTACGATTCGAGCAGAATGGAGGATAGTACCATCTCCGCCAATACTGAGGATTAGTTCTGTGCCCGCCACCTGTGGTTTAGCTTTCTTCTCGTCCCAGGCCGAGCACCGCCACGAAGACACGCCCCTGGAGGACAAGAACTCTTCCAGTCTCTGGCTCAGGACTCGGGCCTTGTTTCGTCGAGGGTGATACAGGATACCAATACGCTTCACAGGCGAACGAAGTCTAGCACTGTGGAATTTTGACTGTCAAACTATCTAGCAGATACGGGGCAGCAGTTCCCCGGACAGCATATCCACGATTCGGGAGGGGCCCAGCCTCGTCTTCATCACCACCTTGCCCGGGTGCCCGCTGGTTACCTCGCCGATGATGGCGGCATCTCTTCCGTATCGGTTCCTCCTCATTCGCGCCAGGATCCTGTCCGCATCGGCGGGGTCAACCATGGCTACAAGCTTGCCCTCGTTGGCCACATAAATGGGGTCCAGTCCCAGGAGCTCACAGGCAGCCTTAACCTCTTCCTTCACCGGTATCTTATCCTCTTCTATCACGATGCCCACCTTGGATTGTCGGGCCAGTTCGTTGAGCGTGGTGGCCAGGCCACCCCTGGTAGGGTCGCGCATGCAGTGAATCCAGGATGAGACCTCCAGCATTTGAGACACCAGTTTATTCAAAGGGGCGCAATCGCTCTTCAAAGTTGTCGAGAACTTGAGTCCTTCGCGCTGACTCATTATAGCCATGCCGTGGTCGCCAATGGTGCCGCTCAGCAGGACCTTATCGCTGACCCGGGCATTAGCTCCCGAGATATCAACTCCGGGAGGGACTACCCCGACGCCCGACGTAGTGATGAACAGTTTGTCTGCCTGCCCTCGATTGACCACCTTGGTGTCCCCGGCGATGATGCTTACCCCGGCTTCCTCAGCGGCTTTCTTTATCGATTGGACTATCCGCTCAAGCTCACTCAAGAGAAAGCCCTCTTCTATGATCGCCGAGAGGCTCAGATACAGAGGCCTGGCCCCGTTCATCGACAGGTCGTTCACCGTGCCGCAAACGGCCAGCTTGCCGATATCGCCTCCCGGGAAGAAGATGGGATTAACTACATAGCCGTCGGTGGTGAAGGCCAGCCGCCCGCTGGCTTCGAAAATAGCTGAGTCGTCCAGTTTGCTCAGCGCCGGATTGGCCAGGAACGGCAGGAATGCTTTTTCCACCAATTCGTGGCTCAGCTTGCCGCCGCTGCCATGGGCCAAAAGAATGGTGTCATCCATCGGCTCGCTCTATCTCCGCCCTGATAACCCTACAAATCCTCAGCAGCCCCATATTGATAATAGGCGGCGCAGGCGCCTTCGCTGGAGACCATGCAGGGGCCGACAGGTTTTTCCGGAGTGCAGACCTTCTTGAAGAGCTGGCACTCCAGCGGTGTCGCTGCCCCGCGGATTACGTCTCCGCATCGGCATCCACTGGGCTCTCTTGAAGGTTTCAGGCTCACTGAAAAAGCCTTATCGGCGTCAAATTGCTCGTATTTTCCTCTAATTTTCAGACCGCTCCCGGGGACAATCCCAATGCCCCGCCAGTTAGCCTCGCCAATCTCAAAAACATCATCCATCAGTTCCCGGGCCTTCTTATTTCCCTCTGGCTTCACTCCCCGGGGGTAAGCTATCTCCACCTTGGGCTCGCCCCTTTCAATTTGCTCCACCAGCCTGTCGATGCATAGCAGGACATCCAGGGGTTCAAACCCCGAGATGACGCAGGCCACTCCATAATCGCGGGGGATAAACTCATACGGATGAGAACCAATTATAACACTGACATGGCCCGGACAAACGATGCCATCCAGCTTTGTTTCGCCTGAATCGAGCAGCGCTTTCATCACAGGCGGGGTCAGCTTATTAACGGATAGGACATAGAAATTTCTGGTTCTGTCGTGCTGCGCCTTAAGTATAGAGGCCGCTACGGTTGGCGCCGTCGTTTCGAAGCCGATGCCGATGAAAATGACCGAATTCCTGGGATTAGCTTTGGCTATCTCTAGGGCATCTATAGTGGAGTACACCACGCGCACATCCGCTCCCTCGGCTTTCACCTTTTGCAGGCTGGAATAGCTGCCGGGAACCCTTATCATGTCCCCGAAGGTAGTGATGATGACGCCGGGCAGCTTTGCTAAGGCGATGGCTTTGTCCAGGTCGGCGCTGGCGGTCACACAGACGGGACAGCCCGGACCCGACCTCAGTTCTACCGTCTTGGGGACTAATTGGCGAATCCCGTATCGCAGTATAGCGTGCGTATGCCCGCCGCAAAACTCCATCAATCTTATGGTTTTGGTCGAGCGTCGGGCGATTTCGCGCGCCAGCCTCTGGGCTAGCTTGCTGTCCTGATACTCGTCAACGAACTTCACTTAGACTTGCCATCTCTTCCAGGAGCTTCAGGGTCTCCTCGGCTTCGGCCTCATCTACAACGCCTATGGCATATCCCGTATGAAGTAATACGTAATCGCCTACCCTGGCCTCGGGCGTAAAGACAATGCTAACTCGACGCCTCACCCCGCCAATTTCTGTTTCTGCCTGGTCTCCGTCTATGGAGACGATCTTTACTGGTATTGCTAGACACACGGCCCTGTATTGTAGCTCAAATCCGTCTGTAATACAAACTGGAGTTCTGACCGCAAAAGACGCCGGGCGAACTCCAGTTAGGTGTTGTGCGACGCCGCATGGTTCCCTTGAGGAACGTCAGCTCAATCAACCCGCAAAGATCTATTGAAAATCAGGCAATAATCTCCTGTCGCAGACACTATAAATATGTTGACGGCGTGGGACGTGGGTGGCAGAATGTTGGGCAGAGCACGAATCTATAGAAGGTCTCTGAAGGAGGTGTGCAATGAAGGGACCGTTAGTATTATCCATAATGGCAATAGCCGTGGCCGTTGCAGCTCTGGTTCTGGCCCTTGTATTGCCCGGGCCGTTAGGCCCAGTCGGGCCAGCCGGACCTGAGGGGCCGCAAGGGCCTGCCGGGGCAACCGGGCCTGTTGGGCCTGCGGGAGCGACCGGACCTGCCGGGCCAGCCGGGCCCAACACGGTTGTGGCCATGGGCAGCGTTAGTAGCACCGGGGCTATTGGAGACGAACTAAACGTTACCTCAGTAACCTGGAATAGTGCCCAACAGCGGTGGGAAATCACACTCACTGGCATAAGCTATTATTACCTTGACTACGTGACAGTCGCCACCAGTTACAGCGGATATGCTGCCACAGGCAGTTTAAGTAACAAGCTGTTAGTGAAAGTGTTCGCCTCAAATGCAACTCCGATTAAGGAGGGCTTCAGCTTCGTCGTTTTCGACGCGGATGCATCGTAGCCGCTTGTTGCCCATGATGACGTTCTGTTAGAACCTGCTGAGGTTCTGGCCTACGTTGGATTGTCTGGTGATGCTATAGTTCCCTCAGCAGGGCTCCGCAGGGCAAGCTATCTAGCAGTCGACTCAGGCCAGAGGACAGAGTAGAATTTTGATTCTGGTTATCGTATAATACTGGAAGAAGACCGGGAGGGTGACGATGTTATATTGCCCGCACTGCAAGAAGACAATAGACGAAGATCTGGTGTTCTGTCCCAAATGTGGGGGAGTCTTGACTGAGGAACATACGGAATGGCCGGATTTTGAACTCCACGGGGAGGTCGAGGGAGCGAAGGACAGGGCAAACATGTATATTATTGCGGCGATAGTCCTGGTAACGCTGGGGTTGGTGGGTAGTAGTATCCTATTCGCCTCATCGAGTCCGCTCGGGCTTTTTGGAATTGTGCTTGTTTGCCTGGGTATCGGATGTACTGCGGCGGCCGATCGATATGAACACAAGGCCAGGAGTCTGAAGAATCAGCTCAGTCGGTCCGACTAGCCTCAAGCCGTATCGGCGATACCGGCACCTGAATTCGCAGTTGGCTCAACAGCGACGCGAGGTTCGTTCTGCGTTACTCCGTGTCAGCCGGGCTCGCGTTCATCTAGTTAGCGTGAAATGCGCCTCAGTTCAAACACCACCGGGTTTTCCGCGTCGGGACAGGCAACGGTAGTCTTGTCCCGGTCTTTTTCCCAGGGGAAGGAACCGCCGAATCGCAGGACCTGAGCACAGGGGAAGATGGCGTGGAAAGCCCATGAACAGAGCTTAGGCGGAATACCTTCTCCGATGACAAACTCATCGCCAACCTTATGTTGAGCCTCGCAGGTCCCTTTCTGGGATATGACCCTGGCTATCACATCAGACATCTCAACCTCCTATTTCATTGCCGTCTGAAACAATACGTCTTTTGCACGTTCGTGGCTAAGTCGATCTGATTATATGATACATTGTGGTACTGCTCGAGACAAGTGAGTGTCAACACGCAGGATGTGCGTGATTCGTTCACGCTGAGCTTCTGTGCTTAGCAGGATACTCACCGAGATTCAAGGGACGTCTGCAAAAACTACGGAGGATTCACGCACAGGACGCTTATGCGACAATGCTATAATCACGGAGTCTTGATGACAGGTGTTGTTCTAGCAAGAGCGCGCAGGGAGGTAAGAGCTTGAGCTTCAGAGTTGTTGTTACCTTTTATGTGCCTGGCGTGGTCCCAAGCTATGATGAGCTATTGACCAGGTTGGGGGCGGAAGTGGGCAAGATTTTTTGTGCCACTGAGGAAGAACTTATCTCTGCCTGTTGTGAAGCTGATGCTGTCATAGCGCTGGGAATAAGGATAACACCGGGTTACGTCTTCAGTAGCAAAGTAATCGAGAATCTGCATAGATGCCGGCTCATTGCCCTTACAGGCATAGGTTATGATAATGTCGATATAGCCGCCGCCACCGAAAAGGGTATCTGCGTCGCCAATAATCCTTATTACTGCCTGGAGGAAGTCTCAGACCACACTATGGCGCTTATACTCGCCTGTGCCACGAAGTTCTATCAACTGGTTCCTGACGTCAAAAGCTGCAAATGGACTGGGCAGGCAGATTACCTGGACGCGTTGAAGCCATTGCATCGGCTATCTCGACAGACCCTGGGGCTCAT
>Ga0172365_10001952_pt1 | contig 14991 bp, 12 predicted proteins | sample LakKivSesite48cm_FD_114535 | JGI IMG/M metagenome (GOLD analysis project Ga0172365, IMG submission 114535) | Sediment microbial communities from Lake Kivu, Rwanda - Sediment site 48cm | ecosystem: Environmental > Aquatic > Freshwater > Lake > Sediment | place: Rwanda: Western Province, Lake...
AATTTGTATTCGTGATGGTATTATCATTGTCTCTTCTGGCACCACACTTCCTGATGGATTTGTTCTATAACTTGCTTTTAAGCCCACATCTTCCTTATGCTCCGCTCCAATAACGAGATCATGTATGCATGTATGGGCTCTGGCCGATTTACACCTTTCCTTTGGAACTCCAGGCAAAAGCATGGAGGCGTTTGGCCCTGTGTGGAAAAACTGGACAGATCGTATCTATGAGACATGTAGCTCTCTTATCCATAAAAAAGATCTCTTACTGATTGCTGGAGATATCTCTTGGGCCTCTACTTTACAAGAAGTAGCTCCTGATCTTAAATGGATAGATTCTCTTCCTGGCACAAAACTCCTTCTCAAGGGCAATCATGACTACTGGTGGCCCTCTAAAAAAAGGCTACTAGAAGCTCTTCCTCCCTCTATCCATTTTATTCAACATGATACGTTTCTATGGGAACATATCGCTATTGGAGGGTCTCGTCTGTGGGATACTCCCGAGTATAATTTTGGCAAAATCGTGGTGATGCAAGATTCCCTTACAGCGCCATGCAAAGATGATCTGCTAGAAAAGAAAAAGGAAAACGATGCGGTGATTTTTCAAAGAGAGCTCATCAGACTCAAGATGAGTTTAGAATCTCTTCCTCAAGAGGCAGCAATAAAAATCGCCATGACTCATTATCCACCTATTGGACTTGACTTGCAACCTTCGCAAGCTTCTGCCCTTATGGACGCTTATCATATTGACTACTGCGTATTTGGTCATCTGCATAACCTCAACACAAGAAAACCCCTTTTTGGAAAGCGAGGCAAAACAACCTATTTGCTTACCTCTTGTGACTACTTAGATTTTACGCCTATCAAAATTCTATAAAGCTATCGTGTTGACAAGTTTTTTAAGCTCTTGAAAGTCTGTATCGTGCATAACAAACTCTTTTTCTTTATCGACAAACTCTCTTCTACCCAAGATCGCCTCTACCTTATGCTCTTCTTCTTCACGATCTAGTGTAGAGAAATACTCTATCATAATCTCTAGCAAATCTTGAAAATCCTCTTCACGCTCTAAAAGAGGTTCTATCATAGCAAATATATCATAAAACAGAGGGATTTCTTCTTGGTAGATGAGAGTCCGTAACATCTCTAAAAGCAAATCTAAATCAGGATGTTCTCTGAGCTGCTCTAATAGTCTACTTGTCATCCGAGTTGCTTCTTCAACATCTACTTTTGCAAGGAGTCTAGCTCTGAGAAAATCTAACCAAAAAGCTTTTTCAATATACTCATAAAACCCATCGATCAACTCTGAAGCGTACACATCATTGCCTGCATCTAATTGATCTGCGGCAAACCCATAAATAAAATCTTCTAAATCATGCGCCAAAAAATTGGTAATCAACTGAAAAACAATCTTTGGCCTTTCTCCATGATCTGCGTTTTGATCTAGTAGGTTTTCTAGTTGCGTGAGCATCTCTTGGAGCACCTCTTCATTATGCTCCCCTTGCTCATACAAACTCATCTGGTAATCTAGTTCATCACAAAAAACAGAAAGAGATTGTTTTTCTCTACACAGCCTTCTCCACAGCTCAAAGATCAAAAGATAGGCTCTTTCTATCCTATCCTCATCATCTTGATCTCCCAAGAGAGCCTCTGCAATAGCCTCCGGTGACTCACACTGCTCTATATACAGCGCAAAGCTATCCTCATCTAAATAAATCCCTTCTTGCTGCAAAGCCTCAAACAACTCAGTTGTTGCAAGATTTCTATAATCTTTGACTTGCCAAGAGGTCGCCTCCGATAAATACTCTTCAGCACCCGTCATATGAAGAAAATTATAAAAAGCCCTGCCTTCAAAGCTCATACAGTCCCTTGATTTCTCTTTTTGTTCATAGTGTAAAAACTACGCCTTATATAGCGCAGATCTATAGTAAGTAGAAAAACACACCCTCAACATCTCTCTATCAAAGAATCTTCTCACATCGCACAAGCAAGGTCCCATTCACAAAAAGAGGCTGCATTTTATAAGACTTTTTTTCACATCATTGCAACGAAAAAATCGAATTTTTGCAATTACGGTTATATTTTTGAGTAACATCTCACAATATACTGTCATTTACACCATTTCGTCAATTTATTTACAAAAAAACCATCAATTGATTTATTTGATGCTTTATTTTACAATCGCCCCAAAAAGTTGTGCCCATGCGATCTAAAACGTGCAGAAGACCTTTTCTTCTACTGGAAATGCTTCTTGCTGTTGCTATCATTGGACTTTCTTCAACCTGGCTGATTGCCTCCCCCGTAAAAATCTATGAAAAGCACCTTAGAGATCTGAAACTCATAGAGCTGAGTCACATTGCTGATGTTGTATTCCTAAAGATTCAATGCTCTTTGCATGAAAAACATCCTTGGGAGAGTTTGGTGAAAGATTCTTGCGAGCTGCATGACCTTGATGACGTGATGATTCACCTTCCCTCTATCTTCTCAGAAAAATATTTCTGCAAATATCAATTGCGAGAAAAAAGAGGCAAAGAAGGGCGCGATGGGAGTCTTTACAAACTTGTGGAATGCATTATCTACGCAGCCCCTTCTTTACATTTGTTAGAAAAACCTTCTTTACACTCTGCAAAAGTGCATTCCTTTCGTTATCTTATCTTCACGAAAGCCTCCAAAACGAAACAATTTGTATGACTCTTAGAAAAAAGCGTCCTTTTACTCTTTTAGAAGCGATGATTTCTGTAAGTATTTTAGCGATGATTCTTTCTTTCTTATTTTCTACCCTCCGCTCCTTAGCCACTTTGACAACAAAAATAGATAAAGCACGGGGGATCTGTTTTTCCCGTTTGCATCTTAAGCAGCGCCTCTCTACTGCATTCTCACGTATTGAACCTTGCGTTTCTCTGGCAACGCTACATGGCGTGCGACCCTTTTACACAGAACAAGTAGAGAACATTTTCTCCCTATGCTTTTTTTTTGATGGTGGCGTCGATCCCGAAGAAGCTTTTACAGGAGCTCTTCAAGGGAAGCTCACCTATGAAGATCATACTCTTTATCTAGATACTACCTCTTTACAAGAGCCTTCTTCCACTCGCAGAGAAATTCTTTGTAGAGATATCTCTTCTATGCATATGGAATTTTACAAACAGCGCTCTCTACAGAACGATCCCACAAACTCCACACAGATGGAAATCCTCGATCACTGGTCTACAGAAGAAGAGATCCTTCCTCACTATGTATATCTTTCTTTAACACATACAGATGGATCGATTGCCCAATACTGCTTTGCTATATCTTCTTTCATTCAGCCTATTCACTACGAGATATAACCCATGCAAATCCTTCCCTTTCTATCGATTTTTATCATCCTCTTAGCCTCTCTCTCTTATACCTTGTTTAGTAAAAGCGCTACTTTACGAGAAGAAACAAAAATAGCTACAAGCTATATCCATCTCGAAAGAAAGCTTCTAGGTAAGCTTCATAAAGAGGCCTTTGCAGCTATTCCTCAAAAACAAGGGAAAGATAAGAAAGAGGCTGTTGCAAAAGAGGTAAAAAAATCTCCTCGAGAGGGAAGCCTTGCAAAGATCAATCTTTTCCCTCTTCTAACAACCAAGGATTGTGCAGAAGAAAAAGCTCTACTTGTACGATGCTTACGCTCTTTGTATGGAAACACTCTGTTCTCTTTTCCTGAGTATTCTTCGATTTCTCTGGAGGATTTTGTTGATGAGCTGCTTTCCCGTGGGCAAGAAAAACTCGCCCTATACAAAGAGTCAGAGCAAGAGCTTGAGCTGCTCTCCTTTACCGATCTATATCCTGAACCTTCTCTAAAAAGATCTCTTTTTTACAAAATGCTCAAAGGCACTCACGGCAGTTATCCTCCTTTAGAGTCTTATGCATCTCTTGATAGCTCTTCTTCTTTTCTGATCCACTTCCCTTCTTTATCTCCCAGTATGCTTGAGCTGATCTTCGGAAAGGAGCTCGCCGTAGCTATTGTAGACAAAGAGGCTGCTTTCACAGCTGAGCAACCAGAAAGACACAAAAAAGCTCTCTCCCACGCAGAGCTCTCTGCGCTTTTACAAGAAAAACATTTTCCTACCTACGAGAAGTTACTGAAATCCATCGATTTTGCCACAAAGCGCAAGAAGAGCTCTCCTCTCACAGTATGTGATCAGAGAACCCATGTTGTCTTAGAAAAACGGCGCTTGTAAGCTTATTTCGTATGAGTTGCCGTATCAGATACCGCCTCATCATCACGAGTGACCAGGTTGCATTTCAAGTTAAACATATTTAAAAACGGAATAAGAGATATTTCATCATCATAGGGTAGACAAATTCCATATCTATCTTCAAAATCAAGAATTTTACGCATCGCAGAACGCTTGATAATCATCGAATGGGTAAAAAACCTACCTGTAATATAGCGAAAATCAGGATGGATATCGGGAAAAGCTTTCGTTTTACCATGCGTTTTATACGATTTTTTTAACCTCTTGACCCACCAAGAGCGCATTTGATCTACTTTATCTGCATATCGATCTTGCAAAGAAAAATACTCTCCATAATACTCTGGGTGTTCTTTAATAGCGTCTTTGGTGATTTGCTCATAATCGGGCCGCTGTAAATCTCCAAACCAAGTGAAGTGATGGACATCATCGGTATGTAAAATATCCCAATTGTCTTCTCCTACCCACTCGGTAAGCTGCTCTATATACTTAGTAAGCAGATGAGGATCTTGCTTCATCAAAAAGTCATCTTCAAGAATCCAGATCATTTCATACCCTTGATCGTAGGCATGTTGTAAAATCGACAGATGACTGAGCGCGCAACCAAGAGCTCCTCGGCTAAAATTTTTATAAAAACAATTCAGTCCATACATACGCTCATTATAAAAGTGCATGATCTTACCCCCTGGCTCTGCTAGCCCTTCACATAAGGTCATACCAGGTCCAAATTTCAAGCCTACTTCTTTAGCTACCTGCTCAGAAAGCGCCTTACCTACAACAGCAGAAAACCGAAAAGGCTTTATACCATACTTTTCACACTGCACCATACACGCCCGATATTTTTCAGGCCTTGAGTCCAAGTTAATCACGTAAATACAATCAATAGGTTCTATTTGCCGAGGTTGCGCCTCACATTCTACCACCTTCAGGTGGTGCAACAAATTGCCGGCATGTAGTGATACCGCTGATAGGACAATGACAAACAATCGCCACATAATTTTCCTCATGAGTTGGGTAGTGAAAGGGTAAAAACAGTTCCTCCTCTGGGATTATCTTCTACACTGATAGAGCCATGATGTTTTTCTACAATGTTTTTTACAATGGAAAGACCAAGACCAGCTCCCCCTAGCTTTCGAGAAATGGTTTTGTTTACAGAATAGAAACGATTAAAAATATGAGGTCTATTTTCATACGGAATCCCATAGCCATGATCTATGATGCTAATCTGATATTCTTCTGCACCTTCCTTTAAGGCAATCTCAATCCGAGCCGGTGCAGGGGAATATTTTACTGCATTTTGTAAAAGATTCATGATAGCAAGCTCAAGCAAACTAGAATCTACTTCATGTTTACTCTCTTTTTGAGAAGAGCTTAGTGTCACTTGCACTTCAGGATAGATCTCCACAAGAGCATGACGACAGTTGTCTAGTAAAGAAATCATATCTACAGGTTGGATATTGGTTTTAAACGAATGATCTAAATCGGTTAACAAAAGAAGATTTTTCACAATGTCATCCATCCGAGTGCAGCTACGCAAAATTTTCTCAAAAATATCTTCAAGCATAGCTTCTGAGACCTCTGGCAACTCCTGCAGGGTCTCTACAAAACCTTTAATAATCGTAATAGGAGTTCTGAGCTCATGAGAGGCATTCGCAATAAAATCTTTGCCCATTTTAAACACCTGATAATCATGAGAGCTATCTTTGATCACAAGAACAAACCCTTGAGAGCCTACAGCTGCAGCTGTTATGTCAAGAACACAAGATTCTCCTCCGCGAAGACAAGAAAAAGATTCTCTAGCTGGCGCTATTTGCGCTTGCTTTAACAAAGCAAAACATTTTTCCAGCACCTGCTCATGAGCTACTTTTTCTATCGCAAAAAAGTCTTTACCTAGCAATGTATCTTGCGCAGCACCCAATATACGAGTAAAGCCACGGTTACATTCTTGCACCTCATAGCTCTTGCTAAGTAGGGCAATCCCTTCCTCTAAAAGGTGGATCAGAGAGCACCTCTGCTCTCCTTGGGTCTTTACAAAACGTCTCCGCTGTCTCTCTCTTATCCACATCCACGCAAGGGTGCAGACAGTGATCCCTTGCAATATCCATATCCCCATCATCATGCTCTCTCCCTGTCAATTTGGAGCTCATGATAAAAATTATACGCCCCACTTTCTTCTAATAAAAACATATCCTCATATCTTACACCCCCCACACCTGGAATATAGATGCCTGGTTCCACTGTCACAACCATATGTTTCTGCAACACGACATCCTCAGGAGTTTGGATACTCAATCTAGGATATTCATGTACCTCAAGACCTAGACTATGTCCTACACTATGCAACGCAGCATAGTTGCCGTGAGAAGACAAATGATGCCTATATACCTTGTCTAGCTCTTGCACAGAGATTCCCACACGCAATTTCTTGACAACTTCTTGGTAGGCTTCAAAAGCAACTCTGTACGCTTTTTCCATCTCTTCAGATACCTTTCCAAAAAACAGCGTACGTGTCATATCACTCGCATAATCACAAGCAATCACACCTACATCGATGAGCACTACGTCCCCTTTTTTAAGAATCCCCTCTCCAGCTCTATAATGAGGCATAGCGCTATGGGGCCCAAAGGCAACAATAGGCTCAAAGGACATTTTTTCGGCTCCATTTTCTAATGCGTAGATTTCAAACGCTTTAGCTAGATCTTTTTCCACAACTCCTTCTTTGAGCAAACTAAGCAGATAAGTAAAGCTTTTCATAAGTAGCGCAGCGCTATGTCGAAGAGCTTTAATTTCTTCCTCGGATTTTACCATGCGCAAAAGACGGATGGGATTACAACAAGACTCTAGCAACATGTGTTTGCTTAACACAGCGTGCCTTTCCACACTCATTTGAAGCCCATCAAAACCCACAGGCTGCTGCGCTATCTCCTGCTCACACCAAGGAATCAACCTTTCTAGAGGAAGGACTTCAAAGGGAAATGCTTTGCGCGCAGCCTCCATATAACGTCCATCTACAAAAAGAGCTATCTTGGGACCAATAAGAAGGGTTCCCTTAGAGAGTTTTACCCCTGTAAGATATAAAAGATCATAATACTCTTCGCAAATCCACCATTGGGTAGAGAGCTGCTTTTGGAGTTGTATAAGACGTGTTTTACTTATCAAAGAATGTACCATCGCTAAAGTTTACGTGGGTTAGTATTTTTCTACCAAGAGGACAAAAATAGGGTTGATCTGATTGTAAGAGTGTATGCACGATTTTTTTTGCCTCTTCCTTGGTGTAACTCTTTGTGCGCTTTTGTACAAACTGCGCTGCTTGCACAGCAAGTCTTGCCTTCCTATCTTTAGCGTGTGTATGCTGCATCTCCCCTATAAAGCTCTCTATAAGCTCAAGAATTTTCTCTTCATCAAAATAGGTAGAGCAAGCCTCTATAATAAACACCTCTTTGCCAAAGGGCCTCATCATAACACCTAAAGCTTGCAAAAGCTCTAACTCAGACTCTAATAATTGTCCCTCCGCAGGCGTCACAGTAACCTGCATAGGAAATAGTAGCGTTTGCATGTCCATAGACGGGCCTTGGCTATGCATAGCCGCATCAAAATAGAGCCGAGTCATCGCTAGCTGAAGATGGACCACAAAGAAACCCTGGTAAGGAGGGGTTACATAAGGGGGCTGAAATACTTCAGCCTCTATCATAAGATAGTGCTTATAGATTCCAATGATTTGCAAATCCTCTACTTTAGGGAAAAGGTCTACCGTCCAAGGAATTACTTCTTCTTGTCTAGAAAGAAGAGGAGATGCAGTCTGCAAGACGTTTTGATGGTAAAACTCTTGAGCGCTTTTTTTCGATGGCTCAATGAAAGAAGAAAAAGAAAGACCTTCTCTAGGAAGAGAAGGTGCTTGCAAGCCATGCTTTACCTCTAAAGCAAGACGGACAGCCTCTCGAAGAGATTCTTTGACAAAACTCTCTTCTTTAAATCGCACCTCTTTTTTTTGAGGATGAACATTCACATCCAAAGCTTCAGGTGACAGTGTCACATGCAAAACAAATAGAGGATGTTTTCTTGCCTCCAGCATCGTTGCATAGCCATCAGCCACCGCAAAAGAAACCGCTGAAGAATATACAGCTCTGCCGTTGATAAAAAGATACTGCCCTGTTCTATTCGATCTTACCTGAGAGGGCTCTCCTATAAAACCTTCTACTTTAATCCCCTCCTTTTCATAGGTGACTGCAAGAAGTTTTTTTGCATATTCTTTACCTAGTACCTCTTCTATCCGCTCTTTAAGCGTGCTACGGTGTGCATCCAAAACTTCTGTATCTTGAGAAAAAAGACGGAATCTCACATCAGGTCTACCCAGCGCTAAAGTAGCTACAGCTTTATGAATATCAGAGAGAGACTGGGCAGGAGATTTTTGAAATTTTTTTCTCGCAGGCACTGTATAAAATAAAGAGCTCACTTCTATCGTCGTCCCTCTTACTCTAGGATGAGCCTGCAGCGTTTTAATACGACCTCCTTCAGCCACAAGCTGCACTCCCGGATGAGAAGCTACCTTATTTGTCGTCATAGTCATTTTAGAAATAGAAGCAATAGAGGCTAACGCTTCTCCTCGAAACCCCATAGAGCGCACGTGAACGACATCGTCAATGGTTCTTACCTTGGAAGTAGCATGTCTTTCTAAAGATAACACTACATCATCTTTTGACATCCCACAGCCATCATCTGTCACCTGCAATCTATGAAATCCTCCTCCAGAGAGTTCTACGATAATATCGTGACTGTTTGCATCTAGACTATTTTCTATCAGTTCTTTAACAACTGACGCAGGGTTTTCAATAACTTCCCCGGCTGCTATTTGATTAATCGTCTCTTCAGAAAGCACTCGAATTTCAGAGGTCATACTACTATTTTTCTCATAGATATCATCTTGGTGATTTTACTAAAGCCTTCTTACGAAAGTCAAATCTCTTCCTGGATCTTTTCTTGCGAGCCTCTGTAAAACACGCTACACTTACAAGCTGCTATCTACTAACGAGGTTTCTATGCATACTGCTACATTTCCTATAACATGGTCTCTCGACTCTCTTTTTAACGATACGCAAAAAAGTTTCCCCAACTTTTTGGCAGACATTAGAAAACTCCTCTCCGACTTATCTAAAGATACGTCTCCAACAGCTAAAGTCCTAGCTCTTGCGCAACAACTATCCGAGCATCTTGCGGAAGCCTCTTCGTTCGTACACTGCCGCCTTGCAGAAGACACCTCAAGCTCTCTTGCCATAAAATTGCACGGGGATGTGCTCGATCTACAAACACAACTTGATCTACTCTTTCTTTCTATAGACGAAAAACTCTCTTTGCTCACAGATGGAGCTTTTGACACCCTGTTACAAGACCCTCTATGTCAAAAAATCGCTTTCCCTTTACGAGAGCGCAGAGAGATTACCAAAAGTAAATTACCCACCTCTATGGAGGCTTTGATCACAAGCCTCTCTACCGATGGTTACCATGGCCACTCACAACTATTTTATCTGCTGCACGGCTCCTTAAAATTTCCGATGCCTTCTGAAGAGGGCTCTTTGCAACTGCTCTCCACAGGACAAATTGACAACAAACTCTCGAGCAGCTGCAGACCTACAAGAGAAAAAGCGTTTGGTGTCTACAAAAAAACCTTTAAAGAACATGAAGCTCTCTTTGCGCAGACACTCAATCACATAGCAGGCTTTCGTTTGCAAGTGTATGCTAAAAGGGGCTGGAAAAACATTCTTCACGAACCTCTTCAGTGTAACAGAATGAAGCCAGAAACCCTCCAAGCCATGTGGAAAGCCATCAACACAAATCTAGATCCTTTTATCCTCTACATAAAGCACAAAGCAAAACTTATGGGACTGAAGGCTCTTTCTTGGCATGATATTGATATTCCTCTCTCCGATACAGCAAGCACCTTATCTTATCAACAGGCTGCAGAATTTATTTTGGAGCAGTTTGAAAAATATAGTCCTCATATGGCTGCATTTTCTAAAAAGGCTTTAAAAGAAGGATGGATCGAAGCTGAAGATCGCGGCAACAAAGCTGCTGGAGGGTTCTGCGTAGGGATGCCCTTAGCCAAAGAAAGTCGTATCTTTATGACCTATAGTGGTAGCTATAACAATCTCACTACGTTAGCCCATGAGCTAGGACACGCTTACCATAATGAAATTATTTTCTCCCATCCCTATTTCGCGCAAAACATTACCATGAATGTCGCTGAAACCGCTTCTACTATGGCAGAAATGATTGTCTCTGATGCTGCTTTGCAAGCCGCCTCCTCTCGTGAAGAAAAACTGAGACTGCTCGATGATAAGCTCTCCCGCTCTGTGGTATTTTTTATGAATATCCAAGCAAGATTTCTTTTTGAAACAGCTTTTTATGCAGAAAGAGAGCAAGGGTATGTGTTACCAGAAAGGCTCTCTTCTCTTATGGAAGAGGCGCAAAAGAAGGCCTTTCACAACACCCTCAGTGAATGGCACCCTCATTTTTGGGCTTCCAAGATGCATTTTTATTGTACGGAAGTACCTTTTTACAACTTTCCTTACACCTTTGGCTATCTCTTCAGTCTCGGCATCTATGCTCTGCTCAAAAAAAACCCAGCCTCTTTTGAAAAAAAATATATAGCTTTCCTAGCAGACACCCCCCTTATGACCTCCGAGGAACTTGCTAAGAAACATTTTGCTGTCGATCTGAGCGCTGAGGATTTTTGGAGAGAGGCTATGCAAGAAGCCACAAAAGAGGTGAAACTATTTTTAAAATTTTCCTAAATACTCCGATATAAACATTAAAAAAAATAATACTATACCCTTATATCTTTTCATCTTATACAATTCCCAACCTAAATTATGTATAAAGGTGAAAAAATGGATATACTCTCTTCTTGTAACGATAAGGCCTGGGGTTTTTTAGCAGATTCTCTCTCTCCCCCTTCTTCAAATATTGCGAGATTTTCTGGCAAATGGTGCGTAAGCGTTGTAACACAAGTGGTAAAAACAGGGATTTCTATTCCTGTTGTACTTGCCACAAGCCTCCTTGCTCTTATAGAAAAGGTGTGTAACGCTACCACATCCCTCTTCTGTAAAAAAACCACTGTAGATCCTAATAAAAACTTCAGCGCTGTTTTGAAAGATTCTCGCGAGTGGGACAAAATTCATAACATAAGAGACAAAGTGATCGCTTCTCCTCCAGGAGATCACCGCAAAGACTTTCTCTATGGTACAGCTAGTTGCACCTATCAAGATTCTGGATTTTTTCATGCTCCTAACTCTCAGTGGGCCTCATGGGAAAAGAAGACAGTCCCTGCAAACAACCAATCCAACAAGAGCGCCAATCTGTTTGAGCTGTATCAAACAAATCCTCAAGAAGTGATCGAGCGCCTCCGTAAGCTCAACGTAAACTCATATAGAACTTCCGTAGAGTGGAGCCACCTTGAGCCTCAGCCAGGTGTCTTTGATGAAACCAAGCTCCAAGTCTATGTCAACTTCTGCAAAGAGCTTGTAAAAGCTGGCATCGAGCCTATGATCACACTCCATCATTTTTCAGAGCCACAGTGGTTCCATGATAAAGGGAGCTTTGAAAAAGAAGAAAATATTGCAGATTTTGTCAGATTTTCTGAAAAAGTGTATACAGCTCTCACAGAAAACTACCAAGGCAGACCTCTTGTCAAACATTTCTGCACCATCAACGAGCCTGCCATTGAAGCCTTTTCTCGCTTTGTAAGAGGCGCATACTCTCCAGGAGTCACGTTTGATTTTCATAGAGCGGCTCACTTTTTAAAAGGAGCTCTCAAAGCACACTTTGCTGTCTATAAAGCGCTCAAAAATCTCCCTGCTAAAGACACAAAGATTGGTTTTACACACCAATATCTGCACTTCCTACCAGGCAATCCTTTGGTCACTCCTGCTACCAAATATCTTACTGCATTAATCAATGACACAACGTTGAATCTTTTCAAAACAGGAACCTTTTCCCTTCAGGTGCCCTTACGCTGCAACGTAGTCGAGCAGTTTTCTAGTAATGATATCCAAGCCGACTTTATCGGTGTGCAGTATTATACAAGACCCTATATCACTCTCACAGGATGCACAACAACTCATGCACAAGAAGCGATGACAAGTATGCCCTTCCGAGAAGACCCTGCTGGTCTTTACGAAGCTGTCAGCAACACACACAAAGCCACAAAGAGACCTATCATCGTGACAGAAAATGGTATTTCTACCCATGATCCAGCGCAAAGAAACCGCTACATGGAAAGAGCTCTGTACGCGCTAAAGCAAGCTGAAAAGGATCTCGGGCCAGAAGCTTTACTCGGATATTATCAGTGGTGCATTGTCGACAATTTTGAGTGGGACCTTGGAATGAAGCCCCAAGCTTTTGGAGCTTACAGCTTAACCACAGATGCTCAAGGAAACCCCAAAATATCCGAACAACCAAAGCCTGGAACAGAAGCGTTCCGAGAGGTTGCCCAAGCTTGGCAACAGTCTGTTGCTCCACAAGAACAGGTTGCAGGTTAATTTTTATAAGAACCTTCTCAATGAGGTTGGTTTAGATATTCTTCTAAACCAACCGCTGTCACTTTATCTGTAAGCGGATATCTTTTGACTCCAGGATACACTAGATAGCATTTCTTCAAGTGTAATAAATCACACGCAGAATGTATCGATTTAGTCAGTTGGGGAAAATCTGCCCACTTGAACTCAAAGCCGATTCTTTCTCCATTGATAAAAAGTAGTAAGTCTATTTCTGCTTGTTCATGAATAGCCCAAAAAAAACATTCTTCTTGTGCCATCTGATGAACTCGAATGACCGACTCTAACGCAAAACCTTCCCAAGAAGCTCCAAGTTTTGGACTTCGTAAAATTTGATTTTCGTCATGGATCCCTAAAAGAGTATGTAAGAGTCCACTGTCTCGAAAATACACTTTAGGTGATTTCACTTGACGTTTTGTAATATTTTCAAACCAAGGTTGGAGCTGCCTTATCATGAAGGTTCCTGTAAGCACATCTAAATATCTTCTCATGGTAGGACCAGAAAGTCCAAGAGATCTCCCTATTTCAGAAGCATTAAAGATCTTGCCGTGATAATCCGTCATCATCATCCAAAATCTTCTTAAAGAAGCTGCAGGAATGTTTAATCCCAAATTAGGAATATCCCTTTCTAAAAAAGCCGCTATATATTCTTTCATCCATGCCGCACTTTGCTGCGTTGTCTGCGCCAAATACGCCTTTGGAAACCCCCCTCTTATCCACAATTTTTTACATTCTTGTACCTCTTTAAATGAAAAGGGAGTGATCTCTAGATAACTAATCCTTCCTGCTAAAGTTTCAGAGCTTTGCTGAATCAAATCTCTAGAAGCACTGCCTAATAGTAAAAACTGTTGCTCTGATGCCCGGTCTACCAAAACACGTAATAAAGGAAAAATTTCTGGAAGCCTCTGAATTTCATCCATGACAATAAGCCCAGCAAGCCCTCCTAATACAAGCTTAGGATTTTGAAACAATACAAGATCTTCTGGATCCTCTAAATCAAAGTAATGGATAGCCTGATGCTCTTTTTGCTGCTCAATATAGTGCCGTGCTAGCGTTGTCTTTCCACACTGACGAGGTCCTAGTAAAGCCACTATTGGGTTTATGCTAAACGCGTTATCAATTTTTTGTAGAAAGTCCTTTCTGTCTGTATATTTCATGAAAATCTAATGTTTAATGTTTATTTTTCATGATATCATCTCCTATAAATCTTTAACAAAAAGATTTTTCATGAAAATCTAATGCAAAGCTTTTAATTTTCATGATTTCCAAGGAAAAAGATGTATCAGTTTAATTATCAATGATTTGTGTTTTCTTCTCTTCCGTAACAAGAAGCATGACTAAACACCAATAGAAACACATCACAGGAAGCAAAAGCAAAGCTCCATCAGAGCAAGCTACAAGCAGATAAAGAAAAAGTCCTAGCGCTATATGAGTCCCTTCCACCGATGAGGTAGGTTGCAGAGCGTATAAACCCAAAGGGAAGAGCATAGCCAATAAAAAAGCCACCAAACCCACAATCCCAAAACTAAACAAGATTCCCAGATAGACTACCTCGTAAACACCTCGAAAAGGCTCTGAGGAAAACCACTCGATGTGCTTCAACACCTCTAACTGCCCGATTCTATTACCCAAGAAGCGATCAAACAAAAACTCTGAAGGAAAAGGAATATAATGGAGCAATATTGTAAATCCAAGAGCAATACCTCCCAAAGACATCAGAATTTTACTACTCTTTGCAAACATCCCTTCTTTCACAACAAGTTTTTTCAAAAACTCATAAGCTATAAGTCCAAGCCAGATCGTTCTTGATAAAGTGAGTAGTAAAGAACCTTTGACAACCCATACCTTCCATATTGTTTTCTCGAGCACACTATATAGAGGTAGTAACATCAAAACACAAATCCCATACAGATTCCCATTATTGTAGGTAGAAATAAGCTTAAAAAACACACCTCGATCATTGCATTTGCTCTCTCCTAGCTGATGGAGGTCATGATAGTTCACCGTCAGAAAAGGGATTTCTAAAAAACTCCCCGTTACAATTTTATAGCCAAAAAGAAAAATTCCATAGAGCGCTATAAAAAACACTCCTCTTCGGATCCCCTTAAAAATATATTCCCTTGTAGATGTGTGAATGTATCTTGGTAAAATCCCCAAACATCCTAAAGGAATCAATACAAAGTGCATGATGTAGGAAAATGCATCGGCTGCATACAAGATCCCAC
>Ga0172365_10001954_pt1 | contig 14987 bp, 9 predicted proteins | sample LakKivSesite48cm_FD_114535 | JGI IMG/M metagenome (GOLD analysis project Ga0172365, IMG submission 114535) | Sediment microbial communities from Lake Kivu, Rwanda - Sediment site 48cm | ecosystem: Environmental > Aquatic > Freshwater > Lake > Sediment | place: Rwanda: Western Province, Lake Kivu...
CGCCGGCAGTACCTTCACCATCTGGCTCCCGACTCACCCCCCACAACCTGAGGAACACCCCGCACGATAGGGGGCCACTAACCCACCCTATAGTCGGTAGGCGTGGCATCTTCTCACCGCTGAGCACGCAAAGAACGCAGAGGCTTTATAAGGTTTCCTTAAGGTTGCCCGTAGCTTGTCTTAAGGAATTGAGAGGGCCTCTTGTGCTATGCTTGCCAATGGATGAAAAGGGGCGAGGTGTGCACTGCACTCGCCAGAAGCATACGTAGGAGGTTGACGATGAAAAAGTATGTGTTAGCTATTGCTGTGGCCTTGGTCCTGGTATTGGCCGGATTCTTTGGCCCTGCGCTCCTGAAGCAGCTCTCGGCTCCCGCCGTGGTAGCCCAAGCGCCCTCGACACAGGCCCAATCAACCGGGAACACCCTATCCTCGGCTTCCGACTCTGACTTGGTCGCCAGCCTGGAGAGCGCCGTGGAATCGGTCTATGAGGATGTGAGCCCGTCGGTAGTCTTTATCGAAGTGACGCAAGGCGTCTCGCAGACAAGTGGATCTTCCCGCTCGCGCCAGATGCCCCAATTTCAGCTCCCACCTCGGCAGGGCTCTGGGTCCGGGTTCGTGTGGGATAAGCAGGGGAACATCGTCACCAACAACCATGTCGTTGCCAATGCGACGAGCATCAAGGTGACTTTCTCCGATGGGACCACGGCCCCGGCCCAAGTCGTGGGGACCGATTCGAACAGCGACCTGGCCGTCATTCGGGTGTCGGTTTCCGCAGACAAGCTACATCCAGTGACCCTGGCCGATTCGACTCAGGTCAAGGTGGGGCAGATCGCCATTGCCATCGGCAATCCGTTTGGCCTCGAAAGCACGATGACAGTAGGTTATGTGAGTGGCCTGCAGCGAACGCTGTCGGCAGGCTCGGGCAATGGGCCCTCTTACGCCATCCCGGACATCATTCAGACCGACGCGCCTATCAACCCGGGTAACTCGGGTGGGGTCCTGCTCAATCGCTACGGCCAGGTGATCGGCGTGACCAGCGCCATCGCTTCCTCAACGGGCACCTCGTCCGGCGTGGGATTTGCCGTCCCTGCGGCGACCGTAGCCAAAGTGGTTCCGGCGCTGCTCAACGATGGTCACTATGCTTCTTCCTGGCTAGGCATCAGTGGGGGTAGCTTGAATTCCGACCTGGCCGAAGCGATGGACCTGAAATCGGACCAGCGTGGCGTCCTCATCGGTGAGGTCGTGACGGGTGGCCCCGCTGACAAGGCTGGCCTCAAGGGCGGTGATCGTACCATCACCGTGAGTGGTCAGGATGTGCAGGTTGGTGGGGATGTGATTGTCGCCATTGATGGGCATTCCGTGAGCAACTTTGAGGCGTTCGTGGCCTATCTGGCTAACTCCACGACGCCAGGCCAGAAAGTGACCCTGACCATCCTGCGCTCCGGACGGGAGCAGCAAGTCACCGTGACCTTGGGCGAGCGCCCGGCTCAGTCCGAAGAGTAACGATAGTACTGGGTTCTGGAAAGCTTTCCGTGGTGATCCGCGCAGGGGTGTTCTGCTTATAACGTAGCCTCATTCCTCCACCCTTGCGGATCATAAAGCCCCCGGCGCTGCCGGGGGCTTTACATTTTGGGCCGATTTCCGACACCTGGTTCCTCATGCCCAGGCGATATACCCCAGCCTTTGGAGGAAATGGAAATAGACCACCAGGTCTATCTCCGTCTTGCCCAGCTCCAGCTCCACCAGGCGCTGGATTTCCCCTATTGTGCGCTGTCCGTCGGCCCAGAAGAGGCCGAAGGTGAGCACGGGAGACCACATGGGGCTTTCCCCTCGGGTCACGCGGTCAAACTCCTCGCGCTCCTCTTTGGGGATGGTGCACAAGGTCAGCAGGCCGGGAATCAGGCGTCGGGGGATCAGTTCTGTGCCTTCTTGATGCGCCCGGCGCTTCTCTGGCCCGGCAGGGGTCCACCCTCGCGCCTGGGCTTCGCGCTTGACGGCCCTCTGCATCTCCTCAAGCTCGAAGCTCTCGGCGCGCCTCAATTCCAGGCTTTGCTCCTGGAGCGCTTGCTGAGTACCTGCTGCGCCATCCAGCCGCGAAGCTGAGCGGATGGCCGCCTTGCCCCTCTCCGCCAGGTAGGCGATGCGCTCATGAGCGTCCTGCCAGGCTGCGCTGAGCGCCTCGGCACTTTCCTTGGTTGCCAATCCGGCCAGCGCCTCCTTTGTGGCCGCACCGATCTTGTCTTGCCAGAACTCGCGCGTCCCTTTGGCCAGCCAGGCGGCCTCAGCCTCGCCGGCGTTGGCCAGGGTGTAGAGGTAGGTGGCGGCAAAGATACCCTCCAGGCGCAGGCTTTCGACATCAATCTTGTCCATCTCATCCAGCGAGGTGTGATGGAAGCGAGCGGGATGCTCGGTAAGCCAGGGCATGGGCACGTCAAACGCCGGATCCTCAAAGATAGTGTGGTCGGTTCCCCCTGACCAGGGCGTCAGAGCGCAGGCATAGCCGTCGTGGGCATCGAGGCAAGTGCGAGCGACCTCTGCTGCCAGGTAATCCGTATAAGAGGCCTGGCAGTGAGGGTTGAGGATAAGCGTGGGTTTTCCCCCGGTCAATTGGTGTCTGCTGCCCAAGCTGTCGAGGCAAAGCCCTCCCACAACATGCTTCCTCCCATGAATGCGCTGCACGGCCCAGGGGATCGAGCCGTAGCATTCCCAGGAGACCATGAAGCGGATGGAGCGCTTGGGGCGAGGCAAGGCGCCTGTGGCGATGAGGCGCTGGAGCACGCGCGCCGATTCCAGCACCGTGGCGCAGCCCGAGGCGTTATCCTCCGCGCCATACTCGTAGGAATGGGCATAGACCAGCACTTCCTGGTCGCTCCCGCCGCGAATGATCGCCGTAGGCAGGGTGAAGGAGCCTTCGTAGAGGCAGCTCTCCACCTTTGCGCGGACCATCACCCGCTTGCCGCCGGCCAGCAGGCGCTCCAGATATTGCCCCTTCTCGCGGGTGAGCGAAAAGCCCCAGAGGGGCGTATCGTTTTTGAGGAAACCCCAGCCGTGATAATCCACCCAGGCGTTCATCCAACAGACGCCATCGGCCAGCTCCTCCTGGTCGCGTGCGGGATAGTCGGTGATCAGGCCCACGGCGCCGCGCCGCGCGGCCAATTTACGCACGCCGTAGTGTCCCTGATGGGTGAAGACGACCTTGCCCTTGACATCTACCCCGGCGTAGTCCTCCTCTTTGCTCCCATCCCCAAGGAGCACCACCTCGGCCAATAGTCCTTCGGGTGGGGTGGGCGCGCTCCACATCGCCAGGGAGGCCGGCTCCTCGCGGTAGTTGGCTAAAAGCCTAGCCGCTCCGACCGGCTCGACGACTTGCAGAGTGGCGTCGGCCACATCCCAGGCCAGGGGCATGGCCCAATCGCCGAACTTGGTCACGCCGTCGGCGGGGATCTCCATCAGCTCCACGTCCTCCAGGCCATACTCCCGCAAGCGGGCGGCGCAGTAGGCCCCACAGCGGTGATACTGGGCGAAGCTGGACCATCGGTCATAGCTGTGAATAGCCGCCACGAGCGCGTAGGCGTTCTCGCCGGAGTATTCTTGCTCGATCTTGCGTTGGATATGTTGGAACATGGGTGTCTCCTTATCGGCTCTCATCCTCAGCCCTCTCTCGATTCCGGGCGAGGGGGGTGGACCTCAGCCCGGGCGCTTATAGGTGAACAGGGCTGAGCCGGGCTTGTCGGCGATCTCGATGCACACTCCCTTCTCCAATAAGTCGCGGCCTGATACTTGCGTAGTCATGCCGCTATCCAGCGAGCGCCATTCGTAGCGCGCATCCGCGTCCAGGCCGCGCAAGGGCGATTCCAGCTGGCGGAAGGGGCTATGCTGCCGTCGGAAGGCCAGGACCATGCCCTCGCCCAGGTCTGGCCGGTCGAATTGCCAGGCGGCCCAGGCATCGTCGGCCAGGCTAAAGGAGACCAGGGGGTAAAAGTCGCCGAAGAAATACTTGCGCACGGCAAACTCTTCGGCCATCAGCTTGCGAACCGCGTCCAGCGGCAGATGAGCGCCCATATCCAGCTCGCGTGTGCTCCAACCCACGACCAGCCCCGGCCCCAGGGCGCTCCGCGCGGCGTAGGTTGTAGCTTGGCCGCAGTAGCCGGTGCTCAGCGGGACCCAGGGAGCCAGGCCCTGGGTTTGGGTCTGCATGCCCATAGGGTCAAAGCCCTCGAAGCATTGCCAGTCGCTACGCCAAAGGGGGACGCTGCGAGAGATCGTCTCCAGGTCAATGCGCCGGCCGCCGCTAGAGCAGTTATCAATGATCAACCCTGGATGCCGCGCCAGAAGCTCATCCCAAAAGGCGTAGAGGCCCTCGATGTGGCGGATTTCGCTCATCCCCACGCGATCCGGAGGATCGGCAGCCTGCCAGTACGGCGCGGGCTGAAAGTTGAAATCCTGACGGTAGCAGGTGACCCCGGACTCGGCGATGAGGGCGGAGATGGCCTCGGTCAAGTAGCGATGGGCCTCGGGGAGCCCCAGGTTGAACAGGGAGTTATTGCCGATGGGGCCGAGCAGCCACTCGGGGTGTTCTCGGGTGAACTGTGTGCCCTTGTAGGCGCGCTCCGGCTCAACCCAGAGGACAAACCCCAAGCCCATAGCCTTCAGCGCGTCGCCCACCGGCTTGAGGCCGTGCGGATAGGTCGCCTTATTCGGGTACCAGTTGCCCACCTGCACCACCCATTCCGTGCCGAAGGTGTCGGATTGGGGGTTAAAGGCCCCGTCGCCGTACCAGCCGGCATCAATCCAGAAGTATTCCACGGGAATCTCTCGCTCTTTGAGCCAGCGGGCTTTGGCGATCTGAGACTCTGTAGTGCGCTCGCCCCAGGCAGAGTCGGCGATGGGCGGCTGCAGCAATTGCCCGTTGGGGCGCGGGGTATGGTGCGCCAGGATGAAACGCCGCCACAAGTTATGGGCGCGCAGGCGATCCTGCTCCCAGAAGAGCAGCGCGATGCGCGGGGTGCGGATCTCTTCGCCGGGATGCAACTTGAGATGGGTAGCTTGCATCCCTGCGCGGAGGCGCAGCCCCTCTGCGCTCCGCTGGAAGGTTGCCGTCCAGTCGCCAGTCCAGCCGATGGCCCCGATGATGCCCCCCTCGCCCATCTCCAGGTTGAAGAAGGGCATCGCGCCATCGGAGGAGCGCCCCCCAACCGACGCCAGAGAGAGCTCGTCTGCCAGCTCTAGACGCAAAAACGTATCCAAGGGGGCAAAGTCGTCATAATGGCACTGGCTCCCTTTGGCGTGATGCACCCAGCAGGCCCGATCTCGCGCCAGAGGGAAAAGCGCGTCCAATGGCCGAATATCGGCGATGATCGGGGTGTCGGCGTGGCCCGTATTCTTGAAGTAGGCCACCCACTCCACGGCGGGGAAATCGCTGAATTGCGTCAGCTCGCAGCGGCATTGCAGCCCCGTCTGGGGATCAGTAAAGGTGACCGTCTTGCGGGTTACCAGGGTCGTTGTACCCAACGACCTCCCCGGGGCAGAGACATCCTCGGTGCGCTCTGCTCTCCAGCCCTTTAGGAGCTGGGCCGACTCCTGGTCGCCGTAGCGAAAGGAGAGCGGAAAGCGCGCGTGCTCTAGACCGGCGTCGGCAAAGGACTCATCGGCCCAACGTCGGGCGGCGGCGAACTCCTCTTGCGTGGCAGTCGCGGACATCTTGCCTCCTTGTAGTTATCAGTTCTCAGTCAGCAGTTGTCAGTAGTGATTACTGGCGACCAATGGCTGACAACTGATGACTGATAACTGACTACTGACGGCTGATGACTTCCAACGCCTCCATCAGTCGCTGCACATCCTCCTCGTTATTGAAGACGGCGGTGGCTACGCGCACGGCGTTGAACTCGGGCACGACGCGCGTGTAGATGTTCCACCTCTCGCGCAGCCTGTTAAACACCTCGTCGGCCTCGTGTCCGGCGACGGTAAAGCTCGTCAGGCCGGAGGATTCCTCAAAGGCGCGGGGAGTATGGAGGTGGAGATACGGCCGCTCCATGACACGCTCCTTCAGGTAGCCGCTCAGGTAGGCGATGTGCTGGTGGACGTTGGCCCAGCCCAAACCCTCATACCAATCCAGGCTGGCCCCCAAGCCGGCATAAAGCCCCCAGGCGCGCGTGCCCGCCTCAAGCGCTCCCACGGCCATCATCGCCAAGCGCGAGCGCGGAGCGTAAAAGACGCCCGTGCCTTTGGGGCCAAGGAGCCACTTGTGCCCGTTGGAGGCATAAAAGTCACAGCCGATCTCGCGCACGTCCACAGAAAAGACCCCCAGGGCCTGTGCCCCATCAAAGTGGGTGAGGATACCCCTCTCCTTGGCCCAGGTGGTGATCTCGCGCGCGGGGAGGCGCGCGCCGGTGCAGCAAGTAACGTGGCTCATGGCCACCAGGCGCGTCTTGGGATTCCATACCCCTTCCAGGCGGGGGAGCATGACCTCAGGGTGAGGCGAGACGGGCAGATGATGTACGATCACCCCCTTATTCTTCTCCAGCCATTTGAGGGGGCTATCCAGCGAGGGGTGCTCTTCATTGGCGCTGATGATCTCGTCGCCCGGCTGCCATTCGAGCGACCCCAAGGCCAGGTTGTTGCCATCAGAGGCATTGCTGGTCATGGCGATATCCTCAGGCGCGACGCCCAGGAGCGCGGCCAGGCGCTGTCGGGTGTTATACGCCTTGCCCCCCACGTTCCCCTTGGAGGCGAAGCCAAAGCGCTCGAACTCGGTCATGCCCTCGAGGGTCGCGGCCAGGGCCGGCTCAGGCATGATGCCGTAGGTGCCCACATTCAGATAGACGACCTCCTTGAGCGCCGGAAAGTCCTCGCGAATTCTAACGGTATCCAAAGTCTTTACACAACACTCGGTCATGAATTGCGCCTCACAGCATAAGATAACAGAGGCCGCCAAGCGGCCAAGACAGCATTTTAGTACAATCTCCCCAATTACTATAAACACGAAGGGACGAACAGGAGGTTTGCCCCTACGCTCCCGACTCCGGATCACTTGTTCAAGATCGTGCTGGCAACAGCCTCAACGAGCTCGATGTACACCGGCTCACGCGTCTGCATGTATTGCTTCTTGTCAGCTCGGTATACCTGATCGGCGATGGAGCACATGACTGCCAGTTGATGGTAGGTCGCCAGGCGCGCCAGCTTGGCGTAATCCACCTTCCGCAGCACCTCATAGCCGCGAAAGCTGGATTTCTGCGCGGCCTCTTCGAGCCTGTCGCGTGCCAAGGGGTGAGCCAGGTCGTACAGTCGGGTAGGTGCACAGGCCAAGATGGTCAGATCCAGGTAGGGATCGCCATAGTCCACCCATTCCATATCGCAGATGAAGGACACATCCCAGCCGTCGGGGCCCCTCACAAAGTGGAGCTCGGAATCGCCCACACAAAGCGATTCTTGTTCGAGGCGGAGGCACTCATCCTTCTCCACCACGGCACAGCACAGGTCAATCTTGCCCAGGGCGATGCGAACTGCCCATCTCTGACGACGTGCTCCAACTACTCCAGACGGTATAGCAAGTTTCTGGCCAGCCCATCCGGCGTTGCCGCTCTCCTGGTGATGTTGTGCATCTGGGCATAGTAGAACCCGACCTTGCGCTCGATCTCGTCCTTTTCTGCTGGATCAGTGTCGGGATTGCGGGGATGAGAGAGGAAGAAAGCCTCATCGCCCGGCATGTAGTCCATGATCATAAAGCTGACAGGGACGAGCCTCTTGCTGCGGTCCACACAGTGTATGCGGGGGACCGGGATATCTGTATTGGCTGCCACGAGGGCATAGTTCCGCTTTTCCTTATCGAAAAAATCCTCGTGGTAGTCGCGGTTGAAACGAAATAGGTATTTCTGCGCATCTCCCTTGACGCTGACCACATAGGACAGGTTGGCGTTGCAGCCGCATACTTTGGGTATCCCGTATTCCGAAGACGGCCAGATCTCTGAGGCAGACTCGAGCTCTGCCCGGGCGCCGAAGACATCCTTCACAATCTGCGAGATGGCATTAGTTGTGATCACATTCACCGGCACGCTCTCATTTCGTCAGGCAAATTCCTCGCCCCTACTTTTTCAACACCCTCTCGCAAGGGCTGCTTGCCAGCGCCTCGCCAGCTCACTATACTCATTTTACTCGCTCTCGGGGCGAATACAATGAAGGATTTGTATCGCTGCCTGGATGAATACTCTCCCCAGTTGCTTCAAGCCATTTCAGAAGCCTGGCAGATCACGCTGCCCAAAGGCCCTCCCAAGGAGACGGTCAAGGGCCTTGCGGCGGCAATGCTGGCCCCCGAGGCTCTAGAGAGCCTCGTCGCCAGGCTAACCCCTCAGGCTCACGAGGCGCTGGCAGGGATGGTGCGCGCGGGTGGGGTCTTGCCGGCGCATCGGCTTTTCCGCGCCTACGGGACGCTTCGCCGCCTGGGGCCGGTGCGCATCGTCAGGGAAAAGCCCTGGCTCCAGCCGGCAAACGCTTTGGAGGAGCTTTTATACAAGGGGCTGATCTACCGGGCCTATGATACTGTAGAGGATTACTATGGTGAGGTGTTGCTCATCCCCCAACAGCTCCAGGAGCGGCTGAGCGCGCTGGGCCTCAGGATGGCAGCACTCGAGGTGCAGGAGGTGGATCCCCCTGCGCGGGCCAGGGCCGACGGCCAGGCGCTGACCGAGGACATGCTGGCCATCCTGGTGTGTGCCAGGCAGGGGCAGGTGGCCGCAGGCCCTGCCGGGCCTGCGGGGGAGCATACTCCTGCCTCGCTCTCCCTAGCCAGTTTGGATTTGGGGCCACGGCTACAAGGGGAGAGCCACGCCGAGAGGTTAGCCCTCATCGAGCGGGTGCTGGTGAGGATGCGCCTCGTGCAGCCCGTCGAGGGCCTCCTGCGCCCTACAGTCCGCGCCCGCGAGTGGCTGCGCGCCGCCGATTGGCCGCGCCTGCAGAGCGTCTATCTGGCCTGGCGTGATGATTCGCGCTGGGATGAGCTGCGCCACCTCTCCTCATTGCACCTCGACGACCCGACATGGCAGGGCAATCCCATCCTCGCCCGGCGCGCGCTGCTGGGGGTGCTGGGGCAGGCACGTCCCGGCATATGGCTCTCCCTGGACTCTTTCGTCGGCGCCCTGAAGCGCCAGCGCCCCGATTACCTGCGGCCCGATGGCGACTATGACCACCCCTCGGTACGCGATGCGCAGACTGGCGAGCAGCTCAGCGGGTTCGAATCATGGGACAAGATCGAGGGCGTTCTGGCCCGATACCTCATCGCCTGGCCCTTGCGCTGGCTGGGCATCGTGGATATCGGCTATGGCGAGGGGGACGAGCGGCCGAGTGCGTTCCGCATCACTGAGCAGGGATTAGCTCTGCTTTCCGAGGGCGCCGAGCCACCGGCGGCTCAGAGCGCTCAGCCGGTAGCCACAATCGCCGAGGACTTTACCATCACCCTCCCCATCGCCGGCAGCCTATACGAGCGCTATCAGTTGGAGCGCTTTGCCCAGTGGCAATCTCAGGATACCAGGGCAGTCTATCGCATCAGCGCAGAATCAATCTGGAAGAGCCAGAACGCCGGCGTGAAGGTGGAGCAAATCCTGCGCTTCCTCCGCCGCATCAGCCAGGATCAGGTGGCCCCGACGGTGGCGCGAGCCTTGCAGGAATGGGGGCATCGCTTCGGCAAGGTCATCATCCGCAAAACGGTGCTCCTGCAGGCTGTAGATCGGCCCACCATGCAGAGGATCAGCTCAGAGCCGACGATACGGGCTCTCCTGGGCGAGATGCTCTCCCCGACCACCTGTCTGGTGGGAGAGAAGAACGTAGAAGCCCTGAGCAAGCAGCTCAAGGCGCTGGGGATTTGGCCTCATGTGATCCTATGAGGGCATGAGCGTCAGTTGCGCGGTTGGTTCATCCGCGCATTTGACGGCATCACTACGAGCGCTCTTTCAGGGCACTGGGGCTGACTCGTTGGCTGCGGGCGGTTCCTCGGCTATCTGCGCGCTCTCCGGCGTCTCTGCTAGCTCTTCTGTCGCCGTTACGCCTGCGTCACCTTGGACGGTCTCTTGAACCGGGGCCGGCTCAGCGGAGGAAGGCACAGGAGCTGGGGCCTCTGTCACCTCCGGGGTCTTCTCCTCGTCCTTTCCTCCCCGCCTCTTCGCCTTGGGACGAGCGAGGCCGCAGTAAGGGCACGCATTCCAGCTTACATTCAGAGGCCGACCGCAACCCGTGCAACGCACGCGCAACTCGCGGCGGCAGCTAGGGCAGAAAAGGAAATCGGCCTCGACGCGCCGACGACATCCAGGGCATACGTGGCGCTCCTCCAAGTCTTGGAGCATGGCTTCCTCGGCCAGGTCGCGGTCATACTCTTCGGCCAGGGTGTTATGGGGGCGAAGGAGCAGGTAAACCAGCCAGCCGGGGACGGTGAAGATCGCCACGAGGAGCGCGGCCAAGATCTGCGCCAGAACATCGCGTGAGCGGGCACGGATATCGCGAAACGTCCACACGACCAGCCCCAGATAGAGGGCAAAGAGGTAAGCGCCCAACACAAACAGGGCGGCAGAGACGTACACATTCAGGTTTGCGGGCAAAGTCACACCGGTCATCCCTTGAGGCTCCTTCGTCGCTAAGGTCGCCCGATTATAGCACGTTCGCCGTGATCTGTCACTTGCCTGACCTCAAAACATCCGGTTTGGGGACCGGCCTCCCCGGCGGGCTCCAGGCCGGCAGATAGCTCAGGCCGTCTTCGGTCCAGGGGACGGGCGTGGCTTGGGGAGAGATGGTCACTGACCAGATGTCGCCACCCGTCGGGTTCAGGTTAGTGCTGCCCGTGCTATTCTCGGCCAGTTGATAGAAGAGGCCCCTGCCATCCGCCGTCCAGGAGGGATGACTGGCTTCGAAGCCCCACTCCGTCTCGACCACAGGGTGCAGATCCTTGCCCGTTGCCGAAACAAGCATCAGATCGGTCTTGTATTTGTTCTCTCCCCACCAGTACCAACGGTGCAACTCAAAGGCAACGTACATCCCATCGGGCGACCAGACAGGATTGGCCGCAGAGAGGATCTCTTGCTCCGTATTGGTTATCTCCACCAGCGAGCCGAGCGAGGTCCCCACCGAGTCCCACAGCCATAGCCAGGTCTTTTTCGAGCCGGTCAGCGCGCCCACGAGCTTGTCCTCGACAGGGCTCCAATCCAGGCCGATGAGGGTCGTATCCGTCAACACATCCAGCGCGCCAAGGTATCTGCCCTGCAGATCATATAGCACGCCCTGCATCTGATACTGTCTCTTGCCCTCTTCGTCGAGCGTCCAGCGATAGGATGTCCCCGCGAGGATGTCCCCATCCCTGGATAGAGATGCCTGAGTCCAGCCCTGGCCCCGCGCCTCGACCGTGATCGTGACCGGCACAAACCCATCGCCCTCATAGTGCAAGGCCACGTCTCCCTGCGAGGCGCAATCCTCCTGCTGGCATACTGCGCGCACCCAGGTGGTGGAGATAGGTACGCCTGGTAGCTCGAAGGCGCCGGCCTTGTCCGTTGTGACGGGGCTGGCTACCCCCTGTGCGCAGACGAGGCAGGGGCATTTCCCTCCAACCACCTGCCCTTTCAGAATGGCATACGGTCCAGGAGCCACACTGGGATCCACATAATCGCCGGTAACCATACGCAGCTTGGTGCCGTCGCGCTGTATCAGGAAGACATTGCGCTCATTATCGCGGCTGTGGATATAGTCATGGGCGCTGACGAATACCACCCAATCGCCATCCCGCGACCAGGTTATATCGCTCATGCTCTGCGGCTCAGCAAAGCGAGTGAGGATTTCATCCTCCTCGAGCTGCGGATCGTGCAGCACGATATTCGCCGAATCGTCCGCCATGACGTGAACGTAGGCCAATACGGGTGACCTGGGAGCGGGTGAGGGGCTTGGGCTGGGCGTGGCTGAGGGTGTGGGAGTGTGCGTGGCCGTCGGCGGAATCGGCGTATCCGTAGGTGTGGGCGTATGCGTCGGCGGGGGCGCTTTGGCGGTCAAGGTTCCGTATAGCTTGGCCAAAACTTGCGTCTCCAGGGCCGCATAGTCCGGCGTGGCCGTGGGGGGCACGGCCACTCGCCCGGCACAGGACAGGCTCAACAAGACGAGCAGAATCGCGCCGGGAAGCGCCAAGGCAATTGCAAGCTTGTGGTTCAACCGTTTATGAGGCCCGCAAGTAGGCATGGGCTCCATTATGGGGATAGAGGCTCCCTTTGTCAAAGCAGGCGTTGTGTCTGCCGATTCCTGCATTTCCGCTTGAGCCTTGACTCAATCCCTGCTACAATGCGTCCCTAGCGGGGAGGAAGTGACCATGGACCTGATCGAGCGTCTGCGCAGGGTGCCGCTCTTCGAGCAGCTCTCCGAGGAGCACTTGCGCCTGCTGGCCGGGATTGCCGAGGAGCGCGCAGTGCCCGCGGGCACGCGGCTCTGTTGGCAAGCGGACCGAGGGACCACCTTCTTTATCCTGGATAGCGGTGAGGCCAAGGTCCATCACATTGATGAGCGCGGGCTCCAGCGCCCCGTGGCCATGTTGCGCGGGGGGGATTCGTTCGGCACTACCTCGCTCTTTCTCTCCGAGCCGCGCGACGCCACGGTTACTGCGGTGAGCGAGATGCGTCTCTGGACCATCCAGCGAGCCGACTTTGATGAGCTGCTCGCCGAGGAGTCATCCCTGCACCGCGAGCTACTGATCCCTAATGAGATCCTGGCCAGGCTGCGCGCTCCGCGTTTCCCCTGGCTGGAGCCAGATGAGCGGGTGATTCGTCAGACCCGCCGGCACTGGATCGTCTTTGTGCGCTCGATCTTTATGATCACTTTGGCCGTGTTCGCCTATGTGGCCTTTGTCATCTGGCTGGCCTTCTACATCCACTTGTCGTTCGATGTGCTGCTCCTGGTTTTGCCCGTGTTGGCCATGGCCAGCCTGGCTTTCGTCTGGCACTGGTTCGATTGGCGCAACGATTACTTTGTGGTCACCAATCGTCGCATCACCCACCACGAGCAGACGGCCTTCCTTTACGAATCGCGCGACGAGACGCATATCGAGCGCGTGCAGGATATTAGCCTCAAGCGTGTTGGGCTGGGCAAACTGCTGGATTATGGCGACCTCATCATCCAGACGGCGGCCAGGATTGGTAGCATCGCTTTTCAAGATGCCCCCCACCCCGACAACCTACGCGAATCCATCTTCGGCGAGCTTTCTCGCGTGCGTGCCATGCGCCGCGCTTCGCAGCGCCGCCTGGTCCGCGGCGAACTGATCGGCCATATCACGGCGGAGGCCCCCGAGTCGCCCTTGCGGCTGATGGCCGACCAACAAACCCTGATTGACCAGCCCGAGGAGCCGGAGGCGCCCAAACCAGAACCCAGCAGGCTCATTCGTGCCGTGCTCAAGGCCGCCGAGATGGGCTTCCTGCCCCGCGTACGCATCGAAAAGCCCGACTCGATCACCTGGCGCAAGCATTGGATTTTCCTTATAGCGGATGTAGCGCCCTCGTTTCTGCTGGGCCTCGTCCTGGGTATCCTGACGCTGACGGGCTTTTTGGGTCGGCCGGCGTGGCTCGTCGCTTTCCTTCCCAGCTATCCCTTCGTAACCCTGTTCTTAACCTTGATGTGCATAGGCTGGTTCTGGTGGCAATCCACGGATTGGGCCAATGACCTTTACATCATCACCAGGGACCGCATCATTGATATCGAGAAGCGCCCTCTCCTTCTCCCCGAGCAGCAGCGGGAGGCGAGCCTGGGCGCTATACAGAACGTCACCTTAAGGATTCCCAGCCCGGTGGCTGTACTCTTCAACTATGGGGATGTCATCGTGCAGACCGCGGCCTCGGGAGAGTTCACCTTCGATGGGGCACCCAACCCGCGCGCGGTGCAGCAGGAGATCTTCCGCCGCATAGAGGCTTTCCAGGAGGCCCAGCGAGACGCGGAGGCATCCCGCCGACGCGCCGAGCTGGCCGAGTGGTTTGCCGTCTACGATGAGCTGCGCCGCCAGGGGAAGCGCCCCCTCGGCCCGACGCCAGGGCTGCGCACGGCGGAGGGGGATTCGCCCAAGGATGAACAAAGTGGCTCGTCGGGATGAAGTGGTGACCTCCGGATGACGAAGACATAGGCGCGGCCCTCAACCTCCAACCCCCTTCTCCCAGGATTGGGAGAAGGGCTGGGGATGAGGGCCAGCCTTGCCTCCACCCTTCAGCGCCCCTTGAGCACCAGCGGCAGGAAGATGTATTGCGGCGGCATGTAACGCAGGATAACCAAGCCTCCATCACCGTCAGCGACGTAGGTGTAGCTCCCCACCACGACCACGCCAGAAGCATACCCCGGCGTACTGTAGTGGCCCAACTCCTCTGGGGCGGCGGGGTTGGAGACATCCACCACACACAGGCCCGCATATCCGTCGGCGACATAGGCCAGGGTCCCCGAGACCACCACGCCATAGGCCCACCCCGGCGTATCGTAGTAGCCCAGCTCGCGGGGGGCGGCAGGGTCGGAGACGTCAATCACCCGCAAGCCCGCCAACCCAGCGGCAAGGTAGGCCAGCTTCCCCGAGACGGCCACACTCAAGGCCCAGTCTGAGGTTGCATAGTGGCCCAACTCCCCAGGGGCGGCGGGGTTGGAGACGTCGATCACCCGCAAGCCCCCTTCCTCATCACCGACGTAGGCCAGCGTATCCGAAACGGCCAACCGCCGGGAATACGCTGGCGTGTCGTAGTAGCCCAACTCTCTGGGAACAGCGAGGTTAGAAATATCCACTATTCGCAGGCCAGCCCCCCCGTCAGCGATGTAGGCCCGCGTCCCCACCACGGCCACGCCCTCGGCATAGCCCGGGGTGTCGTAGCGGCCTAGCTCACGCGGGGCAGCGGGATTGGAGACATCTATCACCCGCAGACCCCTATCCCCATCAGCGACGTAGACCCGGTTCCCCCCAATGGTCACGCCCCGGGCCCACCCCAGCGTGTCGTAGTAGCCCAGCTCCC
>Ga0172365_10001962_pt1 | contig 14967 bp, 13 predicted proteins | sample LakKivSesite48cm_FD_114535 | JGI IMG/M metagenome (GOLD analysis project Ga0172365, IMG submission 114535) | Sediment microbial communities from Lake Kivu, Rwanda - Sediment site 48cm | ecosystem: Environmental > Aquatic > Freshwater > Lake > Sediment | place: Rwanda: Western Province, Lake...
ACAAACTTTTGTTTAGAGATTCAGCTGCAAGGACTGTTAATAGTGAGTCTGCGTCCGGGTTACTGCTTTTGCTATTAGGTAGAATAATAGCAACTGCTGCATTAAGAACTCCTGCCTTAATCAAGTCCTCTCTCCTCCAAGGAACTCCCTTTAAGAAATTAACATCAGTTGATTTATAGGGAATTTTTTCGAAGTCTGCAAGAATCAAAATCTCCCTTTGATATTTAAGATCCTTAGAGGTGAGATGTTTTATTATTTCTGGGGCTTGATAATTCCAGCCACAAATAATTATGTGGTCTCTAAAGTTTGTTTTGTTCATTATTGTTCCTCCAATCATAATCCTATCAATAAAATGCTCAGATATTTTAGAGACAATTGCACCTAAAAATAAAATATAGCTGGCTAATGCAATTAGGCGAACAATTTCTCCTGAATTTATTTCTATGTCTGTTAGTTGTCCAAAAAATGAAGGTAACAAGTATGTAAAAGCAGAGTACAAATTAGCTCTCCTCACGATGGTAATAACAATAAGGCAAATTGCATAAGTGAATAGTACAATTGTTAAGACAAATTTAAAGCTATCATTTTTAATACTTCTCACGAATTTACGTACGAAATTTCTTTTACTCATTTTTTTATTATACATTATACTAAATAAAATGAAAAACCGATAGAAAACTTTGTATTCTATCAAAATACTGTAGAAAGTTTGCAAATATTGACTAGATATCTACAATATTAGTGAGATGTTGATAAGAAAGGAGGTAATATGAAACCCTTTAAGAGCAGTAATCTCAAGAATATTGGCATAGAAGTAGATATTCCTGAAATATACGATTATTTGGAAACAGAGTCACTTGAGGCAATAGAAAAATCGCTCAGAGGTTATCCGAAATCTAGAGCTTTGTTTGAGGAATTAGTTGAAAACCCGGAACTACGAGCAGATTGGGATTTATCTAATTTTATTGCGGTTAAAAAGCTTCTATTTAATGATCATGGGGAAGTTCATTCTAAAATTGTTTGTGCTTCTGCATTGCGAATGCTCGATATTTTACTTGAAGATAATATTGAACCTGATTTTATTAGAGAAGGCGGAGGAGATGCTGATGATGAACACCTTATTGTATTATCTGCAGCTTTACTGCATGATATTGGGAATCAGATTTACAGAAAAGGGCACTCTTTACACAGCACTTATCTTGCAATCCCTCTTCTGAATAAGGTATTGGCTAATTATTACTCTGACATTGAAAAGAGGACAGAACTGAGAGGCTTTATATTAAATGCAATTTATGCCCATGATGCAGAAGTGACAGATTATACGATTGAAGCATCTCTAGTCGGGATTGGAGATGGAACCGACCTAACAAAGGGGAGAGGAAGGATGGCATATGATTTAGGAGGATTAAGCATACATATAGTTTCGGCTCTTGCAATAGAAAGAGTATTGATTCTAAAAGGGAAAGAGAAGCCGATAGAAATCATAATTGAGATGTCGAATTCCTCCGGTATCTTCCAAGTCGAGGAAGTTCTTGGAAAGAAAATAATAGGTGGACCATTAGAGGACTATGTCGAGGTACATGCTAATCTTGTTCCGGTAGAGATAAATTATGATAAACGCCTTATTCGCAGAACCATTACTCTTAAAAACAGAAAATTTATTGCAGAGTAAAATGATATACTTATTTACAAGCAATTCGAAATTTCTAAATAATGGTACAATTTACCAGCATGTTCACTTAAGGGTTAAAATAGACAACAGATTTTTGGGGTTTCAAACAAAGGAGGAAAGTATAGTTGTTGGACAAGGATAAGATTGCTGATAAACTCAGAGAAATAGTAGAATCAAAGGGAAGGTCATTTACGCTTGATGCTTCCAAACTAAAAGAACAACTTCGGATAGATTTTCAAGGTCAGGAATCCTCATTTGACATACTCATAAAAATATCTGCTTCGAGATTGGCTTGGGAAATAATGAAACTGGATGTTCAAGTTGTTAGTCAGGTTAAATATAAGGAGCTTCTGGATAAGGTTAAGAAGATATGTGGTGTTACGGATGAATCATATGCAAGGTGGGGACTAGACTCTTGGATTGAAGCTTTAGGAAAGCAAATTGAGGGGAGGAGTCGTAAGATAATTTCAAAACAACCTATGAAAGTAGAACCAAAAGGCGCTACTTCAAGCAATGTGACATTAGATTTCTCTGAGATTTACAGCCAAGTTGAAGTCGATCTTAAGGGGCTCATACAAAGAGAAAAAGAGTACAAAGATGACCTGAGTCGTTTTGAGGATGAAAAAGGGATTATTACAGAATCATATAATGAGGAAAGTCAGCAAATAAATGATTATACTAACGAAATTGAGAAGTACTCGAAATCAATTAGAGATTTTGCAGAACATTGGGGTTGGGTAAGTACTTCTGGCATGAAAAGCAAAGTAAAGTCGTCAGGTGTTGCTGGGAAGAGAACGTCTATAGTAAATCCTAGGAATCAAGCCATGGATTATTTTAAATTACTCAAAGAAAAAGGTGACAAAGTTTTGTCCTGGTCTCGCGGAACTATGAGACGGAGAGATTCGGGTGGTTATAATGGCTGTTTTACCTTAATAGGGATATCCTTTTTCCTTTCCATTATAATAGCTGTAATTGCACGCTTATTTGGAGCTTTTTTCATTGGAGCTTTTTTCATAGCTCTTCAGTGGTTGCTGATAATATTTGCAGCTATTTACAATTGGGTGCCTTTTTACAGATGGAATAAAAATGATTATTCGGATTTTGAGGAATACTTAAGTTTGTGCGAAAGAATGTTGCAGGAGTGGAGCAATAAGGCGAAAAAAGAATATTCAGAAAACATAAACATCTTAGAGAAAAAGTATAACAATATGTTTTTGAATCTGCAAAAGCATGCTGATATAAAGCAGCTCTCTATAGCAGAAAAAATGCGAAAAATTACCACTGGCTTACCTGTTTCCACTGATGCCTGGAACAGCATAGGGGCTCCAAGAATAAGTATACGCAGTGTAACTGCAATACCTCCATTTTTTAGAGTTGGCGAAGTGTGGTCAAACATACTGGGTCAAACTGTGACTTGTCCAGTTTTAATTAGGTTCAATGAAAAGTGTAACCTTGTTTTTGAAATCAACCAATATTTTGATAAAAACACCGTGGTTAGTAATGTTAAATCAAATATTTTAAGGCTTCTCGCTTCTTTCCCTCCAGCAAAGATTAACTTTGTTTTTATAGATCCATTAGGCTTGGGCAATAATTTTTCCGAGTTTATGTCGTTAAATGATTATGATGAATCATTAGTAGGTACTCGTGTTTGGACTGAATATCAAGATATAGACAAAATACTGAAAGAGATGACATCACACATGGAAGAGGTAATACAAAAACACTTAAGAAATCAGTATAAAACTATTACAGAATACAATGAAGATAATAAAGAGCTTGCAGAGCCATATAGAGTGCTAGTCATTTTTGACTTCCCATCAAAATTTAGCGATGAATCTATAAAAAGGCTGATTAGCATTACTGAAAATGGACCAAGATGTGGCGTATATACGATAATAGTACGAAACACTGAAGCGAAAGTCCCTTATGGTTTTGATACGTCAGATTTATACAAAAATTCCAGAGTGATAAGGTACAAAGATTGGCTGAGGATAGACGATGATAATTTTGGTGAATATTATTTTTCCCCTGATGAATTTCCACCCACTCTTGTTTTGGACAAAGTTATTAAAACAGTTGGAGAAGCAGTTCAGAGTACACCAAAAATCGATGTAACCTATAAAACTTTAATAGGTCATGCGAAAATAACTAATAATAGTTACTGGACCTATAGCACAAAGAATCTACTAGAAATACCGATTGGGATCACCGCTGTAGGAAAACGTAAAATTCAATCTCTTATGCTCGGAGGCCCTGGCAACAATCATTATGCATTATTAGTTGGTCAAACTGGCTCGGGGAAAAGCAATTTACTCCATGTGATTATTACGACTGGTGCACTAATGTATCCACCAGATGAATTAGAGCTTTACATAATAGACTTTAAAGAAGGCGTTGAATTTAAACCTTATGCTGATATTAGACTACCGCATTGTAAAGTGATCGCTATTGAAAGTGAAAGAGAATTTGGAATCAGTATTCTAAGAAGGTTAATGGAAGAGCAGCATAAAAGGTCCGAATTGTTTAAGGATGCAGGCGTAAGAGACATTGAATCTTACAGAGAGAAGACAAATATTAAATTACCGCGAGTTTTGCTTATTGTTGATGAATTTCAGATGTTCTTTGCAGGCAACGATCAAATCGCAGTTGAATCAAAGTCTATATTGGATCATTTGGCAAGACAGGGTAGAAATTGTGGCATGCATTATATCTTGTCAACTCAATCACTTATGGGTGTAGCGTCTGATATTTCTAGAAGTACACTTGCTCAAATAGAGACTAGAATCGCACTTAAATGCACAGATTCGGATTCTAGACTGATTTTATCTGATGATAATTCTGAGGCAAGACTACTTTTAAAACCCGGTGAGGCAATATACAATGATAGAGGGGGTTTAAAAGAAGGAAATAATCGGATGCAGATTGCCCTATTTGGAGATAACGATAGAAAGGAGTATTCTACTCAATTAAGAAAGCTTGTAAATAGCAAGGGTATTAGACAGGTTCCGATTATTTTTGAGGGTAATGCTCCTGCAAAATTTGAAGCTTGCCCGGAATTTGCCGAGGCTATAAAGAAAGGTTGCTGGTTAGGGAATGTAAAAAGCGTAAATTCCTACATTGGAGAATCAATATCAATTAAACCTACTGTTTCTTTCTGTTTCAAAAGGCAAAATTCGAATAATGCACTGATTGTTACCAAGGAAGAGAAAGAGGCAGTTGCTATGACTGCTACCTCAGTTTTGTCAATTTCTGCTCAACTCAAACAAAAAGATGTTGAATTTCATGTAGTTGATCTTACAAAGATAGATGAAACTTGGGCTGATGTACCTGAAATGTTGAGAGAATTCCTTCCTCATAGAGTTGAGATTTACGGAAAAAGGGATTTAAGGAGTTTGATGGTGGGGTTTAGAACGCTCCTAGATAATAGAATGAATTCTGATAATAGTAATTTTAACGAGGTGTTTCTTATTCTTTTAGAACCACAGAGGGCAATTGAATTAAGGGACGAACAACAAGATTTCTCTTTTACTTCTATTCCAAACAAAGAGGGGACATTAAATGATACGCTTAAGTTATTGATAAATGAGGGTCCAGAGCTTGGCATCCATGTGATTGCGTGCTTCGATTCCTATAGTAGTTTTGAAAAAGTCTTTAGCAGAGGAAACCTTCAGTTTTTCTCAATGAGAGTAATTGGAGTAATGAATAGTGAAGATTCTGAACGCTTAATTGATAGTTCGGAAGGTTCGAAAATTGATAAGGCAAACAGATTAATCTACTATGATGATGATAGACCGGGCCTTTTGGAAAAGTTCAGACCATTTGACTTGCCAACAAAGGCTTACATTTCTCTAATTGGACAAGTGCTAAGGAAATTTAAGTAAATTTAGTAATAAAAGGAGGTCAATATGTCGCGTGTTGAACCTGAGAAGTTAAGGGAATTTGCAAGGGAGTTAAAGAGCTTTTTATCATTTGTTGAGTCAATAGGTGTAACGGTTAATGGGCAATTATTTCTCCTAAGAGAAAGCTGGCAGGATGAGCAATATGATAGATTTAAGGAACAATTTGACAAAACCTTTAAATTATTGCAAAATTTTTCTGTTATAGCAGATAAGGAATGGAGATTTTTGGAGAGAAAAGCCGATGAGTTAGAAAACTATAAAAAATATAATATATAATTAGGAGGATGATATGTCTAACAGATTTTGCGCAAATCCAGTGGAGATGAGGAAATTCTCAAGATATCTCAGCATAAGAACAAATGAACTTAATACAAAAATTAAAAGCTTAGAAGCAAAACTTGCTGGTCTTTCAGAAAAATGGAAGGACCCAGTTAGTGACAGTTTCAGAAAGGGATTTCAAGAGTCAATGATTAGTTTGAAGCAATTTATTAATATCTCAACTGTAACTTCTCAACATTTAATTAAGAAAGCAGAACTCTTAGAGAAATATTTGGATACATATAGATAAAATTAAATCACATGGATAGAGAAGCTCGATTAGGTGACTTAAATTTGCTGAAGAGCTTGGACTCTTCCTTCATGAAATTCAAAGAGAGCGCAAAGAAAATATTGCATGACTTTGATTTAGTGGTGAAAAAAAATATAGAGCTATTAATTTCAAGACAGGAATACTGGTTGGGAAGAATCAAATATTGGGAAAGAGTAATTGAGGATGCAGATGAAGACACGGATTTGCGCCATGCTTATAAGAAACTGAAAGAAGCAGAGGGAAATCTGCGAGAAATAGATAATTGGCTAAATGAGGTGAAAGACAATCTAAATAACTGTGTAAGGTATGAAAAAATATTTACAGAATTTGTAGAGAATAAAATGCCGAAGTTATCCCATTTTTTGAATAGAAAATATGAAGAATCTTCTGCTTATTGGTCTAGCAAAGAAATTTCTGCTGAAAGTTACGGGAATATTTCTTTTTCAAAAACTGAACACATTGCACAAAAGAAAGATGATGAATTTCAAAATTTTCCGATTTCATTGTTTGTACTACCCGATGGGTTCAAGTGGATAAATGTTAATGAAATTGACCAAACCTTTCTACCAAGTTCCAGTGCAAATTTTACAGGACACGCATCATATGAATCAATAAAAGAGTGTTTTAAAAGGTTGACCCAAGATTTGTTACCATTATTACAAGTAGATCCAAATTTATCTATTGATTATATTAGACAAATCGATATGCAAAATAGCGTTGACTACGCAAACAGTCTTGAACGAGTATATAATATGTTTTTCAGCAGAAGTGAGCCCGTCTATCTAACAAAGAGAATTGGAGATGCAAAATACTCTGTTACGAACGGTTTACATAGAATAAAGGTGGCAATTGATCTTGGTTTTTCTCATGTGCCTGCAATTGCAGTCGAAACAAGAGGTAATATATGAGTAATTTGAACGATATATTTTATGAGTTTGTTACCGTTTGGAAAGTACTTGATATTGAGTGGGTTAAAGCAAAAGATATATGGAAAGATATAGTGAGAGATTATTTTGAAAAGGAGTACTGGAAAGAGCTTGAAGAGGAAATGCAGATATTCATTAAAACAATGGAAAACCTGCAGACGACAATTGACGAAGCTATAAGGGCTACAAATTATGATGAAGATAATGATTTTGATTAGGTAAATTTGTAGGATTTTGATAATTAATATTTTAGAATAAAATATGAATGTGAATTACATGAACAAGAAAAATAGGGAACCAAAGAAGCAACCAAAATCATTTGAAAGGCTTTGCCTGCTGGTATTTGACGGCTCGGGTCCAATGGAGGACCACAATCCTCAGGCTAAATAGTTGTTTTTTTATGAAAACTGCATTTAAGATTTTTTTAAAAACTTAGGCAAAAAAGAGGAGGAACAAAATGGAAGAAGAAGTAAGTAGGGAAGTTAAGGAACCAAAAGGATTTGAAAGGCTTTGCCTGCTGGTACTTGACGGCTCAGGCTCGATGCAGGACCCCAATCCTCAGGCTAGCATGTCGAAAGCGGATACTATCAATCAATGCGTTAAAGACTTGATTATAGGGCTCCAGCAACACAAATATTCAGCTGACCTTCTTCTTGGAATCATAACCTTTGATGACACTGTTGACAGAAACCCTGCATTCCCAATTACACCGGTGGAGGAAATCGACATAAATAACTGTAAATTTGATCCGATGAATGATCTCAATGGAGTTGGTAGAGGAGGACAAACGGCTATTGGCGATGCGCTGGAGATTACATATCAAACTGCTTTAGATTTTATCCAGGACCCAAATAAACAGTACCCACGAAGTGCTGTTTTACTTCTAATGACTGATGGAGTAAACAATGCAGGTAAGGACCCAGAGCAAGTTTCAATAGACATACATAATGAAATAAAAGCAAAAGAGCTAAAAGGTAGACTGAGGAGGGTCTGTTGTCTTGGACTTGGTGACCCTAACGATAAGGAAAGTTTAGATGCTGACTTGCTAAAAAGGATTGTAACTCAGCCTGCTGAAGGACCGAAGCCAAACTATGCGCAGACACTTGACCCAGAAGCAATAGTTGATTTCTTTACCAGAAGCTTTGTTAATGACTTAGGCAAATGAGATAATGTCTTTTCTGAGTTTTTTGAGGCGTTTGTTTAGATCTCGTAGGTGTTGTAGATCAAGAGTAGATATTGAGCTGGATAAAAAATCTGAGGGTCAAGATAGCCCCGTTAATGATTTATCAGAATCGTCTAATAATGGAGAATTAAGCACTACTGATAGAAAGTTAATTGAACATGTTAGTGAATCTCAACAACCTGCGGGCTTGCAGATACCGCCACCGAAGAGAATCGGGGTTGGGGGAAAAGCTCATGGAGGGGGAACACAGGATGCATTTTTCGTTGATAAAAATATTGTTGCTATTGCTGATGGGGTAGGTGAGAGTATAGGTTCGGAAATTGCATCGGATCATGTTACAAAAATGTTTGTTAGCGAATGCTCCAGTTTAGGCAAAGATAATATTGACTTTAAATCGATAAATGAGGTGTGGCTGAAGCTTGATGAGATGTTGAAGGAGCTTTATAAAGAGAAATACGAGAATGCCAATTTTGATTTTACACGTGTTTTGACAGGTTTTCTTGCTACAACATTACTATCGGTTATAGAGCTTGAAGATTCCTATATAATTTCTTATCTTGGTAACGGAAGCATATGGTATGTTAGGGGTGATTTTTGGGAATTTTTGGAAAGTAGGAGAAAATGGCCATGGTGCATTGAAGACATTTTAATTCCTCACTCATCATACGCTGGAGATGAAGCATTGTTTGGGGTGATAGACTCTACAGGAATAAGAGGAACTCCTTCTATTATTAGCATCAAAAAGGACACTGAAAGAGGGGAAATTTTTATACTAACGACAGATGGAATATCGTCAAAGGATAAAATTAGAGTCTTGATTACCAATGGAAGTAATGGTGACCAGATTCCAAAAAGCCAGGAGATAAATCATAATATATTCAAGATTTTATGCATAATAAGAGATTACCTAAATAATTACAAAAGCTATTCTTATACTTTAGACGACTTAATAAACAAGTTTCTTGACGAGAACAATTTTGATGATGACGCAACCCTAGCTATATTAATTAGTGAAAAAGCAATACAGTATTTTGCAATGAAACATAATTACTTATAGAAGGAGAGAGTTAACAATGCTTTTAAATGTTGACAAGAAATCTGTGTTATCATCAGGACTTTCCTCGCTCCTTCTTTTAAACGGCAACTCAGTTACATCAGTAGAGGTTGATGAGCAAGACCTAATTTACGATGGTCAAAACTCTGCAATATATAACGTAATTAAGATTAACGGAAATCCTGTAAAAGGACTTTGTTGCAAGGTCTACAAAGACGGCTTTCCTTCGACATTAGAAGGAATTGTTAAAAAAATGGGCGATAATTATATGCAGGCTCATGATTGTAAATCACTGGGTGCATTTCCACTTTTTCTATTCGAGGCCTATAACTTTTTTAATAGAGAGCGTTTATTTTGTACTATTATGAACAAAATTGCTGGAAAGACTTTTGACAACCTTCTGAAAGAAAGTGCTTATCTTAGACTTCCAATGATTTCAGGACTAAAAATTTGTTATCAGTTAGTTACTACTATGGAAATTCTCAATAACCTTGGAATAATCCATGGGGATTTTGGATTTGATAATGTAATGATAGACATGTTAAATATTAGTGACCCAGTCTTTTATTTAATTGATTTTGATGCAGGGGCTGTGACTGAGTCTATGCCTCCGATCAGTGAGATGAAAGATGTAATTGAGTTAATCCCCTGGGAGAATTGGGAGCAAAAAGTTCAGGGTGAAGTAGTAATAAATCGTAACTCTGAAAATTATGCAGTAGCAGCAATGATTCACTGTTTATTATTCGGTGCAGGGCCATTTTTCTTTATAGATGATGTTCGAAATATACCTCAGTATCTTAAGAGCAACCAAAGTAATCGTAGCTGGCCTTATATTTCAGATAAAGAATCATTTTTCCGAAAAGTCATTGCAAAGCAATACAAAGCGTATTTAAGGAAATTTGAATCATTATCTAAAAATTTTCAAAAAAATTTATCAATAGTGTTTCAAAAAGGTTTTATGGATGTAAGTTTTAGAAAGAGTCCTTTTGAATGGAAAACGATTATTGAAAGTGAGCTGAATTCTACAAATGTAAAAGTCAGGCAGCAACGTTCGGTAACATCAAAGCCTACTTTTGTGCATCAAACTCCCATAGTACGGCAACCTGCAGGCAATCAACAAACTAGTGCTAAAAAACAATCTTCGAGTAAGCAGCAAACTTATCCAAAAAGTCGTTTAAAAAAGCCAAATCTTCAAAGAATTCCTTTTAAATGGTTAACACCGTCAAATAAGCTTATCACATTTTCTTGGTCTGCAGTTTCTAATGCGTCAAAATATGAATTTGTACTATATAGTAAGGGTGGGAAAATTGTTTACCAGCGAACAACAAGTAGCACGTGGCTTAGTTTTTCTCTTGGCGGTTCGGGATTATATTCTTGTAAAGTAAGAGCAGGAGATAATGTAGGCAATTGGAGTGAATGGTCTGATGCATGGCGCGGGCTTATATTGAATAAAGAAATGGCATTTTCATTAAAGAAGAATATTCTCGATAGTTGGAAAAAACCTAAAGTGAGAAAATCTCTATTTACCGCATTGGCAGTCATCATATTGATTATAGTAATAAGTAATTTGCCCAACATAAATAAATTTCTCCAGCATTCATCTCAGAATACACAGTTGAACCATAGTCTTCAAATGATTGAAAAAGTTGATCTAATCAGCCCAAAGGATGGTTCTAAGATTAGTGGGGATTCAGTTGATCTTGTTTGGCCCAATTCAGTTAATCTTGTTTGGTCCAAAGTTGGCGGAGCCTCAAAGTATGAGCTTGCACTCAAAAACAAGGCCGGTACTCGCTTAAACACTGACGAGAGTTTTAACAGCACTTCTGCTAATGTTGGACTTGAAGCTTTTAGTGACGGAGAAAAAATATCATGGGCGGTGAGAGCCGGAGATGATAATGGTAACTGGGGGTCATGGTCTGATTTTTGGAGTTTCTATATTTCAAAAAAAGAAGAAACTAAAAATGTTTTGCATATTAGATCTATTCCTGCAGGTGCAAACGTATATATCAATGGAGAAAATCGTGGAATCACACCACTGGTCTTGGAAGTTGAATCTGGAAGTTACAAAGTTAAAATTACCAAGAGCGGATATGAAAGTTCCGAGGAAAATGTATTTGTTGATAATGAAAAGTATTATGAAGTTAAGCTTAAAGTCACCTCGAATCCCCAGAGCAAGAGCACTGGAATTTCTTTAGATTCAAACCCAACGGGAGCCATTGTTAAAATTAATGGTAATCAGGTTGGTAAAACGCCTTTATCAAATTATACCCTAAAAGGAGGAAACTATACAATACAAATCTCTAAACCAGGCTATTTACCTTATTCTATTGATGTCACGGTAAAGGTTGGAGAAATAAAGAATTTAGGAAGCATTAATCTTTACAAATTACCCGAGTCTAATGTTCCTAAGCCTAACGGCTCTATTGATTTGGATTCATACCCTTCAAATGCTCTAATTTATATTGATGGGAACTTAATTCCTGGATATACTCCAATAATTAACTATAGTCTAACCCCAGGACTCCATACTATTGTAATAAGTAAATTTGGATATAAAGATTACATAATACAAGTCCAAATAATATCAGGGGAAAGAAAGGATTTGGGCACTGTTACATTGGAACAGGCTCCATAATGAGGAGGAGAAATGAGCAAAAATAGAACAAAATTATCAAGGTTATTTATATCCGTAATGATTGCATTTCTTTTTATAACTGCCTTTTTCCCCTCTAGAATATATGCCCAGACTGGTAAACTTCTTGTTACTGTGAAGGATGCCGATGGTTCTCCTTGGTATAACCAATCTATAGATATTTATAAGCAGGGGAAGGATGGTGCAGGACAACCTGTATTGGTTTCATGGCCTGTAGGGTCGGGAAGGACAAATGCCCAGGGTGTTGCTGGCTTTGATCTGACTCCAGGGACATACGGGATTAAGATTGGTGGCCCTGGTTATGAGTGGGAATATTATAACCAGATTGTCACTGCGGGAGGAATAACTAATTTTACAATCACACTTGGTAAACTTCTTGTTACTGTGAAGGATGCCGATGGTTCTCCTTGGTATGACCAATCTATAGATATTTATAAGCAGGGGAAGGATGGTGCAGGACAACCTGTATTGGTTCCATGGCCTGTAGGGTCGGGAAGGACAAATGCCCAGGGTGTTGCTGGCTTTGATCTGACTCCAGGGACATACGGGATTAAGATTGGGGATAAAACAATTTTCAATGCCATAATAGAATCTGGGAAATTGACTCGTTCGGATGGTATCAATGTCTTTGCACCAATTCCTGTTGGCAATACCCCCTTAGCGCCATCAAATCTTTATGTAACTTCAACAAATAATCAGGCATGTTTGACCTGGAAAGATAATTCTGATAATGAAGATGGATTTAAAATAGAGCGGAAAATAAGTGGTGGAGCTTACTCAGAAATCAAGACTTTGTCATCAAATACTACTTCTTATTATGATACAGGTCTTAGCTCAAATACAACCTATTATTATAGAGTAAGGGCCTATAATTCATATGGAAATTCAAATTATTCAAATGAAGTAAACGTTACTATAAAAGAGAGTGATACAACCCCTCCGACTATAACCGTTTCCTTTCCTAAGAATAACGCAGTCCTTAACACAAAAACATTCAATATTACAGGGAGAACTGAATCAGGAGCATCTTTGACAATAAACGGAGTATCTGTCCCCCTACAAACTGACGGAAGCTTTGTATACCCTGTAACGATTTCAGGTGCAACGAACTTCACACTCATTGCAAAAGATGCGGCGGGGAATACTTCTACATTTGTTCTTTCGGTTTCTCTTGATACAACTCCTTCAACACTCACAGTATCAGAGCCGAAGGCATTAGCAGAAGTTCACTCTCAATTTGTCACTGTGAAAGGTCAGACAGAAAGAGACGCTACCGTTAAGATAAACGGAGCAAATGTTCAGGTAAATTCCACAACAGGAGTCTTTGAGTACTCATTAAAGCTTGTTAATCCTGGCTTGAACATCATAGTAGTTAAGGCAACGGATGCTGCAGGCAATGTGTCAGAATTGTCTATACCTGTTAATTACATACCTAAGACTAAAATAATCCTTCAGATTGGGAACATATATGCAACAGTAAATGACAAGACCGTTAAGCTTGATGCTGCGCCTTATATTAAAAATGGAAGGACAATGGTTCCGCTTCGTTTTATTTCAGAAGCTTTTGGTGCTACTACTGATTGGAACCCAACAACTAGAACTGTTTTAATTACATTGAATGATCTCAGAATTACATTTCAAATAGGTAATCTTAACGCTGCCATTGAGAAAGCTTCTAGTGTTCAGCCCAAGATTATTACGCTCGATGCTGCTCCAGAAATTACTAATAGTAGAACGTTTGTCCCGATAAGGGTTATTGGTGAAAGTTTTGGCGCTTCCGTGGAATATGAGCCTCAAACAAAGACCATTACTATTTCCCTATAATCGTTATTTAGTTGGGCTTGTATTAATCCCCTAAAACAATAAATTGCTAATTTCTTATTATTATAACTTTTCCAAATTCATCTACCGCAATATAGATATTTTCAGTACCACGATATAACAATAGATAAAGAATGGCAGGTAATATTAAGAAAAATGCAAGAATAAGTGCAAGAAGACAACTTGCTCTCCTGTCGCGAGAAAGTTGAACTGAAGTTTCGTTTTTATAAACAATGTGCCATCCCTTATGAATATATTTATTGAGTTCTCTCTCGAGAATTACAGCTCTCTCTTGGATAGACAAAGCACTCATTAGATTTTCGTCACCTCCTGACGTCAAGCTTATATTTTATTATATATTTTTTTGTTCATTTGTAAACTTTTACAGATAGTACTTGTTCCTAACTGTTACAAATTTTGAATATTATGAACTACTTCTAAAGATATCGACTATGCAATGAATGAAGTAGTTTTGACTATGCTCTTACTGATTATGTTTAGAGAGTAACCTGTTAGGATTTTCTTAATTACTATTAATAGGTTACTTGAATGTAGCCTGAGAATCTATTTGGGCTTCTGTGAAGCACTTGCCTCCTTATTGATAAAAGCCATAAATATAGTTTCCGTTTTTTTATAGATTCCGTAAAATAAAGTTGTTTAGAAGTAAAAATTTCCTGACATTATGTTAAAATCTCGAAGAAGTATTGTTAACTTAGGAGTTTTAGAGAAATATGGGAGGAGATTTAAATGATAGAGTGCCTGGAGATTTCTATTGGGATTTGTGAGCCTGATTATCATAAGGAAGTTCTGATTGAACACATTAAACAAACAATATCCAGAATTGATTTTGATAAACTTATTATTCTGGTATCACAAAGCACTATTGAGAAGGCATTAAAAGATTATCTTGAGTATCTTGATGCTTACTTAGATGAGAGAAATTCGTAGTGTGATTTTACGTGAAATAATCTTTAAACAATGTTTTTATGGAGTATAATTTTGTTGGAGCTATGCTGCTATTAAATTAAGGAGAAGAAGATATGGCAAAGTATTTCATCCTCTCAGTAGGGTGCGTGGGGGAAAAATGCTCAAAGAATTACCTTTTAAAATACCTTAAGGGTGAAGTTGCAAAAGTAAGGTTCAAGAGATTAATCGTATTTGCTTCAGAAA
>Ga0172365_10001964_pt1 | contig 14962 bp, 16 predicted proteins | sample LakKivSesite48cm_FD_114535 | JGI IMG/M metagenome (GOLD analysis project Ga0172365, IMG submission 114535) | Sediment microbial communities from Lake Kivu, Rwanda - Sediment site 48cm | ecosystem: Environmental > Aquatic > Freshwater > Lake > Sediment | place: Rwanda: Western Province, Lake...
ATTTTAAGTTTAACATAATACGATTGAGCCAAGAGCTCGTTATACAAATATAAAGCAGTGGCCTTGATTTTTATTTGCCTATGTGAAACCGTCAGGTTTCATGTATGTTTATCTTTTATCTTTTTCAATCCCTCCTTCCTTCAGCCTAATCCCCTTCAGCTTAACAGACTATTTATATATTTGAATGATCCTGTTTATTGCCTTTTCATCAGATTCTTCGTTGTCCTTTTCAAGGTAAATGACTTTCATTGCATAGCCGAAAAAAGTAATGAAGAACATTTCAAGATCACCGGCAGGTTCATACAGTTTTCCCTTTTTTTTCTTTTTCCTTGAAAAATAATCCGTGAACATTTTTATTATCAGGGAGGGGTAATGATTATCTCCGGATTCATGACCGGGATGTATCAGCGAATCCGATTCCGGGAATGTTTTCAGAAACTGTTCCCGCACATCATTCTGTATTAACATCTGCATTAATAATTGCCAGAAGTTGCGCTTTTCTTTAAATAAGATATTTACCCTCCTGATGAAAAACTCAAACTCCTCCTCTGAAAGGTATCCATCTTTGTTAATGTCAAGATAATTGTATATCTCTTTTACAGACCTGTGGATGATAGCTTTAAGCAGTGCTTCCTTGCTCTCAAAATAATTATACATCAATCCTTTCGATATCCCGGCATGCCTGGCAATATGACTTATGGTTGTCCTGAAGTAGCCCTCACTGGCAAAATGCTGCAGGGCGACATCCATAATAAGAGTCATTTTTTCCTCCCTCATTTCCCTGAATTGCTGCGGACTTCTTGGTGACATGTTGATTTTTGATTAAACGTTCGTTCAAAAAATAATTCTTTTAAAAACCGTTTTTGTCTGAACGGTTAGTCAAAAATAAAACAAAGATTGAATTATGCAAAATATTTTAACAAATATATTACCCAAACCACATGAACCTTATCTGTTTGATACGAACAGAGAAACCAATCCTGCTTATCACGGGATTTATAGGACGCTCAGGGATGAATATAAGGCCAGAGCCCTGAATCCTGATCATGATGTTTTCAGAAAGTAACCGAAATGTGAGTGGCTCCTCTCTCATACGGGTCAGCATTCTCATAAGTTGGTTATAAGGCTTTTGCGGCAGTTTGCAATGATAATAATAACATTATATACTTTATGATACAATATCTGTTAATTATCAAAATTATTTCCAACAGGTATCTTATATATTGAAGGGAAAATGGCTTATGATGGATTTACAATTCAGGAAAGACAGGATAATAGGGGAGTTTGTCATTTTATTTGTAATATTGAATAAGATGAAATCATTCTTACTTGCATGAAATCCTGTTTAGCAAACTCAATCACTTCTTCATTGATAATTGTGTTGATAACGGCTAATGCAGCGACACAGCCAATGACAGATTACACTGGACCGGTTTTCCCGCCGAACCATGCCCTGAATACACCTATCGATGATCTTCCCGTTCATCCCAACTCAAAGAATTTCATTATCAGTATTGGGGACAATACTGCCCTTCACCCCGATTTCGGTACGGTATGGGATGATGACGGTACACTGCGCCAGATAGGCATCCCCTACAATGTGGTAGGGGCTGGTCAGCCACTTGTCCCCATTACCTTTGTCAGTTATCCCGAAGAAAGTGATCCCGGTCCCTGGCCCATTCCTCAAAATCCTTATATCGAAACGGTTTTCGACTGGCGAGATACCGAAAGTGGCGACAGGCATATGCTGATCGTCGACAGCAGCAGCCATATCCTTTATGAAACCGGCGGTGTATATGGGAATGCTACGGGGACTGCTTGGGAAGGAGGATGTGGAGCAGTATTTGACTTAGACTCTTATGATCTTCGTCCGGAAAAATGGACTTCTGCCGATGCTGCAGGACTCCCCATCTTTCCTCTGCTTATCCGGTATGATGAAGTTGAACGTGCGCTGGCAACCGGAGGAGAGATACCCCATCCTATCAGATTCACTGTTGAGAACACACAGCGGGCATATATCTGGCCTGCCCGGCATTATGCATCCAGTTCAACAGATCCGGATAACCCCCCCATGGGACTCCGGTTCAGACTAAAGGCAAATACTGATATTTCAGGTTTTTCGCCACAGATGCAGGTTATCCTGCGTACAATGAAAAAATACGGCCTGATCGTAGCCGATAACGGAGGCAACTGGTTCTTTCAGGGAACACATGATGACCGCTGGGATGGCGATGATATTAATACACTCAAGAACCTCCACGGAAGAGATTTTGAAGCGGTAGACATTAGTACGTGGACACAACGGCCTGGTTTCGATTCCAATTCAGCCGCTATTCCTCCTCTTTCCAATACCCCAATATATGTGCCGGACGATAAAGAGGTGACATCAGATAATCTTTTCCAGAACTGTCCAAATCCTTTTTATTCATACACAACCATCCCATTTTACCTGCCTGCTGCAGAGAATATCAACCTGAAGATTTACGATTTTACCGGCAGGGAGGTGATTATGCTGGCCAGTAAATTAAGGCCGGAAGGCATTAATACACTGGTATGGGATGGCAGAAATGCATCAGGACAACCAGTCACAAGCGGCGTATATTTTTACCGCCTTCAGCATGAGGACGGCAGCTCTAACATAATGAAAATGATAAGGCTTTATTGACAGACCACCTCTGCAGCACGATTTTTGTAGTATTCATATGAATCTGATTTTTATGTTACATTATGGGTGCAGTTGTTTACCGGTATCGTCAACCATTTCATCTGGTATCACAATGTGATATTGCATAATTGTTCAAATCACTCGTAGAAATTCTATGCCGCCTCTGCAAAAGTCAATAGCTTGTATTCATAGGAAATGTAAATTTGAGTTTTATTATCGTTATAGATTTAACATGAAACCACATAAACCAGTTACCGTTATAGCAGTGGTTCTGCTGGTGATACTATCCTCGTGCAGCACTTATGTACATTTTGAAAGGCCACTGCCACCGGAAATAGTGCCCGCTGAAAAGAAGAATACCATAGCGTTCATGAACCTGTTTGACTATACAAGGCTTACCTTCACGAATGAAAATAAGATAGATACTTATATTGAAGCGATCGGATTGATAGAAAAATCTTTGGATCAGGCGTTTTCTGAAGATCCTGATTTTAAGTTTATTATTCTTGACACTCTTGTCGAAGGGCGCGCTTCTGCTAACTTTATGTACGATATCAGTCCCGATACCGTCAGGCTTATCTGCAGGGAGAACAATGCATCGCTGCTTCTTTCACTGGAGGCATTCTCAACCTATTTTGACCAGGTGATTGATGTGGAGGAGGACGAAAACGGCAGCAAGTCACGCACCGCCAATTTCACACTGGTTGTTAAACCCGGTTTTGCCTTATACAATGCTGCCGGCAGCAGGGTTGACCGCAGTTATATCACTGAAGCCGAGCACTATTTATCGAGGCCTGCCCTGACAGGTATTTATGCAATACCGCCTTCCCTGGTAAGGGCAGGAGGGGAAATAGATAAACTTGCCCTGGCTGTCGGGAAGGATTATGTGGCCAAGTTTCACCCGTCTTCTGAAACAGTTTACAGAAAATTTAAAACGGGAAAGGAGTTTAACAGCGCTGTTGCATATTGTCATTACGGTAACTGGCCGGAAGCGATAAAGGAATTGATGCCTCTTACCCAATCTACCAACGCCAGGACAGCAAAGAATGCCGCATATAACCTGTCAGTCGTTTACGAAGCAGAAGGTAATGCTTCCATGTCTGAATACTGGCTGAACAAGTCAAAAGGGAAATGAAACGATAAAGGGAAGGACCATAGATCCCGTAATTTCCACATTTACCGTCTGAAGCTCCTATATGAAATGACGACGCATGCCTTCCTGGTGCTGCAGTGTTCCCAGATGATTATTTACCCGGGGTAAGGAACCTGCGCTGCAATACCGGTAAAACAACCAGGCTGACAAAAAGTGTTCCTGCCAATAAACCGGCAGCATTGTACGCAGCATCAACCAGGTTGTATGCCCTGCCCGGCACGTATAACTGGATGTATTCCAAAATATATGAGATAGCGAAACCGGTGGTAATGATCAAGATGACAGCGGTCAGCTTGAGTCTGAGATTTCTCCTGTCTGCCAACCATAATCCTGCAAGGACAGCCAACAGAAAATAACCGCCAAAATGTTCCAGGTAGTCCCACCTGAAAGTGGTATCTGTCCCGGTAAGTTGATTCCCCAGGTGATAAGGTATAACTGACAGCGTGATAATAATGATCAGCCATAGAATACAGGCTGTGGCGATGAGAAACTTTTTTTGTATCAGTCGAAGCAACAGCAGTCTCATAACCGGAAAATAAAGTTTGGCCGCATCAAAGATATGCAAATGCAGAGGCAAAAATCAGGGTGACCCGGGAAATATCCTCAATCTTCTGACTTCCGACTTCCGACTCCTGACTTCCGTTTTCCTTCTTCAACCCGTTAACCCGCAACCCGCTGACACGGCAACGGTAATTATCTTCCGACTCCCGACCTCTGACTTCTGACTTCCGACTTCCGACTTCTGACTCCTGACTTCTGACTTTCGCTTCATGTGGGATTTATCGGTAAACCATCTTGGACAACTTCCTATCATCAAGGATATCATTGGCTATCCCGAAGATCTGTTCAGCGGTTATTATTTCAATTTTCTTTCCGGTTTCTTCCAGGCTGTCGAACTTATTGAATATCAGGAAACTTTTTGCCATTGACAGCATCAGGCTTTCGTGGTGCTCCGCAGAGATGGCGACCTGTCCCATAAGCTGTTTCTTTGCTCTCTGAAGCTGCAGAGTTCCCAGCTTCTGTTCGCGCAGCTTTTTCAGTTCCCGTAACACCACCCGGCTGCTCTTCTCCAGCTTGTTCTTGTCACCGCTGAAGTATACGCAGACAACCCCGGAATCTGAATACGGACTGTAGTGAGATTCAGCATGATACGAATAGCCGTTACGTTCACGCAGTGACATGTTAAGCCTTGTATTGAGTCCGGGTCCTCCCAGGAGGTTATTAAGAAGGGCAAGTCCATAGCGTTGTTCATCCATGAATGAGTATGCGGTAGTGCCAATGATGCTATGGGCCTGGAAGGTATTTTTTTCAAGGGTCTTTTCGGCAGTCTCATTAACAGTTACAGGATGGCGGTTACCTGATCGACCCTTATAGGGCACCGGGTTTAAATATTTCCCGGCAAGGGTTAACAGCTTTTTGAAAGGAATGTTACCGACAGAACTGATTACCATCTCTTCCGTGAAATAGTTTTTACTCAAGAAATCGGTAAGTTCTTTCCTGTTGATACTGTTCAGCGAGTCAGCTGTACCAAGGATATTCCTTCCTATGGGCTGTCCGGCGAACAACAGCTCCTCAAAATCATCAAAGATCATTTCTGACGGGTTATCCAGGTATGAATTTATCTCATCGATGATCACCTCTTTTTCCTTTGTAATCTCTTTCTGGGGAAAAGTTGAGTGAAAGATAACATCATGGACAAGTTCCAGTGCCCTGCCGTAATCCTGTTTAAGGAAAGACATATATAGGCATGTTTCTTCTTTGGTGGTATAGGCATTTATCTCCCCTCCGGCATCCTCCATGCGGCTGATGATATGGTATGCTTTTCGCTTTTCTGTGCCCTTGAAGAGCATATGTTCGACAAGGTGGGCAGCACCGTGCTCGTGCAGCGCTTCATCGCGTGAGCCGGTGTTCATGATGATACCAAGGTGAGCAATGAGGTTTGGCACCTGGCTGTGTATCAGGCGGATGCCATTGGGGAAGGTGTGGGTGTCGTAGTTCATGACGCAAATATACTAATAACCATAACCAAGAACAGTGAGTATTGAATAGTGTGTAGAAAGAATTGTTTTTCGTGTTACGTGTTGTCGTGTTGCGTGTTTCCAAAATACATTGTTCTTCTTTAACCCGCAACCCGTAAACCCGTCAAAACGGAACAGTTTGAACCTTGAACTTTCTTTATAGGTTGAGGTTCGCACCTTTTCCGGATTGCCTTCGCACACCTAAACGTGAGTCGTGAGTCGTGAGTCGTGAATCGGAAGAACCTGGAACCTGGAACTCTTCAACCCTTGGGTTTATGTGATCTGTCAGAATATTTTTGTATTTTTAGATTGTAAGTGAGGTGAAAAATTTCCTAGGCATTTTATAACTGTAAAAAATTTTTTTACATTTGACGCGCTTTTTAAGGATGGTGCCATAGCTCAGTAGGTAGAGCACAGGACTGAAAATCCTGGTGTCCTTGGTTCGATTCCGAGTGGCACCACTTCTTAAAATCACAAATCCCGCAAGATCAATGATCTGCGGGATTTTGTTATGAATGGTTGACGCTTACGTTGACGATTTTTTAAGGTGTACTTTATATAGTTAAAATATCTGATTCTTGCTTCTGCTACTCGTTTTCTTTTTTATTGCTATCAGAGAATAACTCATAATATCCATATCCAAGTCCAAATAATATCGGAATCCCAATAAAGTACAATAGGTTCTTATTTTTCATTTTGGTTTTAAAATTTATTTATAGAAAATGAGAAGTAAATCTAAAAACGATTATTCGGGTAGATAGAGAAAAATCTTTGTACCTTATTCATGTAAATTTAGAGAATTACCTGATTTCTTGCCTCCACAGCTGATTTCGAGATTTTTTCATAAAATTCAGAATATTTAACTACTTGTTAATCAGAAGTTATTACAATTTTCGAAAATCACTATTTAATATCTAATTGATTACCAGAATATTTCCTTTAGTAAAATTTAATTCACCTCCTAAATTTATTGAAATATCGTCCTCATCATATAAGATAATTTTACCCCCATCTTCAATATTCAGTTTTCCACCTGAATTGATAATTATCTTGCCGTTTCTTAAAACACCTGCATCAATATTAAGAGTTGAATTACTGTTCACTGTAATTGAAGCTTCAGTCGACAAGTAGGTTGATCCTGAAATTGTCAAAGTCGCACCATTTTGAATAATTATATTAGTGCATACGCTTCTGTAATCTGACCATTCTTGATTTGAAGAAACATATAATGTAGATGAAGGAGGGTCACTTATAATTTGAATATTATCAATGGCTATATCGCTTGTATAACTTGATCCAGTTGTTGCAAGAAATTTTATATTTATTTGATTACCAACATATATAGATAAATCAATAGTTGCCAAGTACCAATTATTTCCCTGATTACCTGATTTACTCCAAATCGAATTGGACCAGGTACTCCCTAAATTTGTACTAATATAAACATTTAAGGATCCTATACTACTCCCATACATATGATAATAAAACTTCAATTGAGGTGAACATATTCCTTCAAATGAAATTGTTGGGGTTGCAATTGCTGCCTCCTTATAAGGGTAGTTTGGTGCACTAGATTCTACATATATATAATATGTGCCATCTTGTGCTGCACTTGGTCCAGTACCAGAAGTAGGAGTATCACCAGATTGTCGAGTCCAATCAAAATCATCATCCGACATTTGAAACCAATCTTCAAATCCATTTTCGTAGCTTTCAGTATAGGGAAAAATCTGAGAACAATACCCATCAGCATTAAGTGGGCCGACATTTGGATTATTATCATTTCCATCACGTTCATTAGGGCAAGGAGGACAGTGTGCAGGTTTGGAACCTATACCCCAATTATAATACCCATCATTATCTTCATCTCTACAAAGAATATCATTCGTTGATAGTTGCATACTGTATATTGGTGTTACAAATCTCTCCGCATAATCAGGACAATTAATCATATATATATATCCGGGATGGTTACTAAATGACGCCCAAAAAGGTGAACTATTTTTTAATATCCAATATTCTCGTCCTATAAGGAGATCCTGGCGGGATATTGCCACCTCCTGTAAAATCAATGTAATCACCTTCTTTTATCACATCCCAACCTACAATAACTACAGCATGTCCCCAATCAAACATCTTACATGGTAGTGGTCCATATGGTATCAAATCCCTTTTATAATCATCTACAGTGTCACCAACGTAACCACGACTATAAAACCGGATCCGCTCTGATGGATTCGAACATATATCATTTGTGCAATCACCATCAGCTGCTTGGTAAGGAAAACATTCTTCAGTAACAACTCCTTGATTGACAATATATTTCATTGCCTCACTTATATAGTATGGTTCAGCTTTAAATACGCAGGACACAATATTTTGTTCAGACAAATCATAATCTAAATGATCATTATAATAAAGATTAACAATAGCTTCCGCAGCTCCAACTGCACTGAAGGCCCAACAGGTTCCGACTGCTCTCCATTCACCACCTAGTGATATGCATGATACGGAGTCTGGAATGCACTGTAATTGATTATCTATCCAACAACCTGATTGACATTTAACCTTAGTCATCCACCCACTATTGTCATTTTCACTATCATAATATGGTGAATCTTCATCTAAAGCATCGTGCCTTTTTCTCCAATCAAAACTTTTTATATAATTATTTGGTGCACCTGTAAACATTAACTGTGGAGTTTCTTTAACCTTTGAAGACTTAAATCTTGTATTAACTTCTGATAAAAATTCAAAAAAACCTTCTGAATAATATTCTAACCCATGAGTATTATATCCCTCGCCGAATATCTTCATTTTTTGTTCATAAGATAACATACTAAAATATGTCTCATCAGCAGACCATACCATTCCATTTCTTGATATATAAGATCTTAAGTTTTCTAGTCTTTTACTTCGTTGATCAATTTCAAATTCTTTCTTAAGTCTTTTTAAAGCAGATGATTCAATATTTTTTAATAATTGACCATTTATTCCAGATATTGTAAGATTTGCATTTTGCGTAAATATTTTTAAACTTTCTGCAACTACAGTATCATCAAGTATTGATGTTTCAATACCTTTATTCGAAAACTCAAATGTAGTTATATCATTAAATTAAGAACTAGCCTCATATACCATGTAGTTGATACCATTTTTATCAATTAGTATAATCCTTGTTAAGAATGGATGCTTTTTTATTTCAATTTTACCATTGATATAAAAGGAGTTAATATCTTTATCAAAATGTTTTAGACTCAAAATTGTATCTTGAGTAATATAATATGATGTAATTTGAATATTGTTATTGTAAATACTGTCATATTGTGCGTTTGAAATATAAAACAGCATTATTATTATAATTAATATCAATAGATTTTTCATAATAATTATCTTACAATTAATTTGTTATTTAAATTCTCTATATGATCAGTAATAATTATTAAATAAATACCAGATTTATTAAAACCATTAAGAACGAGTTCCATTAAATTGCCATACAATTTCTGAACTCGCACCATTTGACCTGAAGAATTAAATGCATATACAGTAGGATTTTTAAATGATCCACCTAGGTTTATACTTAAATTCTCCCCAGGATCAACCGGATTAGGAGACAAGTCAAATGTGCCAATCTCCCTCTTAGAATCATTTATCGAACTTGATTTACAGCTACAATCTGGATAATCTGGATTTAGAAAGAATAATTTATCTGATTTATAAAAACACAAAAGCTCAGGTTGAGCTCCCACAATTCCGGAAATTCCAAATCCGCTATATATCAATCCTTTCAAACTACCTATCTCCGTAATCCAGACTTCTGAAAGTGTAGGAATTTCTAAGGATTGAATTGTATATTGCGTAAAATTCAAATCCGAAATTGTTATACTTGTTGAGTCAACAACTACTGCTTCATGACTGTTATATGGATCAAATATTGGATTGAAAATCGTTAAAGTATCATTTTGTTTAACTTTAAAATCATAAATTAATCCCTCTCTCCCGAGGGTATCTCTTAAATAATATTTTTGATTATCAGTTCCTCTGAGTAAGCATTTTATTTTGCTTGAGTTATTATCAGATTGGTACACTAATTTATAAACAGTATCATTAATAATTGTATCCTTCTTAATATCAAAAAAATAACAGTTAATGCTTCCACCACTAATTATTCCATAAGTATCAATTATCTTCCATGAATTACTTTCATTTAAAAGTTGGCTATATGAAAATGATACTATTAGATTACATAATACAGTAGTAAACATTACCTTTATTAATCCTAGTTGCTTATTAGATAAATATTTAAATTCCATTTTTAAATTTTTTTTATGATTTTACTTTTTAATTCTTGAATTTCTAATTGTAAACTTTGTATAATTAATTGCTGTTCCTTAATAGCTTCTGTAATGAAAGGTATAAATTTGGTATAATCAATTGTATACATATCTACAATTTTATCATGACCACCAGCTTCAGGAATAATGTTAATAACATCCTGGGCAATATAACCAACTTGATTTTTTCTTATAGAATCAAGGAACTAACCCCTAAGAGATTAGAGTGACTGATTAGTTACCATTTATTTTTTTACGAATTTTTGAACCAAATAATTCTCTTTTCCGACTTTTATTATATAAATTCCAGGAAGAAGTGAAGAAATATCAATTGACTGTTCATTATTAATATTTCCACTATACATTTCTTTTCCCGAACAATTATAAATTTTAAATGATTTATTAATAAAATTTGGACTCCTACTTTTAAAATAGATTTTATTATAAGTGGGTGAAGGGAATAATATTATATTATTCCTAAAATCATTATTTATATCAATAAAATCTACTTGGGAACTTTTATCAAATGCTACTTCTCCAGTTTTATCTTTGAAAGTAAGTGTATTATCTAAAACCTGATAGGTTGTAACTTTATTAAATATGTTTATAAGGCTATCATTAAGTTCTCTCTCATAATCGTCTGTGGTTCCAACTGCTGTAAATTCATGATAATTTGATATAGATATAACTCCTTCTTTTACAATAATATATGAACCCCCCGCCAAATTTATACTTGTATTCAACCAAAAGGTTGAGTCACTTGTAAATTCCAGTATATATGCATTATCTGCAAAATATTCTTTTTCCTGTGGAGTAAGTATCTTATTACCAGAGGTTACACTTTTTAACTCCCATTTCCAGTTGGTAATATCTTTTGCATTTTCATTAGTACCATCCTCCTCCTTTTGGTAATTTAATGCCATAAGAGGAAGTATAATAATGAATAATATAGCTTGTTTAATTTTATTTGTTTTCATATTTATTTAATTGTAACTAATCACTATTTCCGTATAAATTTTATTTTCGATAGTTTTCTTTATGTATAGCCCATAAAATGGTCATTTATCTTTTATTTTTCGAATAGACCTTCCCCTTATTTTGCTTCAAATAGTTCTCACTGTAATGATCCATCCGGAGATCCCCTAGTATATAAAAATATATAACGGATTACAATTCATGACCTGTAATTACAAATTACTAAGGGGTATTACTCACTAATTATTCAGTATTTACTTCAAAACTACTCCCTATCTTAACCTCAAAATTACCAGCCTCCCTGTAATTTCCAGAATGATCATTTATCTTACCTGGTTAGTATTAATACAAAGTTATATTTTTCTTTGTTCGTATCAATCAGTTCGTTTATTTTGGTTTTTTGCTTTATTCTCAGAGACTCTCCACTGAGTTCTAGTATAATGTATCCCATTTTCAGGGCAGGGTTTAATCAAAGTTATGTTGGTTTTTCATTAAACAAGTTCATAGAGATAGCTGCAACTTTTATCCGTTCGGGGTACCGAACGGGACAAGAGGTCAGAACCGACCTCTTGTTTTTATAAACTTGCCCATAATTTTTGAAGCATCATCACTCATGAAAAGGACAATGTACAATCCATCTTTTAAATCAGTAACATCTATTCTTGTAAACTCATAGCTATTTACAAGCTCTGATTTTACTTGAATACCAGTAATATTGTAAATCAGCATTATTCCCTTTGAGGATGTTTCATGTTCGATCTCAATATAGTCTGTTGCTGGATTTGGATGGATCAGATTATTAATTTCAATATTAATATCATTGACCTGTGTATCATTGTATATGCAATCATCATTGACGAATTTCTCATTTTTATAGATTCTGGATGAATCTTTATAAGCACACAGCAGCATCTGAGAATCTGAGAACATACTTTCAAGTTCTCCCATCTGGTATAAAAACCCCGCATTCGGCCCTATCCCTTCAATAAATTCCAATGGTACCTGGTTGTCGTCTATATGTATTTGATAACCAAACCTGATGTGTTTTCTTCTATCCTCAATAAATACTGAATCGACAATTGCCAGGGAATCATTTGTAGCAGGATAGGATAGACGGAAAGTATCATCTTTGACCAACGACAAATCCATAATAAGATTTTTCAAGTCATTAATCCATACCCTTCCCGCATTCCTGTCTTCTCTTATATAGAGGTCCTTTTCCGCTTCAATCCCTTCTATGGTAAGTTGTCGATATACATAAGTCAGATTATTCCAATCCTTCTGTGCAGTAATTTTGATTTGGTCAATCCCTGAATTAGATTCTGTTGCTTGGTACCATGTCGTGGTATGATTGCCAAATATTGATTGATAATTCTGTTCCAGTTTTGAAATCGGATCAATATGAACATCAAAATAAGGCGTCGGCTCTGACAGGCAACCTGCCGTATTCAATACAGTAACGTAATATCGGATGTCCGAATCAGGTTTGGCCCAGCAAAACAGATTGGTAGTGTCTGAAAGTCCGTAAAGTGGACTTAAAGCAAAACCATACGTAGCGAAGTCCCCAATAATAGGGACCCAGCCCGAACCTGGCAATTGAACGCTATCCCCAAGTTCAATGTCGAAAACAGGTGGAGCGGTTAATTCATAAACATAACTAGATGTTCTGATCTTGACCGAATCCAATAAAATGTTGTTCATCGCATCTTCAACTTCCAGGTAGAGTGTATACCAATCATTCAAATCTCCATTTTGTATAAATAAAGGATTAGCAATGGTGGTGTCATTAAGATCATCAGAAGCATGAAATAGACCAATCCGATTGCTTGAAGGATAAAGATACCTTGTGCCGCTCCATGTATATTTATAAGGCTCAAAGCCGCCAAAAGCTGTAGGATTCCCTCCGATCTTATAATTAATAAGACCAGCATAACCAGGCCCGTAACATATTATTGTATCAGGACCTGCGTCAATCGTAAATTGTGCGTTTGCATTGTAAATAAAACTTGTTATATAGAGACTTCTTATCAGGATTCTGATTATGTCCTTTACTCGATTTGTGATAAAATCATTCATCTCATTCGTTAGTTATCGCATTTGGATCGATAATAATTTCAAATGTCGAACCTGTTTGCATCGTAAATGTTCCATTAATATTGACTTCTTTTCTTGCTGTTAATTCTAACTCATCACCTTGATTTATTGTTACATTATGAAGGACAAAACCAAAACCAGCAGATTTATTGCCAGATTGTTGCCCAGTCAAATATCTTGTTCCTGCCTCCTTTACAGCTTCATAAGCATCAATTCTTCCTGCCCCCAGCAACCCTATATATTCATAATTCTCTGGGATTGTGTAAATATCAACAGCTGTATTTTTAATAATATCATCGACTTTTTCAGGAGTAAGAAATGGATTGATGGAATACATTAAACCACAAACGCCTGCTACTATTGGTGCTGCGAATGAAGTGCCTGTTCTCCAATAGTATAATTTTCCGCCAAGCCATCTTTTGTCAAGTAAACATATAACATAATAACCTGGAGCACAGATATCTACTTTGTCATTATGAGTATGCGTTAGATAATCATTTCCAGGTCGATTAAAATACATTTTATGGCAATCTTTCCAATTAACTTGTATACCACAGGATGTTGATGACCCAATTTCGAATCCATGTCCAACAGATGTAACAGAAATAACGTCATCATAAGACGCCGGATAAACATATTCCGTACTGTTCTCATTTCCGGCAGAAGCTATGACAGTAACGCCGTAATCATTAATTAATTCGTCAAATAATTCCGCATGATCTGGTTGTATAGTATCACTCCATTTTTGACTTATTTCAATAATCTTAATCCCTTCTTGTGCCATAGCCAATAAGTCATCGTTATATGCGGTTGAAGCTTTAGTCTTTGCAATTCTGCAATTATAACCAATTGATGAGATTCCAATATAGTTATCTGTACTTGCTGCTATTGTTCCTGCTACACTTATACCATGGTGCCATTCTGTAGCATTAGAGTCATTCTCATCATAGATTTTATATATTTTACCATATATGTCCTCATGATTAGTATCAATATATGTCTCTGTGATTCCAATGATTACGTCCTGATTTCCTTTAGTAATATCCCATGCTTCAGGAGCTCTGATCAAATCTAAATGTGTAAGGCTAATATCACCAATACAATCATTACCAGTATGCGTCGTATAATCGTAATCATTGGGTTCAAAAAGTTGCGTGGGTTCCCTATCTTCTCTAGCATATGATATTACTGAGGATTCCAATCTTTTTATTTCTGATAAAAGAGTTAAATGATTATTTGATTTTAAAATATAGTATTTAAGAAGTTCCGGTCTTTTTGATGAGGGATACAGTTGTTTGAATTCGGATATCCTATAATTCCTCAACATCTTGGTAAATCTTTGATCTTGAAAAGATAATATTTTTTCACTGCCATTATTTGTGTCTTCAATTTTGATATTATCTTTATCGTCTTCGATTTTAATGACTAAGCTTCCACTTTGTGAGAAGACTGGCGGTATGATAAGACATGATAATATGTATAAAAAAGATTTCATTTTAATATTTTTTAAGAACTACGAAAAGATAATATGTAAATAGTTCATTTTTAAGTAATATCGTTAATAATAAAAATGCATGACATAATTTAATATTGATCAGTTAAAATCATCCTTTTAGTTCCTATTTCTTTGCCATCAGCAATTAATGTATATAAGTAAATACCCGGATCTAATTCATATCCATTAACAGTTATAAATGATTCCCCTCTTTCTTCAATATTA
>Ga0172365_10001965_pt1 | contig 14962 bp, 24 predicted proteins | sample LakKivSesite48cm_FD_114535 | JGI IMG/M metagenome (GOLD analysis project Ga0172365, IMG submission 114535) | Sediment microbial communities from Lake Kivu, Rwanda - Sediment site 48cm | ecosystem: Environmental > Aquatic > Freshwater > Lake > Sediment | place: Rwanda: Western Province, Lake...
AAAACACCGCCCCCTGAAAAGGGCGTTGTTTTAGCTATCGCGTCTCGAGCATCTCTAGCTTGCCCGCGAACGCGGCAGGTGCCCAGCGCTCCCACGTTTCTTTTATGTCATGCGTGGGCTTGAACAGCTGCTTACGTAGATCCTCAGGCAAGCTCTCCTGAGCTACGTATTTCATTTTGGGGTGGGTCTTTTCGAAACCCGCGATGTCCGCTTGAGGCAGTATCGCGTATCCGTGGCGCACAGGCACTGACTGTGGCGTCATCACGTCTTTGGGCGGCACGATGTATTCGTTCGTGACCAGGTTCATGTACGGCGAAGGCGTGGCCCGGTTTGTGTGGAACAACAGCGACGCATTACCGTAGGCCGGTGTGTCCAGTACGCCGCCTCGAGTCAAGAAGATGTTGGGACCTAGCTTAGGCACCGCGAGGTTGGCACGGCGAAACGCCTCAGGATCCTGCTGTGAGCGCAGGAACTGGCGTATCTTGTTGTAGCGTTGCCTTATGAAATTGCCCTTCACCTGATCGGCAGTCATGCCCAGGCGCTGCGCCATGGTGTCGTACACGCCTGTATTCGGCGTATCCACCAAGATGTTTTGCTCTAGGCTGCCGAGGTCTTCTGGTGACAGGTCAGTATACGGCATTGCTTCGTGCGTGCCTTGCGTATGCCCCGCTTCGTAGCTCTTGAGATTACCACGGTGCAAGGAGTCCAGTGCCGCGCTCAACCCGCCTTGGTTTAATACTGATTGCAGGTTGTGCGTGCGATGGCCGTAGAGGTTCTCGTTGTTTACGAAGCGGGTGAATTTGTCCAGTTGGTGGGGGTCGGAGAGGTCTATTACTGCAGCTGTTTTGGGCAGTGACCCGTACTCCTCCCTAGCTAACTGTTGCGCAGATAGAGCGCGGTTTAATTGTCTCTTCCACTTAGAGAAACGCTCGAAATTCGAGAAAGGACTGTATTTTAGTAGATGTTTCTTTTTTATGAGCGCGGCGCGGAGATCTTGAGGAATTGTCTTCGCGATAGCGTGCGCGGACTCCTGTCCAGATGTGTATCTGTCTGCACCAGGGCCAAACATTACGGCCACATCTACAGGTAGGTCTTCTCCACCGCGGGAACGCCGTTTGTATACTTGGAAGGCCGAATCGGGTGTATTTAAGCTGCTGGGCTTGTAACCGAGGGAAGGCAGCTTATGTCTAAGGTCCTCGAATCGTTTCACTGAAGTGGGCCGTAAGAAGAAGTCTATATCACTTTCTCCAGGTATACTTAAGCCTAATGGCACGCTGCCGTGCTGCTGTGGAGTGAGGCGTAGTTTCTGCTTAAGCAGAGCCTGTTCAGCGCCTATCTGGGCGGGAGGCGTTGTGTCTGCTTCATGCGGAAATTTGCGCGTAAATAGCCCCTCGACCCTATTAAACAGTGAGGGCTCAGCTAATTCGCGCAGCTTTGCATGGACGTCAGAGTAGTCCTGGGCAAGACCTAGCTTCTGTAGGGCGGCCGCTGCGCCGTATGCGTAGTTGTGCATGTGTGTTACTCGGTCATTAAGTGCCCGGCTCTTGTGGCCAGAGAGTGTCCTGCATTTGCGGCTAGTAGTCGGATAATAGGTTCTATGAACAGGTTGCCTTTCACACCCGCAGCCTGCGCGAGCATTCCGCCTAAATGGCTACCGCCGGCTGCGCCGCCCGCACCTAGTGTCGCGCCGAGGATTTTATGCTCGGGCAGATCTTCGGCGCCTGCTACCGCGCCGTACACGGCGGGCATCCCGTAGTATCCGAGGTTGCGCAGTGTTAAGTGCGGCGCGACCCTGTCCACGAGGTTCTCCGCGGTTGACGAAGCTCCTCCCGTGCCATCACCGCCCATGTACCCACGGCTTGCAATGTCGGCCGTCTTTGACAGGCCAAGGACCTGCAGGGCTGTATGGGAGCCAAAAGCGTAGCTGTACATGGCTCTAGTATAGTGCTATACACCGCTTCCCTATGGGCTACAAGTCTAGAGATTTTCAGTGTAATGCCTGTGATCACGTGTTCAACGACCTGGTTCAGAACGACGACTCCCCGGACGCGTGCCCGGCATGCGGCAGCGCTACGGGGTTCGTGCGGGTCATCAGTGCCCCGTTAGTCATCAAGACCATAACGGTGGATTACCCGGGATCGAAGCGGTTCAAGGCTGGGTATGTGCACACCCACGGCGATCGGCCTGCTGAAAAAGCAGGTAGCCAGGTGTCTATGTACAATCCGAAAAGCAAGTAGGTCTTGGGTATAAGAATATGGGGATGGAAAAAAGCACCTACATGTCGCCGCGTTTGCGCGTGTGGGGATCAAACCATTAAAGGGCGAGCCGAAAGGCGATGACCCCGATTAAAGTGCGCTACAGCGCACGCAGTGTCGGATACGCCGGCGACCCAGACACCGTGACTGCTCCTGACAGGGCAGTTTCTCCGTGCAGTGGTTAGCCGTCAAGGTCCGTGGGAAAGGCGTAATGCCTTTCTTTAGCTCTTTGCGAAAAGAGCCCCCCTGTTTGGTATAAGAATATGTGATGCGAGGATGGTCTCTAGCAGAGACCGCGTCCTAAACCTCCGGCTGGTTCCCGGAGGGCATCCTGGCGTAATCGCACTTAACCAAGCGATTACACAGTTGGGAATGGACCCTCTCGGACGCGGAGAGGGTCACGGGTAATCCCTACCGAGAAGGGGAGGCAGCCGCGTGGGGACACGACGCGGTGAAGACAAAAAGATCGTGTCCTTAGTCGGAGAGGGATTGGCGCTCTCCGACCGAGCATTTTCGCCACGACACACTGCCGGACCTCCGCGGCAGGGTGAAGCGTAGGATACGGAGAAGCCGTGAGAGGCAAGAACACAGGTACCTAAAAGTACCTGTGTTTTTAGGTATAAGAATATGTGAACCCGGGAATAATCCCAAAGGACTCACAGCAACTAACCGCGGAACAGGCTGCGTGGTTAGCCAAGTCAATCTCTTACAGCCTGCAAGAAAGGAGCGGTCTATGTCCAAGACCGCACGCGAGGTTGCGCTGGCGCACCTCGCCGCTTTGCCGCCGGAGGTCGCTGTCAAGAGCGACCTCCTCTACGCACTCCTCTTCCTCGAGGAGTGCACCCCCGCCATCGCCATGGCGGGCGCCGCCCTCGTGGGCCGCATCGCCGCGGCCGAGGGCCGCGACGCGGTCCGCCACGCCCGCGAGGAGGCGGACGCGGCGGCGTGTTCCGCCCACCAGGCGGAGATGAACGCCATCGACCTCGCGGAGCGTAAGCTCCGCTTGGTCGAGGCGGAGGAGCGTGCCGAGGCGTCTCGGCGCGCTCGCGCCGCGGAGACCAAGCGAGGTCGCGCCAACGGCGACCACGCGTGACTGTTGGCCCTGGTGCACTAACTGGAGAAATCTAGTTTGTGCACCAGGGCCTTCGCACCCTTAGTAGCCCCGCACCTTTTTAGGTATAAGAGTGTATGAACCGCCTCATAGTAATAGGCGACGTGCACGGCTGTCTCGCTGAGCTCAATGAGCTCATCGAGAAGCTGTGTCTGTCGCAGACAGACACGCTAGTGTTTGCAGGAGACCTGGTCCACAAGGGCCCAGACTCCTGCGGCGTCGTAAGACGCGTCATGGGGCTACGCCCCTGCGTGAGAAATCTGGTTGTCGTTCGCGGCAACCACGAGGACTCCGCCATCAAGCATCGCGGCCGCGCGGACATCGGCTTGGAACTGTCCAACGATGAGTGGCAGTTCCTTGGGGGTGCTCCGCTCTGGTACCGCGATGCCGGCCGCGGCGTGCTCGTGGTCCACGGGGGAATCCCCAAGGATCTTCATGAGCTGCCCGAGGATCCAGATTCAATCTGGGCTCTCTCGAACAGCAAGCGAAAGCTGTTCGATCGTCTCTGCCGCATGCGCTACGTGGACGCCCAGACGGGTGACTTCGTAGCCCTCAACGCGCGCAAGCCGGACGACCCTTTCTGGGCGCACGGCTATGACGGGAGGCTCGGGTTTGTTGTCTTCGGACACGAGCCCTTCCATACGAAGTCTGACCTGGCCGAGTTCGACCACGCCGTGGGCGTGGACCTCGGCTGTGTCCAGGGAAACAGGCTGGCGGCGGCCGTTTTCTTGGATCCTAACAACCTCACGTACACTTCGGTGTGCGTGCGGGCGCGGGACATGTATGTTCCGCCGCTGGATATCGATTGAGCAGTTAGCGCTGCTCAACAACGCATCCCAAAAGGATGCGTTGTTTTAGGTATAAGATAGTGTGATCAACCAGCGGGCGTATCTGCGCGATACGCTGAGAGACAATTATGGTCTGCGACTCAACGTCGCAGACGTGAGGGTCGCGTTGCAGTCTGAGGACTGGGACGCGATTCTGCTCTTGGCTCAGTGCGTGAACGCATTGGCCAAGAAGACAGGAGACGCCTGGTGGTACTCTCAGAAGGAGTACCTCCTGTCGCTCGCGTTGGAGGGTGGTGCGCCGTCCCTGCGGTATCGGGACGGCGTGATGTACGCGGAGACGACGGAAGGACAGGTGTCCTTCCACGTCTTCGATGACCTCGCCGATAGAGCTTACGCAGCTCTCGGCGAGGAGGCGGGCGAGATCTGGGTACAGGATCTCGCCCAAACCGACGCGCCCCCTGAGTACCCAGATTCCCCGAAAGGGTTGAGTCTGGGTACTTGACAACGCCTTCAAAAGAGGGCGTTGTTTTAGGTACAAGTACTTAGGAGGTTCCTATGCGTAACTATCTCGTGGTCGTCGTGAGTGTAGTACTCTTCAGCAGCCTAGCGTTCGCGCAGGAGCGAGCGTGGGAGCAGTTGTTCTGTCGGGGCGCGGCCTGCGGCATTTCGGAGGACTGGTGTGAGTTGGCGATCAACGGAGAGGGCGCCTGCGCGCCCGCGGCAGTGGCGTACTGTCACGAGGAGGTTCTCGATTCAGCCGACGCGTCTGAGTACGTCGGCACCAACTGCTATCGCACGCAGGAGGTGTGTGACCAGGTGCGGCAGGCGCACTTCCGTGCTCGAGACCGCCAAGGTAATTGGGTGTTCCCGCGGCTAATGAGCTGCAGGGAGTTCCGATCACCATGAGAACTTCGCCGGTTTCGGCGAAACAGGCTTATCAAAAATAAGCCTGTCGTATGCGAGGAACGTGTTCGCGACGGTCCGCGACACGCCGCGCAGTCTCGAGAACCAGCGGTCGCAGTGCGCGAAGGCCGTCCGGCTGGCGCGCGAGGCTCACCGCCTCGCGCCCAGCGTGGTCGGGTCCCGCGCGGTGCGTGAGCTCGAGGACCGCCTGTGGGACCTCGAGCGCGCCTGGGCGTCGAGCCCACTCCGTGTGGCGGCCGTCGACATCAGCTGATCTCCCGCTCCGCGCGGTCTCTTCCCTACCAAGGGTTGAGGCCGCGCGGGGCGCCGCTCCCTTCCTAAATATTTTGCTCTTTTAGGTATAAGAGCCAGCACGGATGTCTGACGACGACAATGATGAGAGGATCCGTAAGATCCTCGATGAGCATGCACGAGAGCACTACGACAATCAGCTGAAGATGACTGCGCTGGTCGTAGGACTGTTTTTAGCAGTCATCTGGTTCATGTTAAGGAGGTAGGAATGAAGTTCGCAGAGTTGCCGTATGAGGAGGCGCTCAGCCGTCACCCGGAGGGAGTGGCGGAGATTCTTCGCAAGCTGCGCGCAGGGAAGTCCAAGTCGCGTAACGCAGCCCCAGAGACGTTCACCTGGTCTTATCAAGGGTGTGTCGAGGTGACGGGTTCCGGTTCGCTCGCGACCGTCCTGGCGAATCACATGAAGCCCGCGCCGGTGATGTCTCTGGACGAGAAGGTGGCGGACCAGCTGAGCCGTACGCGCGTGAGCCTGTGCGGTACGGTGGGGCGCTGGGCGGGGCACGCGGACGTGTCTACGATGCCAGCAGAGGTCGAGGCTTACGCACGCAAGGGCTTTGAGAAGGAAGCCGCCGAAGAGGCGCGTCTGGCCGCGCTGACGCCCGCCCAGCGGAAGGCTGAGGTCGAAGACCTGCTCAAGCAGCTTCGCAAGTCGCCCGGGTTCTTCGAGCTCTGACATGGCCAAGCCCACATACCGGGTTACTTTAGTCAAGCCGCCAGATCTGGCGAAGACGGCGCCCCCGGTAGATATCGTCGCTACATCTGCGCATCATGCGGCGGAGATGTATGTCAAGCGGTGGGCGCCGCGGCACCTCTTCGAGCGCAACACGTCTGCCACCGTCGATGTAAGTGTGGTGGGAGTCGACGTTAAAGCGCGACTACTCGTGGAGTTCGATTTCGTGGCGGTCCTTCTCAAGGGTCCGCGCGTGGGTAAGCGCGCTCTACGCCGTGAAGACAACGCATAGGGTGTTGCGGATCGGTGTCCGTATCAGCGGCGCCACCAAGTACGTACCGATAATCTTCGCGTGGGAGTTGGCAGAGAATCCCACGCTAGCATTCATTTTGGCACACATAGATAGAAACGCGGATACGACGCAGTATTTGGCGGTGCCGATCAGTTGCGACATAGACCGCATCTTGCGGGAGTACACGAATTTGTGTGCCACACGGCGCCGGAAACCGCCGTATGGGTACGATGAATATAAAGTGGTTGAAATTAATCCCCAAGGACTAGAACAGTTACTAGGAGAAGAGTAATGGCAAAGCTGACTCAGATTCTCGCCATCGAGAAGGACGTCAAGTCACGCAACGAGCGCGAGCTCACGGACATCTACAAGAAGATCCAGAAGGAGGAGCTGTTCTCCGGACGGGTCGTGTCCTACACGCCGCACGACGAGAACGGCGACAAGGAGCCCAACAAGGAGCAGCAGGTCCAGGCCCGCGCTGCCGAGGTCGTGGAAGGAATCATCAAGTCCCGCACGCGCCTCTACGACATCGTCGCCATCAAGGACCGCACCAACGTCACGACGAAGGCCGACGTCGTCGTGGAGAAGCCCTCCGGCGAGAAGGTCACCATCTTCGAGGGCATGCCCGTCAGCTTCCTCCTGTACATGGAGAAGCAGCTCGTCGATCTCGAGACGGTCGTCTCCAAGATCCCGGTGCTCCCCACCGACAAGGTGTGGACGTGGGACCCCAACCAGAACATGTACGTCACCCTCCCGGTGCTGACGTACAAGACGGCGAAAATCCCCCAGAACCACGTCAAGCACGTGGCGACGGACCATCACCCGGCACAGGTGGAAATGTACTATGTCGACAAGCAAGTCGGCACGTACACCACGCTGCATCAGTCGGGAGCGATGCCTGCGCAACGCAAGGCGCAGATCCTCGAGCGCATCGCCAAGCTCAAGGACGCGGTGAAGTTCGCCCGTGAGGAGGCGAACAACGTGACCGCGGTCGACGTGAGCGTCGGCAAGCGGCTGTTCGACTACCTCTTCGAGTGAGCCCACCCTTGGGCTGCGACATCCATACATACATCGAGGTGTACCGCCGCGGTCGGTGGGTAACGGTGTTCGGACCTAGGTACAAGTCCGCTCGCCGATCCCGGCGTGACGACAACGACACGGCGGTCACGCGGGGGTCACCGGAGGGCGTCAGGCGAGATTACTTCATACCACCCAGCGTTCCGTATACTGACCAGTACAAGGCTCCGTGGGATCACCCTCTGTATCTCAGACGTAATTACGGCATGTTCTCCATACTGGCAGGCGTGCGTAACGCCATCGACTGCGAGCCCATAGCACATCCTCGAGGGCTGCCCGAGGACGCCAGTTACAACGTCCGCAAAGAGGACAAAGTGTGGGAGCACGACGGGCATACTCACTCGTGGTTCACGCTAGACGAGCTCGAGGCGTTCAACTGGGACGCCGTAGCGTGGTACGAGGAAGAGCGCACAGGAGCGGGCGGGCCGTGGAAGCCGGGTGAGTTCTCTGCCGAGCGCCAGGCATTCATGGTCACTTCCGGCAAAATTGGAGTGAACGTGGGCCCCGGCAGACTAGCGTTGGTAAAGGCGCTGAACGAGGCAGCGCCCGACGACCCCACGGTGGTTAAGCTCACGCTTACGCATTGGCACATGGCAAGAACGCAAGTAACCTACAAGGAAGGCGCACGCCTTCACGATGAGTTCCTGCCGGCCTTGCGTAAGCTAGCCCCCAACGGCGACGCATCGAAAGTGCGCTTCGTCTTCTGGTTCGATAACTGATGCCTCCTCCCAAATTCGGCCCTCCGTCGGTGACGGTTAAGCGCTTCACGTGGACGGGGCGTGATGTGCATACGTTGTTTCTGGGACCTGCGCTGGGAGGTCTCTCTGTGTGCCGAAAAGGTACGCAGTGGGAAATCAGCGCACCCAGACTCAACGTGGCATGTATGAGCGACGCCAAGACACTCACCGAGGCTAAAGTCGAGGCGGTGGCTGCAGCGCTCCACGCGCTCGAGCAGATATCAGAAGACGTGAAACGCGCACTAGATCACTTGCGTCGTACGTAAAAATACGATATCTGTGGTAACAGTATGCGCAACCAGTGGCTAACTACCGCTGGTTGCAATTCCCTGGGGGCAGTGTGCCTCTAGGGTAGACACAAGCTAAAGCTAACGCCAAAGCTTGTCCTCAAATAGGATAGTCACGGGGGTAAGTGTGAGCTGCCCCTTGCAGGTTCGAGTCCTGCCCTCCCCATTGTTGGGGTGTTGAGTACTTCTGGTTGAACCCCCTGCCAGGCGACTTAGCACCCCAACTTCCTATCGGGGAGGTGGCGAAATGGTAAACGCAGTGCCTGTCCTGAATTCTTTGTTCTGTCTCAATATACAATTACGAGTCGATCGCCAGCTCAAGGTGTTGCAAGAACTACCTGAAAACGCGGGTTCGAATCCCGCGGGGGCCCCTGATCTAAAAAAAGAGAGGAGGCTATCTATGTCTGTACCTGTGTGGTAGAATCACGGCAGCTGCAGCCGTGAAAGAAATGCCAGGCTCTACGCCGGAGTCGGGCCGTTACAGCTGGAAATAGCGCGCATCATTGTGCGCAGGCATGGCAGACACACAGGGCCCCCTGGTCTAGCGGAATGACGTCGGGACTAAGAGCTAATTTGCAACATTAAACGGGTCCGCTGGCGTGAGCACGGCTCGTATCTACTTCTAACGAAGCAGATGTGGAAGGGCGGGGATCTAAGGTATAGACCCCCGCCTTTCTTTTAGCTCCGAATCACGGAATCAGATTCTTCTCACCGACGTGGATGATGATGCTCGACTGCGAGAACGCGAAGCCGATGCGGATCGACGTGCGACCGCTCAGGCTCGGCACGGTGCTCGTGAGCAGACCGGCCGTCGAGTCGCTGAGGTAGACGGGCGTGTTCGCCGTGAGCCCTCCGAGCCCATCGACGTAGCCTCCCATCGCGACTAGAGCGCGTTCACCCGCGAGGCCGGTTCCTTCGACTTCGATGACGACGCCGAAGGCGTTGTCCGTGTTGTTCGCTGTGATCGGGTCTGCCTTCACGACGGTCGAGGTCGCGGCGTCCATCGCGACGACATCCTGCACCGCGACGCCTCCGGTCCCGATGACGAACTCGCGGATGAGCGCAGTCGCGTAGAGCCTGCCGCCCTTGGTGAGCAGCGTCTCTCCCTCGGAGCCTGCGCGCAGCGCAAGATCGGCTGCCGTGCTCGGCGCGGTGTTCGTACCGGGCCGCATGAGCAGGCGACCCAGGTTGTTTACGTCGAGCGGATCGCTTCCGACGTTCGTGGTGTAGGCGTCGAAGCCCTTGACCTGCGTGCCGGGGGTGAGGTTCGTGCCCATGCGGACGACCGAGTGCCCGATCACAGGGATTGGAGCCGTAGGCTCGCCCACCGTGATGAGGGCGGGGTCCACCACGAGTACGTCTGTGCCGCCTGTGCGCGCGCTGATGAGGACGTTCGATCCTCCCGCTGCGTTCAGGTCGAGAACGACGCCGCTTCCCTGATGCTCGATGACCGCTGCGATGCCGCTGCTGACGGGGTTCGACACGATGATCTGCGCGGCCCCCGCGTTGCCTGCCTGGTCGATATCGAGACCCAAGGCAGCGGTTGAGAGGCCCACATCCACGTCGAGCGCAGCACCGCTGCCTGAGATGGAGAAGTCCACATGGACGCCCGCACCGAGCGAGGTGACGAGAAGCGCGTCGCTCACACCTGCGTGATTGACTTCCAGCGCAGGGTTGGGGTTGCCGAAGGGAGCCGAGACGCGGCTGGCCGGAGTTGTCGCGCCTGCACTCACGAGCAGCGCAGGACGCCCGCTGCCCGAGTGGTTGACCCTGATGCCCTCGCCCGCCGAGTTCGCTCCGTTGGAGATGTTGAGCGCGTCACCCGCCGTGCTCGCGATGGTCGGGTTCTTTGTGATCTCCAAGCACCTGCCGACGTTCGGCGTGGTCGAGGTGATCGACATGACGCGCCCTTCCGTGTTCGTCGCCGCGTCGATGATGTCGATCGCTCCCGTGGCGTCGAGCGTGATGTCCGGCCCGGCGTCGTAGGCTTGCTGTAACGTACCTCCGCCACCGCCCCCACTCAGGGGGCCAACTACTACACCGGTGGTGCTGTTACGGAAATACAGATTACCGTCAGCCTGGTCGAAGTACAGGTGCCCTGTGCCCGCCCCTGCCCACGCGGGAACTGTGCCTTCACCAAGTCGGAAATTACCTGCGACAGCCATGTATTTTTCTCCAGCACGCTGCCCGTGGCAGCAGAATCAGTTAAGGCGCTAGTTCCACAGGCTCCCCGAGGTTCATGATCAGGGTCGTGCTGTTCTTAGCGGTGCCGATGCGGCGCACGACCGCGCCCGGCACTGCAGGCGGGGTTGTCGTAATACTACCGAGTGTTCCTAGGTAGTAAGTAGCCGCAGGGATCAATCCAACGAAGAACCCAAGTTCACCCGCGTATGCAACGGTAGCTGTGGTTAGTGTGGGTTTAGCCGTGACGATGCCGACGATTCCGCGTACGGTGCTGATTAGCGTGTTGGTCGCCACGTCACCAGAGTCAGGGCCAGTGCTGTACACTACGTTTCCTACGGCGACGCCGCTGGGAACGTTCCATGTACCGACGGCAGACGCTAGGAATACACCTGCGCCACCGCACGCTACGCATACGATCGCGCCGGTTAGACTGTTGCGAAAATACAGCCCGCCGTCGGCTTGGCTGAAGAATAGGTGGCCTGTACCGACGCCGACCCAAGCGTCTGGGGTACCATGGCCTAAATGTATTTCGCCCGCGATGGCCATTTAGTTCTCCGTCAGCCCGTGAACCAGGCTAGTCCGTCGCGGCTGAACAAGGTAATGCGCACGCGGCCGACCGGCGCTACGTAGGGTACGCCTACGCCAGCACCGTTGATTTGACTGGATACGCCTGGCGTGATGGTGATTGCCGTAGCGGCCGCCTCGGCCTGCCAGGTCAGCACGGCTACACGTCCTGCTAGAACGCTGGTAGCTAGTGATGGCAGGTTTACGGCGTGTGCGCCTGCAATGGTCACGCTGATGACGCCGCCGATATCTGCAGCCAGTGCGGTGTCGCTAACGGCGCCCGTCACCCTGTTGAGGGGTTGTCGGTACACCGAAGCCATCGCGTCTATGGTGGTGCGTTTAGTATTGTTGCTTTGAACTACAGCTAGTTGTTCTGCGCCGGTGAGCGCAGTAGCAGCAGTAAGCGCACTGATTTTTTTACCGGCCATCTACGTGCCTTATCAAATTACCGCGAGCTGCGCGCCCGGGTCGATGGTCAGTGTTGCGCCGGGGTCCACAGTAAGCGGGCCCTTGACTAGATATTGAAAATCCTCAGGCACCGTTATGGTTACTCCTGCGGGGAGGCGGAACCTAGGAAATCCTAGACCTCCGCCGCCGCCTCCGGGTATTACGCTAGGGTCGAACTGGCCGGTAGCAGTGTCCAGTTTGACGAGAGAGTCAAACCCGGCACCGGGGGACACTACCACGGCGCCTACGACGCGAGCAACCGCTTCCTCGGTATCCTCAAGGATCAGGTCGTCGTTGGTAGCCCAGCCGCGCGGGTTTACGTTGCTGGGGAAACCGAGGCCTGGGAAGGTCTGATTATCCTCGAGGGTTTCCGTATGCCCCGGGTAGCGCCACCCCATGGTGTTGACGCCAAACGAGCGTACGGCAATGAAGCTACGCGCGACGTTTGCTCCAAGAGAGGACCCGTTCAGGCGGAGCTGTATTTGGTACGTGCCCTTGACGTCCGGAGTGAACGTAAAGCTAGGCCCGGCTGTTACAGCGCCACGCACGATCGTTGACCGGATAGGCGAGTCGATCACGGTCCACTCGTAGCTAGTGGCTAGAGTGGCGGATGTGCACGTGACTAGCTGGGCAGTGACGCCGTCAGAGCGTGCTATGCCCGCGACACCCGGCGGACGCGTCGCCTGGTTTATGATTATCTGCGCAGCCATTGCACACCTCGATGTGGTATTTTAGCGGTTGAGACGCGAGCCCGCAACGGATTGAAATGTGTGGAATTTGTTGGTAAAAGAGGGTCTATGGCAGTACGAGAGACGGTCCGGTTGACGTTGGTTCGAGTGGTCTCCGCGGCGACGCGACGTGAGCTCGAAGAAGATATCTCTATGATGATCGAAGAACTCGAAGAGGAGGGGTGGCAGGTAAATAACGCCGCCGAAGAGGACTTAGCGTTGGCGGAAGACATGGATCTCGAGGATACCGAGAGCATGGAGGAGGTGGAATAATGGACCCCGTCTTGGGTAAGGTCTTGATTGCTGTAGCGCTGGCTGCAGGCACAGTAGGGGTAGCAATGGTGCTAGCCCCGAGTAATGACTCTGGGCGTACAGAGTGCGCTGAACTCTGTGAAAACGGTTACGACTACTCAGTTGATATAGGAACAACGCACTGCACCTGTCACGACATGGGCTGTGACCCCGAGTGACAAATACCTTGTTGTCGCGGAGATCACTACTAGCGTAGATCTGGGGGCGCATATCACTGCGCGTGAGGCACTGTACTGGGTGACTGCCCCGTCTAAGAGAAGTGCGGCCGCGGGGTGTGTCCGTGCGGTCAAAGCCGCTTTGGGCCCCACCTGTTTTGGTGTTAAAATACAGACCGTAGTCTCTTCCGAGCAATGGGGGACTGCGTATTTTGCACACATAGATGCAGAGGACAAAGATGTCTGAGCCTAAAAATATCGAGGAAGCCGTTGAGCGGCGCGCGAAAGCAATGGAGGACCTTTTCAACTTAGATGCACGGCTACACACGGCTCCACCGGAGGCACGCGAGGCCTTGCGTGCACAACGTGCGCAGTTGACTCAGGAGGTCACTCGTTTGAGGAAGTACCTCCATGCCAGCAAAGAGCAACCGCCCGATGATGTAGCCCTGCATAAACGGTCATTAGAGATACTGCAGCAGATGCAGAGTGACGGGGTAGATATTGACCCGTCGGAGCAGGCACACATTGCCATGCTGGAAAGGCGTCTTGGAAGGAACACATGATGAAAATCTGGCCGCTGCGGAACAGATAGAGCAGCGACTGGTGTCAATGGTGGCCGAGGAGCACAGCGGACAGCCGGTGCTCGTAGTGGTCGTTGAGCACAATTACGCGTGCTGTGTGATTGTGTTGCGGTGGAGCTTGCCCGACTTGGTGCACGTACCACAAAGCACCGTGCTGACTAAGCGGGCTGTGAACCGTCTGCAGAGCAGCGGGGTAGCTACTTACAGGCTAGAGCCGCACGAAGGCTCACGCAGGCTGGTTCGCCTTTAGAAGATCATGCAGCTGCTTAGCTAGCTGATCTTTGTTGGCAGCCATATCCCGCAGATACTCGTCTATAGAGCCCTCACGCTCGGCGCCAAAGAACTTGGACCAGCGTGAGGGTTCTGGCATCGTAGAGTAATAGTGCTCTACATTTACGTTGCGCTGATCTTCTGGAAGGTCAGCGTGGGACCCGAAGCGGATGCCGCGCCCAACCACCTGCTCTTGGCGCGGGTTGTTGAAGTGCGGCTCGAGCAGCTGGATTTGGCGCGTTCCTTTTAGGTCTAGTCCTTCGCCGCCCGCGCCTGACACGAGCAAGGCCTTTAGCCGCCCTTCGTTGTAGTCTTTCACAGCCTGGTTGCGGACCTTGGCGGTCTCGCTGCCGGTGAACAGGCCGTAAGGCACGCCCTTATCGGCGAGTAACTGTGCGTATGGGTTGAGGCCGGACTCCAAGAAGTTGGAGTAGATTACGGCTTTGTGCTGAGGATTGGCTTCGAGGTTCTTCTGCAACCGCGCGAAGGCTTCACGGACCTTGGGACTAGGGCGCGGCTTTTTTCTGGCGGCTAGAGACGTGTCGTATCCAAGAGGTGTGTTGCTCACCTGCCGTGCGGCTGTGAGGAACGCATTCAGATCCTTGGATTCCTTTTTATCTGGGGGAAGGCGGTGCCGGATCTTGTAGTCAACCCAGCCCGGAGCCGACTTCATTATGCCTTCGTACAAGGCTCTTTGCGGCGGAGACATAGGCACTAAGACGTCTTCGTCCTTGCGGGACGGGAAGCCTTCAGTGTTGTTCTCGTGTAGGTCTACCCACTTACCGAGTATAGACCCGAGCTCCTTTTCGTTCTGCAGCGCTGGTACCGTGCCAGGTTTAATCCCGCGGAACGTGCGCGCAAACCAACCAGGGTCTACGGTCTTTGTACCGATGTAGCGCTGGTCGAACGCCGCTTGGCTGGAAGGAAGCACGTTCTCACCTGCAGCTAGGTTTACTAGTGCAGCTATGTCGTGAGGACGGTTGTAGACAGGCGTGCCTGTGAGCAGTAAGCGTTTATCCGCCTGGGCGTCGGCGATAGCTTTGTAGCCCTTGGTATCCGGGTTACGCAGGCGGTGCGCCTCGTCCACTATCAGTGTCTTGGAGGGGATCAGCTCCGGATTGCGGGCTAGGGCTTGCAGAGAGTGCAAGTCGTACGTAGCGGCTGGGTTCGTTACGTGCTTATCTATCTCTTTCTGATAGTTAGCTCGAAGAGACGCCGGCAGCACGACAGTGGCGTTGTCGCCAAACGCTTCGGACGCAGCGATCGAGGACAGGGTTTTGCCGGAGCCC
>Ga0172365_10001966_pt1 | contig 14962 bp, 12 predicted proteins | sample LakKivSesite48cm_FD_114535 | JGI IMG/M metagenome (GOLD analysis project Ga0172365, IMG submission 114535) | Sediment microbial communities from Lake Kivu, Rwanda - Sediment site 48cm | ecosystem: Environmental > Aquatic > Freshwater > Lake > Sediment | place: Rwanda: Western Province, Lake...
GGTCATCGCCTGGTAGTCTTTTTCGATATTAAATCTCGGCAAAAGCCCACCAAAAACCGATAGCGGCATTCCCTGAAGCGGCCCGAACTTGGCAACGGTCTGGCGGAAATTCCTGGCTAACCACATCTCTTTAGCGACATTGGACTGCTCAATTAACTCGGTATATCTGACCGCTGCCTGTTTCGGGTTGTCGAGCGTCTCAGCGATAGCTTTTGCCGCCTGCATTCCTGAATTGATGGCGTTGTGAAGGCCCTTGATTTTGAGCATATTTACAAAACCGGCACTATCGCCCAGAATCATTACGTTGGCTTTGCCGATGCTGCCTGTTTGCGGCTCTCGCGGGATAGCATAGTAGCCGCCTTCGGGAATCATTTTTGCCCCAGCTTCGACGACCGTACCGCCCTGGATAAACTGCTTGACGAAGCGGTGCTCTTTGAAATTCGTTAGGGCGTCCTGCGGATTAAAATCGAAGTATTTCCAGTCCGCTCCGACAATCATGCCGACAGAAAGGTGCTCCGGCATAAAAGCGTATACGATGCCGCCTCCGAACATGCCCGGGCCAATAATCGGCGTCCATATCGGATAGCCCATAGCGTGTACGACTCGGCCAGCGGTGAAGTTTTGATACTGCTCGGCGCTTACCTTTATAAGCTCTTTTACGCCCACCGAATAAAGCTGCGGATTTTGTCTTTGCAGGTTTGCTTTCTCGACGAATTTTTCCGTCACCAGGCCGTCGCAGCCCTCGGCAAGCACGACAAAATCGGCGTTTATAATTTCGCCTTCGACGTAGTTGGGCTGTTTGTGGCCTTCTTTATCCAAGCCTTGGTCAACGAGCTTGACGCCGACTGCTCGGCCTTGCGCATCGTCGAGGATAATGTCTGCTGCTGCAAAACCGGTCATAACCTCTGCACCAAGGCCTCTGGCGATTTGTCCCATCCATTTGGTTAGCTTGCTTATCGAGACTGAATAATCGCCCTTGTGTATCATCTGGCCGAAGCCCAGCCCGAATAGTCTGGCAAGCCGGATCATAAAGAAGATATTAAAGGCCAATTTTTTGCCCAGCAGAAACATGATGTTGTCTTTGTCGATTTTGGCTGCGAGGACGTCTTTGGCGGCATCGGTATCCTGCCAGCCCGACACAGCCGAATCCAGCAGGCTGTGCAGCGGCTGCGGCTCTAAAACCGCGCCCGAGAGATTGTGATTTCCCAGGTCCGCTGCTTTTTCGATGACGCAAACGTCAATCTTGGGCTTTAGTGTTTTCAGTTGTATGGCGGTTGCCAGGCCGGCTGGCCCGGCACCAACTACCAGAACCGAAACTTTGTTGTAAGACTGGTTGTTTGACACTTCTGGTTCCACCTCACGGTAAAAACCCCGCAATAAATTGCGGGGCTAAATAGTCATTCTAACGCCTGCACTAAACTTGGTATTGTATCTTCGACGGTTCCGACGAAATAATAATCGCACTGCTTGAAAATCGGAGCGCTCGGGTCCGTATTTATAGCCACGATAGTTTCGGTGTTGGCCACGCCTATCATGTGCTGAATGGCGCCGGAAATTCCCAGAGCCACGTAGAGTTTTGGCCCGATTGAGGTGCCGGTTTGGCCAACCTGATGCGCCCGCTCAATAAAGCCCTGCTCGACCGCTGCACGCGAAGCGCCTCTTTCAATCTGAGTCTGTAGCTTTTTGCTCAAGGCCTGGCACAGGGCGCCAACCAGCCGATCATAATTGTCCCGGCTCTGCATTCCTTTGCCGCCGCTAACGATTACTTCTGCGTTAAAATTCACACCACCGGCAGCCGTTTCTGTCTTTATAATCTCAAGGCTGACATCGCCCTGCGAAAGCTCAACTTTATGCCTTATGACTTTGCCGGTTCTGGAGTAATCCGGCGGCAGTCTTTTCATAACGCCCGGCCTGGCGGTAGCCATCTGCGACCTTGAGCCTTTGGTGCGGATAGTTGCCATAACGTTTCCGCCCAGTGCCGGTCGGGTTTGCAGAAGTAATCCTATGTCGCCTTTACGGGAACTATCTCTAATATCCAGGCCCGTGCAGTCGGCGGTAAGTCCGCAGCCGACGCGATACGAGACCATCGGCGCAAGCATTCTGCCTTGCGGGGTCGCGGCGTAAAGAACAATTTGAGGCCAATAAGCGTTTATCGCGTCGGCGATGGCCTTGCGATGAGCGGTCGGGTCAAATGCGCGGAGCAGCCTATCTTCGATGATATAGATATTGTCCGCGCCGGCGGCGATCAATTCCTTCGCCATTGGCTCCAGTTGGTAACCGGCTACAACAACACCCACTTTGGTCGTAAGAGAATCCGCCAGATCACGGGCCTTGCCGACAAGCTCGAAAGTGGCGGGGTGAACGGCGCCGTCTTTGTGCTCGGCAACCACCCAGACCTCGCCCTTTTTGAAGGCTGGCTCGGTGAACTTGAATCCCTCTATCATATCCTCCAGCGCCTTTTTATGGAAACGCTCACCAGCCGCAGCGAGGATTCTGTCCTTCGCCGCATCATCGATCTGAGTGACGTCTTTTATGCCAAGCTGTTTGAGCGTATCGGCTAAGACTCTGTAATCCTCGTTTTCCTTCTCCGTGCCCTCGAAGCTCCTGTCAAACTTGTTGGCCCTTTTGGCAGGGAGAACGTAGTGCCTTTTTTGCACCTGGCTTTTCTGCGTAGCTTCGCTGTTGCCGCCTTTGGAGCTTTCGACAATCATCTGGGCTAAATCTTTTATATCGTGCAGTTGCCGGCATTTTCTGCTGGTTTTGCCCGGCGGAAAAACCCGTATTACGCTGGTCTTGGAGCCTATAACGCCGATGTGAGTGGCATTGATGTCGGCGGCGCCCCAGCGAATGACCTGTACCTTGTTTGCCCGGCGAGTCGCCGCAAAAGTGGCAAACAGCGGATACTCATATTTGGCAACAGTTATTATTGCCGGCAGCTTCTTGGGCGTAACAACCTGGCTGCCGCCGCTTATAATCCGGGTGAGCTCAAATCGGCCATTCTTAAATTCAGCCTTCGTGGCGTAGGCTATACACGGAATAAATAGCTCCTCAGCGATCTGGGCCGGCACCTGGGCAGTGTCCCCATCCACGGATTGCATGCCCGTAATTACGTAATAGTCACTATCGTTTTTGAGGATCTCCTTGACTATCTTTCGCACTGCGAACGCCAGAGGATTTGCCGTCGCTACGGTGTCGGCGCCACCAAGTGCTCTATCAGTAAGCAGGATTACTATATCGGCACATCGGCTAAGGCTGTATCGCAGGACCTCTTCAGCCATCGGCGGTCCCATACTCAGGCAGATGATTCTGCCGGTCTGGTCGTTGCTATCCTGTCTCATTCGGTTTGCGAAAGCCAGCGCCTGCGTGTCAAGCTCGTTGATTACGCTGGCTAAGCGCGTCCGAACCAGAGTGCCGCTCTCGGGATCAAATGCGTTGTCGGTGATTTGGCTTACATCGGGAACCTGCTTTACCAAAACTATGTAGTCGCTCATTTCAAATCTCGTATTTGGTTTTGAATCGACATCTGCCTCTTGCTAACGCCTGAGGCTCTGCCTGCCGTCTTCTGTTGTACGTCCTCTGGCAACGCGACAACCTGCACAGCGCAGGTGTCTGCAAGAGGATAAGACCCAGAATTATATCACCAGCCGGGACCTTTTCAAACGTCTAAGTTTGTTTTTTTTGCTGTCATCTTATACAAGACGGTTCTGAAACCCAAAAAAGTTTAACTTGGCGCTTGTTTCAGTCCGGCAAATGATGTTTAATCGTGGCTCTAATTGGGCCAAAATCAAATACGAATGTTCGCTTGTTTTTGTTGAGGTGAGCTAAGATGGCAGATTTGAAGGCGTTAGCTGAGGCAATTATTAAGGGCGACCAGAATACGGCGGTCCAGATTACTAAGTCAGCTCTTAAGGAGGGCACCGCAGCCAAAAGTATTTTGGAGGACGGATTGATCGCAGGTATGGACATAATTGGCAACCGTTTCAAAAAAAACGAGGTTTACATACCTGAGGTGCTTATTGCCGCACGGGCGATGAAAATGGCGATGGAACTGCTTGCGCCAGCCCTTGTTAAGGCGGGCGTCAAACCTGTGGGCAAGTTCGTGATAGGAACTGTACAAGGCGATTTGCACGACATTGGCAAGAACTTAGTGGCGATGATGCTGAAAGGCGCCGGCTTTGAAGTCACCGACCTGGGTGTCGATGTCCTGCCGGAAAAGTTCGTTGAGCGGGCAAAGGCTACCTGCAGCCAGTTGATCGGCTTGAGTGCGCTTTTGACCACAACGATGCCCAGTATGGAAAAAACGATAAAGGCTCTTAGGGCGGCAGGCGTTACCGCTAAGATTATGATTGGCGGAGCGCCGGTAACTCAAGGCTACGCCGATAAGGTTGGCGCCGATGCTTACGCCCCCGATGCTGCTTCAGCCGTCGATGTAGCCAAACGCCTGGTCGCATAAGAAAATCAAACTGCAAAATTCAAAGTGCAAAATTAAGGAAGTCATCACCGCTTTGCGGCGATTCCACAATTTTGATATTTGATCTTGATCAGTGATTTTGCATTTGGTTCCCGATTACGAAGAAGGGGATTCAAAAACCAAATGTCAACACATCATTCGGGCTTTTGGCGGACACCATGCGTCATATAAAAAACCAGGATTTAGCACAACTGCTGGTACAGATTCGGTTCACGCCCCCTAAGCACCGCCGAAAACAGCTAGATGCCGCTGAGAAACTCTTTGCGATTATCGAGCCCGACAAGGAATATCCCTTCGACTTTGTGTGCTTCAGAATCACCGGCTATCATCCGAAAGGCTCTGTCGAGCAACAGTTGATAAAAGGCCGAGACCTTTTGGAGGACCTGCACATTTTCATCTCCAAGTTAAGCGGGTGGGTTGCCCCGCCTGTCGCCGGGCAGAGCCAAAAAGTTTATAGCGTGGAAGATCTGGCGGCAAAACTTGACGTCTCCACAAAAACCGTTAATCGCTGGCGAAAACGAGGCCTGATTGCTCGGAAGTTTGTCTTCGATGATGGGGGCAAACGTTTCGGGTTTCTGCAATCGACCGTGGACAAATTCATCGGGCAAAATCCGCATCTTGTCACTAAAGCAAGAACCTTTCGACGACTGAAAACCAGAGAAAAACAACAGATCATAAAACAGGCTGGCAGACTTGCCGCCAAGACCGCGCTGTCCCGTTACCAGATCGTAAACCAAATATGCGCCAAAACCGGCAATGCCCACGAGACCATCAGATATATACTGCAAAATTATGAAAAATCGCATCCTGATAAGCCCATTTTCAAAAAGCTGCCAGGTGCGCTCAGTCCGGAGCAAGCGGCGGAGCTCTACAGATTGTACAATCAAGGATTGGCTGTGCCACAGTTGTGCAGGCAGTTCTATCGTGATAGAAGCTCGATATACCGAATTATAAACCAACAAAGGGCAAGGATGCTTCTGGCCAGGAAAATCGAGTTCATCAATAGTGATGAATTTCTCCAAGCGGATGCTAAAGAAAAGATTCTTGGTAAGCCGCTCGAGCCAGGTCAGCCTACGTTCAGTATTGCCTTCGAGGGATTTGAATCGGTCGGTGAACAGCTTCTGCCGGAATATCTACAGATATTAAAAAATGCCCCTATTCTTACAAGAGAACGTGAATTGGAGCTTTTCCGCAGGTATAACTATTTGAAATATCTGGCATGGAAAGACCGGTCTGCGATAAAACTCCCTTATGTTTCAAGCGCTCGGCTGACAGAAGTAGAAAACTGCCTCGCTGAAGCTGAACAAACCAGAAAAGTAATAATCGAAGCAAACTTGCGGCTGGTTGTTGCCATCGCCAGCAAACACGCAACAAGTCAGACAGGCTTTGCAGAACTTATAAGCAAAGGCAATTTCGCATTGATTAAGGCGATAGAGGAGTTTGATTACACGAAGGGCTTCCGATTTGGCAAACGCGCCGCGCTAAACATAGCTAAGGAGTATGCCAGGGTATCTGGCAGAAGCACCGAGCTTAGTAAGGAAAAAGCAGCTTCTCTGGCAAGCGTCCAGAGATATTTAAGAAGCGCTGCAGCAGCAGATGTCGGAGCTATCGAGCGGGCTTGCCAGAGCCTGACGCAGGTTATAAAAGACGAACTCAGCCAGCGCGAACAGTATGTGATCTTAAACCATTTCGGCCTTGGAAGTTCGCCGATTAATCCGCCATACGTAAGGCGGATAAAAAAGCAGACCAAGACCTTAGAGCAAATCGGCGAAGACCTGGGCCTCAGTAAAGAAAGAGTCCGGCAGATAGAACTTGCAGCCCTGCAAAAATTGAGGCACTCCCTCAGCAGGGAGGAATTTGAATTGTTGACCGGCTAACATAATGGAGCTAAAAACTTAAAGCTAAATCCGCCATACGTCTGGCGGATAAAAGCGAAAAAGTATGATCGGAAACCAGGGATCGGGGGTCAGGGATCAGGATGCTGGCTACTGACCCCTGGTCCCTGACACCTGACCCCTGGTCTTTTACGTTTTAACTTTTACGTTTTGAGTTCTTATGTACATACCACTGACTAGAATCCAAAAGCTCGTCGGTCAAAGGATGCTAAAATCCAAGCTGACCAAGCCCTGTTTTTACATCGAATCTAAGGCAGATGTGACTGAGATGATGGCACTGAGACCCGTGCTCAGCAAGTCACTTGGCACAAAAATCACCAGCAACGCTTTTCTCATCCGGGCGTTGGCGCTGGCCGCGAAAAAGTATCCCATCATGCTGGGCACCCTCATTACGTGTGACCCGCAGGCAAGACTCTGCCAAAAACACGAATCCAGCCCCGCAATAAATTGCGGGGCTAAATATTTAGCCTGCGGTTTTACCGCGGGTTCTCAGATCAAGGTCGCCAATGCGATTAATCTGCCATACGTAAGGCAGATAAACGTTGCTTTTCCGGTGCATGCCCCACAGGGGCTGGTCGTGCCGGTAATAAAAGATGCAGATAGAAAACCTCTGGTCGAAATCGCCCGGCTGGAAAAACTTCTTACCGATAAAGCCCGCAGCAATACCTTGACACTTGAGCAAATGCAAGGTCAAACCATAGGGTTGAGCAACCTGGGCGTTTACGGGATTGACTCGTTCTTAGCAATCCCTGCTCTGGTAGCCAGCGCTATCTTGGCGGTCGGCAATGTAATCCGAACGGTCGTTCCTCACAACAGCGAGGTGACCGTACGTAAAATGATGAGCCTGTCTCTGGCTGTTGACCGGATAGTTTCAGACGAGGTCTACGCGGCGCAGTTTCTCCAGTTTATTATCGAGCAACTACAAAATCCACAACAACTGATTTAGGAGTTGGAGCAATGAATCGATGCCGTAGAATTGCGTGTGCCTGGGCGGTTATTGTAGTGACGATGGTCGTGATGACCACGGCGGAAAACACCCAGAGGCCGGGGGTCGAGTTGCTATGGCCGCAAGGTGCTCCGGGAGCTAAAGGCGACGCTCCCCGCCTACGCGGGGACAAGCTTGCCCCTGCGGAAGCAGGAGGCGACAAGCCGACCCTGACGATCTATCTGCCATCACATGAAATTGCCACCGGCTCGGCGGTCGTAATCTGTCCCGGCGGCGGCTACGGATTCTTAGCTATCGACCACGAGGGACATCAGATCGCACAATGGCTCAATTCGCTCGGTGTTGCGGGCTTCATTCTCAAGTACCGCCATCGCAACAGCGGCGCAGGCTACGGTCATCCGGCGCCGCTGCAGGACGCCCAGCGAGCAATAAGGCTGGTCCGCAGTCAAGCAAAGAAGTGGAACATCGACCCTAATCGAATCGGCATCATCGGCTTTTCCGCAGGCGGACACTTGGCGTCTAGCGTGGGCACACACTTTCAGAACAGCTACTACGATGTAAAAGATTCGATAGACCAGGTCAGTCCTCGGCCAGACTTTATGATCCTGGCTTATCCGGTCATTTCGTTCAGCAAGTGGTGCGCACACACAGGTTCAAGAACAAATCTGCTGGGCCAAAATCCTGACCAGGAGCTTGTTAATAATCTATCCAATGAGGAGCAAGTGACATCGCAAACGCCACCCACATTTCTGGTCCACGCTAATGACGATAAAGGTGTGCCGCCTGAAAACAGCATCTACTTTTATCTTGCCCTGCGAAAAGCCGAAGTCCCAGTGGAAATGCACATATACGAGAATGGTGGGCATGGATTTGGCCTGGGCAAGAAAGACAGCCCTGCAGCAAGCTGGCCGCTACGCTGCGCCGATTGGATGCGCAACCGAGGACTATTGGAAAGAAACGCCAGGCAAAAATAACGCCCCTATAGGGGTGCTTCAGCAGGACCTTGTAGCATAGATTCAACCTTGATGGAAGGTTGTTCTTGTTCGGCGCCGCAGACACCCGAATCCGCGTCCCGAATGAATTCAGCTACCTTGCGGTAGTCTTCGGCGCCGTGGCAGGTCGGCTCATATTCAAAGATTGTTTTGCCGTAGCTGGGAGCTTCGGCAAGTTTGATGTTTCTGCGAATAGAAGTGGGCAGAATCTGGGCGCCTGCCCAGGCGCTATGGGTGCCGCGTGCACTACTGAGGAATTTTTCGATGTCTGCCTTGACTTCGTATGGAAGGGAGGCCCGGCTGTCGAACATACATAGCAAAATGCCCTTTACCTTCAGAACGGGATTGATTCTTTTGTTGACAAGCTCGATGGTCTGCAATAGTTTGCCGAATCCCTGCAACGCCAAAAAGTGCGGCTGAAGCGGAATCAAAACCTCCTGGGCAGCAGCAAGGGCATTCAATGTCAACAGGCCCAGCGAGGGAGCGCAGTCGATAAAACAATAATCGAATTTGTCTTGAACCGGCTGGATGGCCTCTCGCAGGATGGTTTCTCTGCCGACTACACTTACCAGTTCGCTTTCGGCGCCGACAAGGTCGATGTTTGCAGGAAGCAGCCAGAGATTCAGACGCGCCAACAGGATCTCCTGCTCAAATTTGGCCTGGCTGGTCAAGACAGCGTACGAGCCCGACGTGATGGATTGCGGTTCAACGCCCAGATGTATCGTCAGATGGGCTTGAGGGTCCAGGTCGATTGCCACAACTTTTGAGCCCATAGCAGCCAGAGCTGCAGCGGCGTTAGCCACCGTAGTGGTCTTTCCCACTCCACCTTTCTGGTTTAATACCGCAATGGTTCGCATCAATAACAAGTCAAAACTTGAAAGTTAAAGTGTAAAACTGCGGAATTCCATACTTTTTAGCTTTAAGTTTTTAGCTTTTTGGCCACCGCGTCGAGCACACCGTTGACAAACGGTCCGGACTTGTCCGTGCTGAATTTTTTCGCAAGCTCGATTGCCTCATTCATGACAACTTTGGGCGGAATCCCGAGTTCTTGGGAGTACCTTAATTGATAGACAGCCAATCTCAAGATGCCTTTGTCAACAGGCGACAGTCTGCTGAATTGCCACCTTATTGTGCAGGCTGCTATCAATTGGTCGCATTCCGCAAGATTATCCCACGTGCCTTTTGTCCAATCCCACGCAAGTTTACGAATAGAATCGTTCTGCTCCCACTCAACAAAGAAATCAGGCAACTGCTCGAGTAATTCCGGGCCTTGCACATCCAGTTGGTACAGAGCCTGCAGGGCTAATTCTCTAGCCCTTGTTCGCTTATCAACGCCCATAGTTCATAGTTCGTTGTTCATAGTTCGTTGTTCATAGTTCACTGATTGTGATTTATGGTCTTTAGTCTATGAACTATGAACTCATAACTACGAACTGCTTATCTGGCCCATCACATTAACCATTTCCATAGCTGTCCGTGCGGCATCTGCGCCAGCGTTGCCCATCTTTGTCCCGGCTCTTTCCAGAGCCTGTTCGAGCGTATCGCAGGTCAGCACGCCGAATACAGTCGGCACATCCGAATCATAGTTAATCTGTCCGATACCTCGTGATACCTGCTGACAGATATAATCATAATGGGCGGTTTGTCCTCGTATGACTGCACCGAGGCAGAGGACAGCGACGTATTTGCCGCTCTGCGTGAGTTTTTTTGCTGCCTGCGTAATTTCGCAGGCGCCCGGCACCCAAAATACAGAAATCTGCTGTTCGGCTGCACCGTGACGTTGCAGACAATCTATCGCACCGGCCAGCAGCTTACTGGTTACGAATTCGTTGAACCTGCTGACTACAATTGCGTAATTGCCCTTGCCGGCTGTTACCTGGCCTTTTACTTCTTTGATCATAATTTCGCTTCTCCATACAATCTTGGCCTTGCGACGCCAAAGCCCGCTGTGATTTACCAACGATTCGCTCTTGGTTGCACATTATAAGACTATCAGCAGCCGCATTCCAGAAAAACACTAACTTCACATCAGCATACTATTTGCATCGATGCCGAATTTCCGGTCTAACCTAAGCAATTGTAAGAGCTTATAAGTCAAATTGCCAAAGAAATTTTCGCTGCAAGCTGCCGCTGCCCTAACCGGCAAAAAAACCTCTAAGGCGATAGCTCCCACTGGGCGATAACGGCGATAGGCAATCGCATATTAGTTGAACAGTGAGCCGGGAGAAAGCTGACTATGTTCTCCGAAGATGTTGAATTTGGCTATTACGACAAAGCTGAGGACAAAGCTAACAAGGCGTTCGAGCTTTACGAGGACGGCAAAATGCCGCAGGCTCTGGATGAGCTGAACACGGCGCTGGAGATAAATCCTGCCAATAGCTCCTGGCATTTCAACAAGGCACTGACTTTGGATGCCATGAACCGCTACGATGACGCAATAGCCGAGTACGAAATCGCTCTGCAGTTGTGTCCGGAAGATATGGAGATACTAAATTCTCTGGCGGTCGATTACACCCGCACCGGCCAATACGACCGAGCAATTGACGTCTTCGAGCATATCCAGAAACTTGATCCTAAATTTGAGCCTTGCTACTGCAATCGTATCATCACTTACGCCGAAATGGGCTTGCACGATTTAGCAGAGCAGATGTTTTACCTGGCTCAACAAATAAATCCTGACTGTGCGCTGTGCTACTACAACATCGGCAACAGCCTTTTTGCGCGGGGCGAGTATAAGAGGGCCGTGCGCTGCTGGCTGCGAACCGCCGAACTTGAGCCGAGTCATCCTCAAATCAACTACCGAATTGCCCAGGCATATTGGGCCGACGGCGATACCGCACGCAGCCGGGAGCGTTTTCTAACGGAGCTACGCGCCAATCCCGGCGATGTGGACGTCATTTTCGATTTCGCCCTTTTTTTGCTGGAAGTCGGTGAGATAGAATCGGCAAAAGAAAAATTCAATCGAATACTTGAGCTAAAAAGTGATTTTGCACCAGCTTTATTTTATCTGGGAGAAATTGCCTTTAGTAATGCTGATTATGAGCAGGCGACGGAGCAATACAGTCAGGCAATTCAAAAAGACAAAAAGCTCACGGGGCCCTGCTATAGGCTGGCTCAACTGGCACTGATGAAGGAGCAAAAGCAAAAAGCAAAAATCTATCTGCTTTCCGAGCTTGGACTCGATCCTGAAGACGCGGACGCATTGGTTTCTATGGCGTCGATGTCGTTGGCGATTGGCGACCTGGAGTTGTCGACACACTGTCTGCTGCGGGCCGTTGATATTGACCGTACCAACGCAGACGCCTATTACTATCTCGGTGTTGTAACCGCCAACAGAGGTCGGCTGGAAGAAGCCGTGGAGTTTCTCACGCAGGCACTTGAGGTCAAGCCCGACCACATCCCGGCTTTGAGAGACCTGGCTTGCCTTTACCAGGCAATGGGCCGATTAGCTGAAGCGCAGGAAACAGTGAATAGAGTAAGGACTCTCGCTGGCGATGATGCTAATCTAAAGGCGCTGGCACGCAGAATTCGCCTGGCGCAGAAAATGGAGCGAATAAAAGATTCCCTACAGCGATTCGGCCCGCGATTCATTGTCGGAAAGTCCCGGCGATGATTTCCGGCATGTGGCACGGCATTACCCTCTAACAGTTACCTTTGCCCCAGCGTTTTTTGCCAAATTGTTTGCGGAATTTCGTCAAATACGGTATTTTATTCAATCAGGCCGAGTGGCGGAAAGGCAGACGCTGGGGACTTAAAATCCCCTGTCCTAAAGGACGTATGGGTTCGAATCCCATCTCGGCCAGTGTTTGTATCTCGTGAAACGTGAAGCGTATATCCAGAAAAACCAAGCTGGCCTGCTGAGCTGTCAACAGTTGACGACGCGTTGGAGATGATTAATGCCGGACAAAAATCCTGAAATTGTAAATATAGAAAAACCCAATCTGTACCGCGAGGTTTTTCCATACACCGAATTTCCAAAGGTGGTATTTGACAACCAGACGGTTGAGTACGATATTCCCGATAAAATCTGGATAACCGACACGACGTTCCGCGACGGCCAGCAGGCGAGGCCCCCGTACACGCCGGAGCAGGTCCTGCGCATATACGATCTATTGCACCAGATAGACGGCGGCACCGGCTTGATTCGCCAATGTGAGTTCTTCTTATATTCCAGCCGGGATAGAAAAGCGGTAGAACTCTGCAAGGAGCGAGGCTATAGATTTCCTGAGATAACAGGCTGGATTAGAGCAGTGGCCGCTGATTTCAAGCGGATTAACGAAATGGGACTGACTGAGACCGGCATTTTGACCTCTGCCAGCGACTATCATATATTCCTTAAGCTGCGCAAAACGCGGGCTCAGGCGATGAGTGCCTACCTTGACATTGCCAAGGCTGCACTCGATAACGGCGTCATCCCACGATGTCACTTTGAGGATATAACGCGAGCTGATTACGAAGGCTTTGTGCTGCCTTTTGCCGGCCAGTTGATGAAACTCGCCGAGGAGTACAAAAAGCCCGTTAAGATTCGGCTGTGCGATACGCTTGGTTTTGGCTTACCATGGGCCGCAGCAGCTTTGCCACGAAGCGTTCCGAAACTCGTTGCTGGCCTGCGACGTATCGGGGTTCCCGCTGAATGGCTGGAGTGGCACGGACATAACGATTTTCACAAGGTTCTGATAAACGCGGTAACGGCCTGGCTTTACGGCTGCAGCGCCGCCAATACAGCCATATTCGGCATCGGTGAGCGAACGGGCAATTCACCTTTGGAAGCACTGGTTGTTGAACACGCCCAATTGAAGGGAATGACTCAAGGCGTTAACTATACAGCGATAACTGAACTTGCCCAATACGCCAGTAAGGAATTGGGCATAGAAATTCCCAATAATTATCCGCTGGTAGGAAAAGATTTCAATGTCACGCGTGCCGGCATCCACGCAGACGGCCTATTGAAGGATGAGGAAATATATAATTGTTTCGACACTCAGAAATTGCTCAACCGTCCGGCAGGTGTAGCCATTACCGATAAGACCGGCGCCGCCGGCATCAAACACTGGATAGAAGCAAGGTTTCAAATCGAAATTCCCAAGCACGACCGGCGCATCGCCAAAATAAACGAAAAGATCGAGGCCGAGTATTCGGCTGACAGGGTGTCAGCCATATCCGACGAGGAGATGCTGGAGTGGGTGCGTGAGGCTTTTGATGGCGATCTACCACCCTTGAGGTAAAGGAATTGCCTAGCAAGAAAATCAAAGCAGTACTGTTCGACCTTGGTGAGACGTTACTAAGTTTTGGCAAGGTCCGCGTGACGCGGCTTTTCCGGCAAGGGGCAAGGCTATCCTACAAATATCTTAAAAGCCAGCACCTGCTGGTGGGCAACTTTCATTGGTACTGCTGGCAAAATCTTATCCGCCTGCGGATGTGGCGCTGGCTTTCCAGCCTGTCCCACAGGGACTTTGATGCACTTACGCTGATAAAAAAGGTGGGCGAAAAAAGAGGACTTGAGCTTGAGCCGGAGCAGTGGAACCATCTGGCATGGCTCTGGTACGAACCGCTGAGCAAAATCGCCAAGGTCGAGCCAAATATCGCTCAGACTCTAACTGTACTTAAACAATCGGGTCTCAAGTTGGGCATAGTTTCAAACACCTTTGTCAATCGCTATTGTCTGGACAAACACTTAGAGCAACTGGGCATATTGGAGTTCTTTACCGTTAGGGTTTACTCGTGCGAATTGGATTTTCGTAAGCCCGACCCGCGAATCTTTGAAATTGCCGCCCAAAAAATCGGCCAGGCGTTTGAAAACATATTGTTTGTAGGCGACCACATAAAAAACGACGTTGACGCCGCAGCAAAACTTGGCATGCAGGCTGCACTGCTGGTCAATTCGACCAACGCCTCAAAAAAAATCCCACAGGGCACCTGGAGAATAAATAGCCTGGCTGAGCTGCCCGGTCTTATCGCAAAGATCAACGCTGGCTCTTTATGAGAACGAGCCCATTTTGTGCCCTGGGCCGACTGTGTACAACCGCTTCTTGCGTTTTGTGTTGACGTGGGATGCGACAACTTTTCCAACAAAAACTATATGGTCGCCGGCCGCTTTTTGCCATTCCAGCGTGCATTCGAAATTGGCCACGGCATCTGCGAGCAGAACCGAATCAACCTTCTTGGCAGGCTCGATTTTGCAGTCGAAATCGGCAAATTTGTCAGTGTCTCTGCCGGATTTTGAGCCGAAAAATAAAGCTGCCTCTGCCATATCTGAGGATGGAAAAGCGATAGTAAAACATTTTGAGTGCCGGATGGTTTTGACCGAATAGTGCGTTTTAGCTACCGCGATTGCCATCATGGGTGGCTCGCCGGATGCTATCATTGTCCAGCCCAACGTAACAGGATTTGCTTTACCCTTTTTGTCTTTGGCTATGGCTATTACCACCTGTTCCGGATACTTTGTCTTGATGGCTTGTTCATATTTGACTTGTTTTTGCATTGTTCTTCTCCATAAATGATTTTATATTTTCCGCTGTGATTCTTTCGCTAAAATTATAAGCTGAGGTTACGGTTCAAACAAGGAGAAATAAGTGAGCACGATTGGTTTTGTCGGCGCGGGCAACATGGCTGAAGCCCTTATAAAGGGCATAATCGCCGCGAATATTTACGCCCGTCA
>Ga0172365_10001967_pt1 | contig 14960 bp, 12 predicted proteins | sample LakKivSesite48cm_FD_114535 | JGI IMG/M metagenome (GOLD analysis project Ga0172365, IMG submission 114535) | Sediment microbial communities from Lake Kivu, Rwanda - Sediment site 48cm | ecosystem: Environmental > Aquatic > Freshwater > Lake > Sediment | place: Rwanda: Western Province, Lake...
GTCCACAAGTGTTTTCAGAGCATATTCTTCGTCGTTAATCAAGGTTTTTTCGGCAGAAAGCAATGTATCTACAACTTTGCCTGTTTTCGTTTTGAACCGCACCTCAATGTTACGTATTTGCCCTTGCTTTTTTAACATGAAAAGAAGCTCTGTGCGTTGGTCTATGCTATTGTAAAAGCTTCTAGTTTGAATAGCGCCGATAACTTCTTTCCGGTCATACTCAAATAGGTTCACAAAAGCATCGTTGACATCAACTATAAGACCATCAGCAAGACGAGAGATAACCATCGCTACCGGACTGGCTCTAAACGCTTTATAGAAGCACTCCCCACTTTGCCATAATGCTTCTTCAGCTTTCACACCACTGCTATCATCAGTCTGTCTGGCTTTGCCCCCGTCGTTTTCTGGCATAATACGTCAGGCTCGCAAGCTGTAATTTCTAGTTATCCGTATAGATAGATAAAAGAATTGTATAATTTATACTTCTTCGGATGCTCAACTATACCTTTTCCAACTTAGGTGTAATATGCTCATTTTGTCGTCCTTTGCTTGCTTGGTATTATCACGCAGAGACTAGGTATTAAGGGATTTTTCAAAAGTTGCACCATTATCTTTCGATTCAGCCAATGGCAAAACGAATTTTTTTTATCTGTTTCACGCGCACTATTGAGTAGAACATCAACAGCTTGAAGGCAATTGGGGCAGAGAAAACTATAGAAGCGTGTAAGTCAATCCCTGCCTGAGGAATGGTCTAATTGGCTGGCTTAGTGGATTCATTCAAAAGATTCGCTATTTTCCTGACATTTCTGGTAATCTTGGGTTTTAGCACAATCTACATTTATGACCTGTTTATAGCCGCTACCATCAACCTGCCCTCGTTTCTGATACAAGCCTTCAGAATTATCATTATCCTCGGTTTTTGGCTAACAATAATACTGCTTTTACGCCACGCAAAACCATTCATGACCACGCGCATAGGAAACCAAGCCGCTACAGTCCTACAGTTTTCATTGGGGGTAATCGCAGTCATTGTAATGAGCTTTGGAGTGCTCCACACGCTTGGCGTTTCTCCAGAAGCGTTGCTAACTGGCGCAGGCATCGTTTCAATTACGATGGGCTTAATAATATCTACTTTCGTTGGCGGAATCTTGGCTGGCGCCCTTGTCTTTACAACTCACCGGTTTAAAGTGGGCGACACCGTGCTGGTTAACAACATTCCGGGAAAAGTCACAGACATAACTGCGCTGGTAACAATAATAAGAACGGATATAGGTCAAATGTCCATTCCAAACAGTGCCATAGCGTCAGGCGCAGTGATCATAACCGCTGTCCACAAATACGAGGCGAAATCTGAGAGCAGGCTCCCCTACTCAATAGGAGACCGAGTTGTCACCACGTATATGCACGAAGAGGGCATGGTTAAGGAGTTGACTCCGCTTCGCACCACTATTTTACTGGACTCTGGAAAAGAACTGACGTTCCTCAACAATAGCATCCTGTCAGGCGCAGTAGCGATTGCAAAAATAACCCAAACTAAAAAAGCTTAGGCTCAAACAAGAGAAGAGGCTGAACAATAGGCCAACCTCTCGGCACTGGGTATGGCAAATTGTTCTTAGTCGGCATTTAAATGCTGCAGCGAAAGAGGCTTGCGCCTTGGTAGAACAGGCTAAAAATTCTGAAAATCAACAAAAAAAAGACAATGATACACTTTCAAATTTCTCTGTGCCACTTGCACACCACAATCCAGCTCAATTCCCATCAATTGACACTAAAATTCCGATTGAAACAGTTTTGAAGCTCGCCGGCTTCGCCAGCCACAGAAATATTTGATAAAGAATATCTTTTTCATCGTGGCTAGAAGTAATAGGGTGTAGTCGTATGTCCATTCGCTCTCAACCCAAAGCACGTTTAAAGACGAGGCTACCGAATGGCGACTTCCTAACCTTAACGGTTTGGCCTGGGAAGTCCGACCCAACAGCTGAGGTGATCACGGTGCAGATCCGCCGCCTCTCGGGTGACCGCTGGGAAACCGTTGGGAGGCTGGCTGCCTACAGAACTACTGATGGAAGCTACTCGCAACTGCCAGAACGTAGACGCTAAGTCACAGAATAGCTCTACTTCTAGTCTAGGATACTTAATCGTAGGAATAAACGTACTGAGAAAAATAGCTGAGCAACTCGGCAACGTGCGTAAGCAACTCGAGAAATATGGAGGAAGCGACGTCAAGACCTACGCGCGCTAAAATTCTGTTTATAAGAAAGATGTTTACAAGATTTAGAGGAAAAAAGCAATAAGATGGAAAGCAAATCTGATGTTTACGCAGTCACTGATTGTCCGATTCCCAGGGGTTTAACGAATTATCATGAAGGGTTAGATACCCTTCTGAATCTGATGGGGAGCCGTGGCCTGAAGCTTTACCGGGCGGATAAAAAAACTGATCTTGGTGGCAAAGAAGGCTTTATCGATAAATCCGATGTTGTTCTTATCAAAGTGAATGCTCAGTGGAAGCATAGAGGATGTACGAACTCTGATTTGGTAAGGGGGCTTATTCAGAGGATCCTAGAGCTAACTGACAGGGGTGCATGTGAGAGAAAACATCCAGAGTATTTTCATGAGGTTCGAAAATGGCAACGTGCCTACATCTTGTCTATGATTTCAGTTCTTGCCTTTTCGGCGCTTACATCACTTAACAACGTCCTTTATTCGAATAGTTTTCTGGGGTTGTTTTTCTCGGTTGGAGGGCTAATTGTTGCTTTGTTCTTTTTCTTCACTCTGCTTAAGGTGCGAAGTGTGGCAAAGAAGTTTGGAGTGTCGTGGAGGAAGACGCTCTGGATCGACTGGTCACTGTCGCGGATCTATTATCAAAAACTGATCATACGCGCTGTGGCCCGAGCAACAGGCCGAGGGGACAAAGAAATAGAAGAAAAAATGAAAAGACACACCACCCAAGATTAGGTTAGGCTAGGATCCCGGTTTAAATTCTCAGTGCTTGAATTGCGTGGAATGAAGGTTTACATATACGCTTATGTTATTTCGCTTTTTTTCGCGTGCACAAGCCTTAAAAACTGCGACTGCTCTGTGCAGCTCTCGCTTAATGCATATAGTAAATCTGAGAAATTATCTGGAGCAGCATATGGAATAATGGAAGCTATATACATTTTCTCTTTTCGAATATCCAATAAAGAGAAACTTGGAGTCATTTTGAATGAAAAAAATGGAGAATAAAAAGGAAAATTATATAATCGATGAATGGTCAAATATGGCAGGCATACTCGTGAAATGGAGCCAGATGGTGGATTTGAAGAAACGTTATGAGGCTGCGATATTCTATGCGTTGACCGTCGTCGTTATTGTCATTCTAGTAGCGCTTATACGCTCCATTGTGATATCTGCGTAGATACGCTTTTCGCTTTGATGTCGTCGAAAGGCTTTCTTTCTTCCTCCTGAACGAAGGGCTAACCTGGACTTCATAAGTAATAGGCCCAACGACTTGTCCGTTGAATTTGAGAGTTTAAGTAATTGGTGAGGCGGTGGTGAAAATCGACATGGTAGCGATGATATGGGCAAACGTAGTGGAGAAGATTATTGTTCTATAGAAGAAAAGGCTAAGGAATTGCTTCGTTACTTTCTGTGCTAGCCAAGATAGTTGCTTCGACTCCCTTCTCCTCCCTGAACTGCATCCTATAGAATGAGCTGTAAAGTCCATTCTTCTTCATCAGTTCTGCATGCGTCCCTGCTTCCACAATTTTTCCTTGGTCAATGACGATGATCTCATCGCACAGCCTTATGGTCGAGAGTCTATGGGCAATTATTATACCTAGTCTGTTTTCAAGGAGCTTCTTCAACGCGTTCTGTAGCAAGAGCTCGGTGTATGGATCAATGCTCGAGGTAGCCTCGTCTAGAACCAACAGTTCTGGATTCATAAGGAGGCTTCTAGCGAAGCTTATGAGTTGCCTCTGCCCTATTGAAATGTTTGATGAGCCCTCCTGCAAGACGTAGTCGTATCCTCCCGGGAGCTTCATTATGAATTCATGGGCTCCAACAGTTTTGGCTGCCCAAATTACTTCTTCGTCGGATGATTCGGGCTTTCCAAACCTTATATTGTCTCTTACACTCATGGGAAAGAGGAAGGAGTCCTGAAGCACTGTACTCATATGCCCGCGGAGAGAACGGATTCTTATGTCCCTGAGGGGATATCCGTTAACGAGTATTGTTCCGCTAACGGGATCGTAGAACCTCCCCAGAAGATTTATTATTGTACTCTTCCCTGCTCCCGTTGCCCCCACTATAGCCAGCTTCTTAGACCCTTCTAGGTTGAATCTTATGTTATGAATCACCGGATTCTTCGGGTCGTATCCGAAGGTAACGTCCTCAAACCTGACCGATTCTATTGCCTTGATTTCTATAGCCTTGTCAGCGGACGGTTCCTTCACTTCGACTTCAGTATCGAGGAGGTCAAAGATTCTTTCTAATGCAGACATCCCTGACTGATATTGATCATATGCCGTTAGAAAGGTCATGAGGGGCATGAAATAGGCGAATTGGTACTCTAGAAACGCCGCTAGTACGCCCAAGCTGATGGCTCCATTTATGGCCAGCATTGAACCGTACCAGAGTAACAGTATCGTCCCAATTATCCTCATGTAGAGTACTATTGGTTGGTATGCCGTTTGGATCAGAACTGTACGCTTGTATGATCCAACACTCTTACTATTGGCTTCCTCGTATCCCACAGCGGCCTTGTCTTCTTTTGCGAATGCTTTTATAATCTTCATTCCAGCGCAGTTCTCTTGCATCTTGGCTATTAAACCTGCGAGGTTTGTGAGGGTTCTCCTGTACTGTCTCCTTGACCATCCGCCGAGAGCCCACATCACGATTACCGCTACAGGAAGGATCGAAACGGCAAGTAGAGCAAGTTGCAAGTTGAGGAAGAAGATTATCACTAGGGAGCCTGATATTGAAGCTACATCTATGATCATCTCAGTTAATCCCATTCTCATGAATATTCTTATTTGTTGTGAGTCAGTTGTCGGTCTTGACATTATTCTCCCGATTTCTCCTTCAGAGAAGTATTTGAGGGATATCTCCTGCAATTTAGCTACGCAATCATTTTTGATTTTTTGCACGGAGTATTCTCCAAGTATCCTCATCTCATATGTCTGGATATACTGGAAGCCGTAGGTGGCTCCTGTTACCAAAACGAATAGTGGAATCCACCAGATGAAGGCAGAGAGATAGGACGCACTACGGGTTTCCACTACGGGCTCTATTATGCTGTTTATAGCTATCAGGTGAAGGTATGGTGAGGCCAGTCCTGTCAATGCACCGCCTGCAATGGAGACTGTGGCTATGATCAAGTTCTTCCTGTAAGGTCCCAAGTACTTGTAGAACCTGGCAATTAGAACCCTGTCGGGAACAGCTCTCTTCTTTGTTTCCTCCGTTCTTGTTGTGAAGATGTTATGCTGTTGTGACACTTAGCTAACCTCTGATTATCTGTTCAGCCGTCTTTTCCAAGAACTGTGTTTCGTATATTCTCTTGTATATCTGCCCTTTAGCCATCAGTTCGCCGTGTGTTCCGAACTCGGCGATTTCACCATTATCAAGAACCATTATTCTATCGGCAGTCTTTATTGTGGAGAGTCTCTGCGCGATTATGAAGCATGTTCTGCCCTTCAAAGCTTCATCAATCGCCTCTTGGATCGCGCGTTCAGTCCTGGCGTCCACAAATGATAGGGAGTCATCCAGGATCAAGATCTTCGGATTTGTTATGAGGGCTCTCGCAATCGTCAGCCTCTGCTTCTGTCCACCTGAAAGGGTGACGCCCCTCTCCCAGATTAAAGTTTCATATTTCTCAGGAAGGGAATCCGCGAAATCATGTATCCTCGCTGACTTCGCTGCAGATACGATCTCATCCATGGAGGCGTCGTCTTTTCCAAATGCAATGTTACTTCCTATCGTGCCTGAGAATAGGAATACGTCTTGCAGGACTAGACCTATCTGCTTCCTTAGGGAACCGACCTTAAAGGTCCTAACGTCATTTCCATCTATCAGTATGCTCCCTGAGTCGACGTCGTAGAATCTTGGAATGAGGTATATAAGGGAGGTTTTTCCAGTCCCGGTAGCCCCGAGGATAGCTATCTTTTCGCCAGAGTTGGCTTTGAAACTTATGTTCTTCAGGACAGGTCTGTCCTCAACGTATCCGAAGGTGACGCCTCGAAATTCAACCTCACCCCTCTCTATAGAGATATCTCGCGCATCGGGCTTGTTCTCAACATCTCCAGGCATATCCATTACGTCGAAGACTCTTTCGACTGCGGCCGTAGCATTTATCATGGAGCCTGTAAACATGGCAAAGTCGCGGAGGGGGAAGTTAACCCTCAACATGTATCTCGCGTAGAGCAGAATCCCACCAAGCGTCAGCCCGCCCGCCAGTATCAGATTAGTTCCATAGACGTAGACCAAAGTTATGCCCATCGTAAGGATGGCTGGCGCAGAAGGCATGTATATCGACTGGATTTTCCCAGCTCTGACCGCGAGGCCCACGAATCTCTGGTTAATTGCTTCGTTGCCTGCATCCATCTCCGCTTCCCTCTCAAAGATTCGTATGTTCTTCATTCCAAGAATGTTCTGCTGCACGTACGCCCCGGTTTTGCCTAAGATCAGCTGCATTTTCCTGAAGAGGGGCATCGTCAACACGAAGGCCTTAGCTTGGAAGTAGAATATGAAAGGCATGGGCGCCATCGCCAGTAAGCTCATGACTGGATTTATCGTAAACATTACCCAAAACACAAGAATGATTGTAAAGACGGTGCTGCTTAGAACACTGAGCCATGTTCTGAGGAACATGTCAACGAACTGCAAGTCTTGGGTTGCCCTTGAAGTAAGGTCCCCTACCGAGTTGGTGTCAAAAAACGTGAAGGATTTTCCTTGGACTGATTTGTAGTAGTTACTTCTTATGTCCCCTATAACGTCCTCCGCAACGACGCCGTTAATATACAGCACTAGAAAGTTGAGTATTCCGAAAGCCAGTACTGCAAGTAAAATGTCTAATAACAAGCCTGGAAGCAGCGCAGGATTGCTTGGCGGGCCGATAACGTAATCAATGATTTGCGAGGTGTACATAGGTTCAAGAAGAAATACAAATGCTCTTAAGGCGGACAATGCGGTTACGAAAACAAGGAGATGCAGATAGGGCTTATGGTACTTAAGGATTCTCTGAAAAGCCCTCATTGTGCGAGAGATGTCTCTTGGGGTCTCTTCAATCGTATTAAAGTACTCAAGCATCGGCTTAGCTACACTCATAGAGAGCTTTTCCGCCTCTTCCGGTTTTTCTTCATCAGAAGAAGCTTCTAGCTTTTATGTATTCCTTTGCAGGCTGCCCCGTGGTGCCTTGGTACTCTGTAAGTCGATTGCGCACGTTTGGAACGTGAATGTGAAGAGCGACAAGGTGCCGAAGAGCCTTAAATGCATTGATAGAACAAACCTCCAGAAGCTGGTAGCCAAGTTTGAACCCTTTTCAGAAACAAGAACTGTGCTAGACATAGTGAACTATTATCGAAAGGGTCATGTTTAGGAAGTATGTCGTCAAGGTCACGAAGCCCCACTTCTTGTCAAATCTGAAGCCATAACCAATTAGCCCCCACAGTCCAATGTGGTAGAGCGAAATATACGGTCCAACTATTGGTGTGCTGCGGAAATCGGATGGGAATAGATAGTCGAGAAATAAGTCAGCGATGAAAAACACGAAAATCGGGATTAGAAGATAGACTTCCCATTTGTCCCTTTTGTTCCTCTTATTGAGGAAAGCAACGTAACCCAAAACAAAACCCATTATCATGACTAGGATACCCGAGGCATATACCGCCTGTGAAAAACCAAAAATCCTAGCTGTAAACAAGATTGCCATTATAACATTGATGAAATTCGCTAGGCATCAACAACAAGTCCACTTGCCTGTGATCAGTTTGAGGTTTGGAATGGTTAGCAAGCCAAAGCCCCACAAGGAACAGTCTATCTCAGTTCGACCATAACTTTTCCGTAAAACCGAAACAATCTATGTGCTAGCGCTAGCTCACCAGAAAGCTTATCCATCGATGCGCTGATTTTGATAAAGTGATTTGTTTGGCGAAAGAAAAACTCAGACCACTTGAAGTTGTGCCGTATGTCGAGCTGGAGAAGTATCTGGGCAAATGGTATGAGATTGCACATCTTCCCTTTAGATTTGAAGATGATTGTACTGACATAACGGCGACCTACAGCTTATCTAAAGATGGCAACGTTTCCGTACTCAATGAGTGCATGAGAGATGGCAAGCTGAAACAGGCAAAAGGCAAGGCAAAAGTGGTTGACAAGAATACTGGAGCGAAACTGAAAGTAACATTCTTCTGGCCGTTCTCTGCTGATTATTGGATTATAGACTTGGGAAAGGACTACGATTACGCTGTTGTAGGGACACCAAACCGCAAGTATCTTTGGATACTGAGCAGAGCCCCGCGAATGGATGACAAGCTATATTCTCAATTAATTGAATCTGTGAAGTCAAAAGGTTTCGATGCCAACAAACTCATCAAAACCAGCCATAAAGAAAGCTGAATCGTACAATCGTGGTTTTAGCTGGTTAGGGTGAAGTTATATCTTTTTTCCCTGCACTACCCTAACTCTACGCCTACTTCCTCCACCCTTCTCTCACTTCCTCTTATCTTCTGTCAGACATACACAGACACAGACAGAAAACTGATCTTCATTCTTTTCTAACCATGATTCTTAGGTCAGCAATTTCTCTCTCTTCAAGGAAGCAAAAAGTGAGGGTATACACAATTATCCCTAAGGATGAGTGAAGTAAAAAAGAGGCTCAAGGAGAAACCAAGAAGGTCGTCATGAAAGCTTGAGCAAGGGCGCTTGTCGAGTTTTTCAACAGCATAAAGCGTTGAAGTCACTGATTGGGATGTGAAAAAATAGGGGTGGAGTATAGGCTAGTGCCTACGATTTTGTTTGTGTGCCTTTGAGTTCTTCAAGCCTTCCTTTCACAGTCTGAATTATTTGATTTCTGAGGTTCTCTCCGTGAATCTCTTTCCTTATCCTGCTTATTCTCCGGGACAGTTCAGCGTCACCTATTATATCCCGTATCCACTTTTCGAAGTCTTGACGTGGAAAATGAAAGTTGACTGAGCGAACGTCAACTGTCCTCAACTTTTCAACGAAATCAGCTAGGCTTGTGGCAACCTTCCCGGTGGCATCTCCGGTGGCTCTGAAAAAATGAAACCCTTCATGGCTTGGAACAACCCTCAAAATCCTGGTGATTGTTGCCTTGTCCAAAACCGGCTTCTTTGCCTCAGACTTTTTCATCATTTCAAATCAGCCCAGATAATCAATTTGAAGAACAAATGCTAAAAATCTTGCGGTCACCACAGTTTGCCTGCGCTTGATGCTGAGGCAGCCTTGCAGAGCGTTGCCGAGCCCTCGCATCTTTTGCTCTCCGTCACGCCTTTTCAAACTGCGTATGCAATAGGGCAGTCACTCACATCAACGGTTACGGTGTTTAATGAATTCAATCACCTTTGAGTTCCACTTTGATGTTGACTGTTATCGGTCTAGGGGGCTACTGCCACTATGATTTTCAGCTGGTCAATGTTGCGGTTGACGCGGTTGAAGAGTACAGTTTTCGCTGGAATATGAAAGAAATCCAGATTTTTTCCCGATTAAAATCTAAATCTGAGAACGCAGCATCTCAGGCTTTTATTGGTGTTGTCCAGATCTCCATCTGAAAATCGTCTTTCTCAAAGCCCAGATATTTTTTCTCCATCCCCTTTCCATGAGCATGGCCCTTCTATGCCACAGCCATCATCTGTAATATCCATAAAAGTTACCATCATAAGCGCGCTGAAATATGTGTACATTCTAAGACAAAATAATCAGTTTGGATTGCGGTTCCTTTTTCTCGATGATTTGTAGACAACTACCCTTAATGCCGGTACATTTGGATATCGTACGTATATGACTGGGCAATTCTCATTTTCGCAATGATACTTGCCCTTCACTGTCCGTTTGACTAGGGGCCTTCCACACCCTGGACAATTAGCCATCTCAGGTCACTAGAGTATTGATCACAGTCAGCAAACTTATCGCTTATGAATTCGAAATACATTGTCCAGAAAGCCCGGATCTACATGGACGTCCTGGCGGACTACATTGAAGTCTGGCGCCAGCGTAGCTAAGATAGCTGCTGTGCTGGGGAAAACAGAGGTTTCTGTCCGATGTAAAATGCAGAGGCTCAAAGTAAAGTTAGAAGATGATGATGGATTGAATTTTCAAGTGTCATCATCTTCTAATTTGGACGCTGAAGGGGAACTGCAGAGTGTTGAGGAAGCGCTAAAGATGCTTAACGCCTTGAAACCGGGGGGGCTTGATAAAACCGAGATTTTACGGTTGCGAACTTAATAGACTCAAGCATCATCTTCGTTCTGGAAGTCTCGAATACTCACCTCCAGAAGTCCTATAAACCGCTAAGCGTCCAGCAGTCTCCCATTTGTCTCCGTCTCTACGTCTAAGCTGCACAACAATAACTTCTGCCCTACTAGCACCGACTGTGAAGTCATCCGTTTTGAACAAAATTACGTGAGTTCTAATATGATTACAAATTTTTCAAAGTTTCTTTTGGCTCGTCGCATCGAGCAGCCGTAGCATTTCTTGTATGTTAGTTGTGGGGGGATTGCACTTATAATTGCGACAGACATAGGCTGTGGCTTTCCCTTCTTTGCTTGATAGATCTCCGGTAAACTCGGCGTAACGAGCGATTTCTGGATGCTCCGTTTGAGATTGGCGAAAGAGCACGACCTTGTTGGGAATAAACATTCTTTTCAGTGCGTTCAACATCTTTTTCGTGTCATTTTTCGTTGGGTCTCCAACAACCACAACTTCATAAGATGGTCCTATTGCGAAATCCAGTGTCGTCATCAAGGAACAGTGAGCTGCTGGAGCCTGAGAAATAGATTCAGAGAAGATCTGGAGTATCTGGGCGGCTTTCACTTCAAACTCGGGTTTCCCAGTCATTCGAGCGAGGATGAGAAGATTCAAAGCTGCAACAGAGTTTCCCGACGGATACGCGCCGTCGTAGATCTCCTTGTCTCGTACGAGAACGTCCTCAGCGTCGTCTGCAGCAAAAAAGAAGCCACCCTGCTTTTCGTCGCAGAAATGGCTTATCATATCTTCGTTCAGTGAGAGAGCACGTTGGAGATATTTCACTTCAAAGGTTGTTTCATACAGTTCTAAGAAACCCCAAATCAGAAACGCGTAATCGTCTAAGAACGCCGGTATTGCGGCTTCGCCATCTCGGTACCGGTGATACAGTCTTCCCTTCGAATCACATACCTTCTCAATGATGAAATCTCCCGCTCTTTTCGCTGCATCCGCATATGTTTCCTCATTAAGAATCCGCGAAGCCTTCGCCAGTGCCGCGATCATCAATCCATTCCAGTCGGTCAGAATCTTGTCGTCTTTGCCAGGATGAACACGGCTTTCCCTAGCTGTGAAAAGTTGCTCGCGAATAGTTTTCCAATAATCTTGCAGTTCTTTGAGTGCTATCTTCTGGATGTCGGCAATTCTATGAAGAGACTGTTTGAGGTACAGGATGTTTTTTCCGGTTTTTCTTCGAGTGGATTCCTCTTCAAAATTTCCGTCTCTCTCGATGTTGAAGACGCTGATAGCAAACTCGGCATCCTTCTTCGGTAGCAGACGCCTCATTTCATCTTCAGTCCAGAGGTAAAATTCACCTTCCATTCCTTCGACGTCAGCGTCTTCAGCTGAGTGGAATCCCCCATCGGAACCGGTCATATCCCGAAGAACATAGGTGAGGATCTCACATGTTGTATCTTTGTACTCTTCTCTTCCCGTGGCCTGATAGGCTTCTATGTAGGCTATTGCTAGCATCGCCTGGTCATAGAGCATCTTCTCGAAGTGGGGTACGAGCCATCGGCTATCCGTGGAGTAGCGGTGAAAACCAAATCCGACCTGATCGTAGATGCCGCCAAACCGCATCGATTCGAGGGTTTGCTCCACCATCTGCAGAGCCTTCTCCCTTCCTGTGCGCTTCCAGTAATGGAGAACGAAAGTCAGCATATGAGGTGACGGAAACTTTGGCGCCCTGCCAAAGCCCCCGTATCGTTCATCAAAATTATCTACCAGATAGAGATAGGCAGCATCTAAAGTTGTGGCATCAAGTTCTTCCCCCAGATCTAAGCCAGACTCGGCCTCACCGCGCCTGAGGAAGGAGAGGTTCTTTTCAGCAGAACTGTACAGTTCTTCCCTTCGGGTTGACCACCATTTCTTAACCCTTGGGATCAACTCCTTCATTCCAACACGGCCAAACCTGCTCTCCCGAGGAATGTAAGTAGATGCATAGAAAGGTGTCTTATCAGGTAGTAACAAGAGGGTCAGGGGCCATCCACCACTGCCAGTCATCATCTGGCAGACGCGCATGTAGATACGATCGATGTCAGGTCTCTCTTCCCGATCAACCTTGATGCAGACGAAGGTTTCGTTCAGTAACTTGGCTATAGCCGAGTCCTCGAAGGATTCCCTCTCCATCACGTGGCACCAGTGACAGGTGGAATAGCCAATGGATAGGAAAATGGGTTTATCCTCTTTTTTGGCTTTTTCAAAGGCTGCAGAACCCCAGGGATGCCAGTCGACAGGGTTGTACGCATGCTGTAGCAGGTAGGGGCTTTTCTCAAGTATTAGCCGGTTGGCCGTTTTATCTTTCATTTACTTCCCTTTCCAACATGAATAGAGGTATACATTAACGCGCGTCTATAAGAGTGTTCGTTGAATGAAGCCTCACTAAAAGCAGGACCACCTTCCAAAAAAATCAAAATCACATAAAAAGCCCAACACTTCCCTCTTTTTTTAAATTCTTATCGGTTTATTATGTATGTCCTGTTACAGGTTTAGCTATAGACACTAAAGGGCAAGAAAAGAACAGCAGAATAAACTGTCACTAACAACTTCTGCATATTGTATCCACCCAACTCGATTAAGACTTTGCTAGCTCTAGGTAACCCATTGCTTTTTGATTAGATAGAATACGTCGAATACGCTATATTCTTCCGTCCATTAATTCCAAAAATTAAATCTTTGATCTTATTGTTAACGATTAAGCTTTAAGTCGAAATACCATAAGGGATTATCACCACAATACTTAACAGTACTGGATGTTCCCTTGATCGCTGTAAATTTCAGGCTGGTATTTTTCGGTGACCGTGCGCGCTTTGTTTCTTGCCGGAAGTGATTGAGCAAAAATTCTTATGTTACCATCTTTTTTATGTTTACAGGAGGTCTTCGATAAACGGAGGTGATTGTATGCCAAACTGTCACGAGATGAGAAAGGGACAGGTTTACGCCTGTGAAGGATGCGGGCTTGAACTAGAGGTCGTCAAGGAATGTAAGGAGTGCGGAACCCCTGCCGAGGAGTGCGGATGCGAACCTTGCACGTTTATTTGCTGCGGCAAAGAATTGAAGTTGAAAGAGTAGGAAACAAAAATCTACTCCCACATCTCCTTTTTTGTTCAAGTATCTGAGAAACCAGTGCGTATCTGTAAATGCGATTCGTGGGGTTAGATGAGATAGTACATCGATGTTTTCTATCTCTAAAAAGAAGCGGATGGAAATGCCCGAGGTTACGGTAGGTTAGAGTGAGTGTAACGGTGACAGCGTCTGTGTGGATGTTTGCCCGGTTGACGTCTTTGAACTATAAGATCTCGCTGATTATCCAGACACGACGGTTATGGCTTCGGTGGGACACGAGGTCACACAGGCCAAGCAGAGAATGCAGTCATCCGCGCGAACGGGAACAGATTTCTGCGGCCGTATCTCGACCGTTCTCCAATAACATACTTACCCTGCAACCACATCTAACCATTGCTCATGGGCTAGCTAGTACGTCATCACCTACTTTTCTCTGGCTGCAAAGCGTTAAGGGACATGCGAGGGCGCGCGTGGAAGCAAGCTTGGTTTCTCCAAGGGTAGCGAACATGATGCGGATTGATTGGGGGCGGATTAATTCTGAAAGAGAATATTGTTGAGTTTGAAATATGGTTTTTATTCGGTGACTTAAACGTGAATGTGTGGTTGATACGATGACTAAGTTAGCGTTGATTAAGAGAAGGTCTTTAGTTGCCGTTATAATATGCGGTGTTTTGGCGGCTGCATCAATTACGTTCTGGCAGATGAATCAGAGCGCTGAAGCCACTTGGATATATCCCCATCCTGGATTAGTTGGTTGGTGGAGATTCGACGAAGAAAGCGGAACCGTAGCCGAAGACAGCAGTGGATACGGAAACGATGGAACCTTGTTGCCTACTGGTTCTGAGCCACAGTGGGTGGATGGAAAATACGGCGGAGCCCTAAGCTTCGACGGCGAAAACGACTATGTTCAATTGCCGTATGATATGCTGTCGCAGCTAAAATCATTCACTGTTTTGGCTTGGATAAATCTTGAAAATGTGGGTAGCCATTGTTTTATTTATTCTTACAATATTAATGGAGAAAAATTCTACGTCAGTTCATCATCTGCCGTTGTTGGTTATATTTGGAATGGGTCACGAGATAACCTTGCATACGGTCCATCTACTGTGCAGTTAAACGATTGGACTTTTTGCGCCCACGTAGTTAACTATAATGAAGTCACAGGCAAAACAACACAAACTGTTTACGTGAATGGCGTAGCAGGTACACCTAACACCTTTCTAGGGTCGGGTGCAATAGGCACAGGAGGTGCTTCCATAGGCTCACTCTGGAAGCAATACTACTCTATGAATGGCGCAATTGATGAAGTTCGCGTTTACAACCGAGCTTTATCGGCTGCTGAGATCCAAGAGCAGTTTCAAAAAAGCCCGGATTTCTCGTCAACGCTTCTTTCTAAAATACCGAAGGGTACAACACAAGTTATAGCCACGATTTCGTGGCAA
>Ga0172365_10001968_pt1 | contig 14945 bp, 11 predicted proteins | sample LakKivSesite48cm_FD_114535 | JGI IMG/M metagenome (GOLD analysis project Ga0172365, IMG submission 114535) | Sediment microbial communities from Lake Kivu, Rwanda - Sediment site 48cm | ecosystem: Environmental > Aquatic > Freshwater > Lake > Sediment | place: Rwanda: Western Province, Lake...
AAGCTCATGGAGAATCATAAGGCGCTTGGTATCAGCCATAGTCTTGCAGATGCTGGCCTGCTGTTTGAATAGCTGAATCTGTGATTCTTCTATCATCGGTTAGACCTTTATATTATAATATTCAAATCTATGAATATTGTAGAGGATATAGAACGGGATGTCAAGGCAAATAGGCTTCCCTCCCCTGCATTTCTTATTTATCTGATAATTTCGAGTTAAATGCTATTGACAATCGTAACTCACTCTTGTAGAATTCCGTGCTGATAAACGAAACGAAAGGAGCTAGAAAATGGCAGAAGAAGCAAAACAGCCAGACGCTATAAAAAAACTGGCTAGCTATGTCGGCCTGCTGGCCTTCCTCGGTGGGATAGTTCTGGCGATAGTCGGTGGCATCGGATACGAAGAATACGGCAGCATCACGCTAGCACTGGCCATCATGGGCATCCTCGTCGGCGTGCTCAATATCACCGGCAAAGAAGTGCTCCCCCTGCTCATCGCTGCTATCGCCTTGATCGTAGTAGGCAAAGCTGGATTCGCCCCTCTTAACGACTTGGGGGGGTCTGCAGGCACCAGGATAGACAGCATCGTGGGCTACCTGGCGACCTTCATGGCCCCGGCGGCCGTTATCAGCGCGTTTCGTGCCATATGGGCGTTAGCCCGCCCCGGCTAGAATATCCTAGAGACGAGATGGCCCAGTCCTATCCGTGAAAGGAAGGCTGGGCTGTCTTATTTATATTTTAGGCAACCCTTTGACAACGTATCGCACAGGCGAATAAAATGTTTAACATGGAATCAGCCCACAATAACCTGAGAAAAGGTGTAAATGAGAGTAATCTACAAATTAAGCATAGTAATCGCCTTAGTCTGTCTGATGGTATTGCTGTTGCCCCTTCCGGTTGCAAGAGCCGACCAGGTAGTCGCTTTCCCGGATGCCAATCTTCAATCAAAAATTCGTGAAGCGATAGCGAAGCCTACGGGTGATATCTACCAATCCGACCTCGCAGGCCTTACCAGGCTCGACGCTAATTTTGCCAACATCGCCAACCTGAACGGCCTGGAGTTTTGTATTAATCTGACATACCTCTCCCTGGCTTATAACGAGATAAGCGACATATCCCCTCTGTCAAATCTCGTTAACTTGAGCTACTTAAACCTTCATGTAAACGAGGTAAGCGACCTCTCGCCTCTTTCTAAACTGACCAACCTGACCCAGCTTTCCCTCGCGCAGAATAAAATAAGCGATATATCAGTGCTATCCAGCCTGACCAAGCTGACCGCTCTCTACATCTCGGAGAACCAGATAAGCGACCTGTCGCCGTTGTCCAATCTCACCGGGCTTACTATTCTGCAAATGCAGAATAACTCGATAAGCAGCTTGTCTCCCCTCTCCAACCTGACCAACCTAACCACGCTTTACTTCTGGAGGAACCAGGTAAGCGACCTATCACCCCTCTCCAATCTCACCAAGCTGACCGACCTGCAAATCGGATATAACCAGATAAACGATTTATCCCCTCTATCTCACCTCACCGGATTGACCGACCTCCAAATGGGGGGGAATAAAATAAGCGACATATCTCCTCTATCCAATCTCACCAGCCTGACCGATCTTCGCCTGTGGAGTAACCAGATAAGCGATATCTCTGCTCTCTCCAAACTCACAAAACTGACGTTTCTTTCACTCTACATCAACCAGATAAGCGATATCTCTCCACTGGTAGAAAATAGCGGGCTCGGTCAGGGCGCTACGGTGGATTTGGTCGGAAATCCCCTGGACTCACAGTCAGTGGATGTCTACATCCCTCAGCTTCAGCAGAGAGGAGTTAATGTAGGATGGGTCTCGCACCCCGTCCCCCAAACGCCTACGCCCACACCCACGCCTACGCCCAAGCCCACACCTCTAACCACACCGCCGGAGGTTACCCCACCACCCATTGCACTACCTGCTCCAACTCCCGCACCCGGGGAGGAGAAAACACCGTTCAATACATGGGTTATTATCGGCCCTATTCTGGGAGTTCTGGCGGCAGGCGGCGCAGCGTATTATGCCTTCAGAAGGCGAAAATAAGAGCTCTGCGGCGCTTTCCCGCAGTACGCTTCGCTCTATACTATGTTGTAACGTCCGGAGACCTCACCAGCAGGAGCGGAGTGTTACCTCCATTGAGGACTTTGTCTGCTGTGCTCCCCAATGCCCAGCGGGTAATGCCGGACCATCCATGTGTTGACATAGCCACCAAGTCGGCATGCACTTCGTCGGCGAGCTTGATAATCTCATGAGCTGTATTCCCCACCTTCACCTCAGACGTCACCTTGATATGCTTGTCTTTAAGCAAATCCGCTACCTTCTCCAGGTAACTCCCGGCATTCACCTTTAATAGCTCCACCTCAGCCTGAGTGTAGGGAAGCTGCGCAGTCTCCCCCGGAACAGCATAAACAGGTGACGGCGGCGGCACCACTTGAAGGAGGACAACCTCTCCCTTGAGCCTGGAGGCAAGCTCCTCGACATAGGGTAACACTACTTCGCTCTCTTTTAAGCCATCGAGAGGGAGAAGCGTTTTGTTCAGTGTCCCTTCCTCGAACGTATGATGATGTACGCCCTTGGCCCTTATCAGTGCCACCGGCTGTTTAGTAGCCCGCACTACCTTATCTGCCACGCTTCCCAGGACCCACCGCCTGATGCCGGACCAGCCGTGCGTGGCAATGACAATCAGGTCGATACGCTGCTTCTCTGCAAAGTCCACAATCTGCTCGGCAGGATGGCCGTCCAGGATCGCTGACTTTACTTTAATTGCTTCGGCATCCGGCTTCACCAGATACTTTTTCGCAGCGCGTTTCGTGGCACCGACCATCTTCTGTATGTATAACTGGTGCATGTGATGATACTGCTCCCCCGTTGACTCGCAAACATGCAGCAGGGTGACCTCGGAACCAAGTTTTCCCGCCAGCTCCTCGGCATAAGGCAGAGCAACCTCAGCCAACTCAGAACCATCCAGAGGAACAAGTATTTTCTCGTACATCGCTGACCTCCTGTCCATAATGAGAACTTCATTACTTTACCAGAATTTACAATAATTGCACACTCAATTATTAGATCCAGTAAATCTTTACCTCTCCTTCTAATGCTTTAAATTCTTTATCTCCTGTTACAACGTCACCCTCACTCAGCTTCGCTAGGGCAGCAGCAAAGCAATCGGCATATGAAATCTTTTTTATGGCCTTAAACCTAGCGGCTTCTCTAGCGAGTTGTACGTCAACATCGATTATATCTATGGGTAAGGTCTGAATTATTGTCTCTATTTCTTTGACCTTCTTTTCACCAAATTCACGCAAGATGATATAGTACACCTCGCCGAAATTCACTGAGGTCATCAACATGTTACTATCTTCTTCCAATGCTACGACAAACAACGATTGAACCCTCTCAAAGCCAGGCTCTCTTTCAAGAAACGCCAAAAGGGCATAACTATCGAGGACTCTTGTCATTTCTTAATCTTCTTTTTTTCTATCCTTGGCCCGCTCCTCCAGTAAAGCCCTGGACAACTTACCCTTGGTATGCAAGACCCCGGCTATTCTATCAAGATAAGCAGGGGTAACAGGTCTGAGAATTAACTCATCCCCTCTTTCCTCAATATAGAGCCTTGTGCCCTTCTTAATGTTTAGCCTTTGGCGAATCTTCGCAGGTATCACAACCTGTCCTTTTGTGGTTACAACGGTAGTAGGCATATTCCATCACCTCTTGATAGAGCATACCACATGCCAAATAGTATGTCAAATTATTTTTGTCTTACTTATATCTGTAGTAGTACATAGCAACAATTATTTGAACAGCTAATCATTCCACAAGACCTAAAACCCCTACCCCTCCTTCGCCTTTCGCTGCAGCTCGTACAGCTTGGTGATGGCCTCCAGAGGAGTCATCGAGGATATGTCCAGCTTGAGAATCTCGTCCGACACCGGGGACTTCTGCCCGAATAACGGAAGCTGTTCTCGCGGAGCTTTTTGCCGGGAACGGGGTTGAATCCCGGGCATAACCTTCACGTCGCCGTTACTTTCCAGCTCGGACAAGACCTCTTCGGCTCGGTGCACGACTGCCTTGGGCAACCCCGCCAACTGTGCTACATGGATGCCATAGCTTTTGTCAGCGCCGCCGGGCACTATCTTGCGCAGGAAGACTACCTTGCCGCCTTCTTCCGATACAGCGATATTGTAGTTCCTTACGCGGGGCAGAAAGTTAGCCATCTCCACCAGCTCGTGATAGTGCGTGGCGAACAGTGTTTTAGCTCCAAGCCTGGGATGGTTATGGATGTACTCAGCCACCGCCTGGGCGATGGAAAGGCCATCATAGGTCGAGGTTCCGCGCCCGATTTCATCCAGAATAATCAGCGACTTCGAGGTAGCATTGTTGAGTATGTTAGCGGTCTCCACCATTTCAATCATGAAGGTGGACTGTCCCGTAACCAGGTCGTCCTGAAGCCCGACGCGGGTGAATATGCGGTCCACCAGCCCGATGGTGGCCGAATCAGCGGGTACGAAGCTGCCTATCTGTGCCAGGAGCACAATGAGAGCTACCTGCCTCAAATAGGTGGACTTTCCTGACATGTTGGGGCCGGTCAGGATGATGAGCTGGGCGTCCTGATTGGAGAGATATGTATCGTTGGGGACGAAGCGCTCGTCCACCAGCGCCCGCTCCACTACAGGGTGGCGTCCGTTAACGATCGTTATCGAATCCTCATTCGTCAGCCTGGGGCAGGCATAGCCGTACCTAGCCGCTACCTCGGCGAAGCCGGAGAGAACGTCTATCTGCGCCAGAGCAGCGGCGATAGCCAGGATGCGCTCGCCGCAATCCCCTACCTGGCGGCAGACCTGGCGGAAGATAGAGCCCTCCAGCTCGGCTATCCTGGTCTCAGCGTTGAGAATGAGCGACTCGTACTCCTTAAGCTGCGGAGTGAAATAGCGCTCTCCGTTTGCCAGCGTCTGCTTGCGGATATAGTCCTGGGGCACCCGGCTCAGGTGAGGCGAGGTCACCTCGATATAGTAGCCGAATACCTTGTTATAGCCCACCTTGAGCGACTTGATACCCGTTCTGTCGCGCTCCGTCCGCTCCAACTCGGCCAGGTATTTTCGGGCATTCGATGAAGCCGAGCGAATCTCATCCAGCTCGCTGGAAAAGCCGCTCTTTATCACATTCCCTTCGCTCATCACCGACGGGGGGTCATCCACGATGGCACTGGAGACCAGCGACACCACATCTTCGCAGGGCTTAAGCTCCGAGGAAAGCCACTCCAGTACGCCATCGACATCCAGTATCGCCTTCAACTTAGGCACCTGCTCCAGGCTGCGGCGCAGTGATACCAGCTCCCTGGGAGTGACGATACCTGCCCTCACGCGGTTTATCAGCCGTTCCACATCGCTGAGCCTGCTGAGCAAGCCGATTACCTCGGCACGCTGCGGCGACTGGAACCAGGCCACTGCCTGCTGCCTTCGTTCCAACTGCTTTATGTCGAGGAGGGGCTGCCCCAGCCATCTCTTGAGCAGCCTGCCGCCCATCGGCGTCTTGGTTAAATCAATGACAGAGAGCAGCGAGCCCGCGGTCAGCCCCAGGCGGCTGCTCTGAAACAGCTCCAGATTGCGGCGCGTCTGGGCATCCAGGACCATAAAGGACTCGGTGAAATAGGTACTCAGGTTGTTTATCTGCCCCAGCACACTCTTCTGAGTTTGCTCCAGATAGTGAACGATAGAGCCCGCTGCCCTTATAGCCAGAGGCAGAAGGGCACAGCCATAGCCTTCAAGGGTGGATGCCTTGAAGTTATCGAGCAGGGTCTGCTGCGCCGCATCAAGCTCAAACCACTGATCGTCAAGCGGGGTTACCGGCGCTGACAGCGATGTCAGGGGGAACCGGGAGTTTCTCGGGGCCAGCAGCTCGGAGGGGTGAAGCCGTTCCAGTTCCAGCAAGGCTTTTTCGGCAGGAAGCTGGGTAGTGGCGAACTCGCTTGTCGTTATGTCAATGTACGCTATGCCCGCTTGCTCGCCCTCGGCGACAATAGAAACAAGGTAGTTGTTCATCTTGGTCTCGAGCAGGTTGGGCTCGAGCACCGTCCCCGGCGTCACCACCCGCACCACCTCCCGTTCCACGATACCGCGTCCCGGCTTGGGCTCGCTCATCTGCTCGCAGATAGCCACTTTGTAGCCCTTGTTGATAAGTTTAGCCAGATAATTGTCCAGGGCATGGTAGGGTATCCCCGCCATAGGATAGCGCTGCCCCTTGCCCATCTCTCTGGAGGTGAGTGTGATCTCAAGCTCCCTGGAAACCAGCCTGGCGTCCTCGTCGAATGTCTCGTAGAAATCGCCCAAGCGGAAGAAGACGATGGCCTGGGGATAGCTTCGCTTTATTTTGAGATACTGACTTCTAACCGGCGTCATTTCCGATGCTGTTTACCCCTCCCTCTAATCCCTCCCTCAAGGGGAGGGAGGTTTAAAATTCCTCTCCCTCGACAGGCTTCGCCGTGAGCTCAGCCGAACGGAGAGGCAAGAGCCTGTCCTGAGCCTGTCGAAGGACCTGTCCTGAGCCCTGCCCTGGCTCCACTGAGTCACCATAAAGTGAGCCTGTCGAAGGATTGTCGAAGGATGAGGGTGAAACTCCTATTCATTTGTTTTTCATGCCTGGAGCAGGTGCTCCAGGCTACCCAACAAGGAACTCGAGCCCTATTTTACAGGAATAGCCTGTATAAGGAAAGGCAACAGCCCAGAAACGTAGAGGTGGCTTTGAAACCCGCCTTTGAACCGCCTGATCCGCCTGAAGCGGAGGCAACTACAGATACATGGAATGTAAGGGGCGTCCCAAGCAAAAGACGAAAGCCCTTGACAAACTGATACGAATCTTGTAAGAATGTAGCGCAGGAAATTTTATTAGCAAAGGAGGATTAAGTCCATGAAGCAGCGAGGCCATGCATGGATAGCTTTACGGGCCTTGAAGCTCGTCGATGACTCAAAACTGGAACCCAAGCTAGTCGAGTTGCTTTCCTACTATATTTCGGATGTGTGGGATGGAGCATGGCTACCGGACAACCTCATTATCGATATGCAATACGGTCACATTTTCAAGATGGATAGCGACTCAAAGCAGCTCGGCCATGATATCAGTAAAGAGGACTGGTTCCGTGTCCCTTACACTGAATTAAAGAAAAGGCTGGCCGGCAAACGCCTTTGCCTGGAGTATGTGAAAGCCTTCGATGAGCTGAATAAGCCTTACAGGTCCCACCCTGATGTAGGAGGCCATCTGCCGAATCGGGTGATTGCCGTTAGCCATAGCATCGGTGACATGCTGAAGATGAGCGATTACCCCCTCGCATTCTATGCGCGAGGAAAGAAACCCGAAAGCTATAGCAAGCAGTTGACAGACCAAAAAGTGGCTGATCTTTCTCTGTCACCTTTATTCTCCGGGCGTCAGATAGCGCTGATGTTTTTTATCCTCTCCCACTATGTTGCAGATGCTCATATGCCTTTACATTGCGACCTCAGAGACTGTAGCTGGGGAGCGAAGCTGAAGCGGCGTCTACCTGACGGCCTGCACGGTTCCATTGAGGAGCTCTGGGAATCGTATTTCCCTCCCAAAGAAAAACTGGTTCTCTATGAACAATTGAGGACATCCGTCAAGGACGCAGTATCATCTCTGCCCAAGGGGTCGCCTATCGAAATCGATTCAAACGGAGAATATAAACTCGACCCGAATATTTATTCACCTAAAAGCGATGAGTGGGTGGAAATGGTTCATATTGCCCGGACTTCTTACGCAGTCTCCAGAAAATTAATTGACAAAGATTATAAAGATGCCAAAGAGTTGATTAAATCTCCAGCGAAGTCAGAGGAATTTAAACACGTGACTAATTGTATATTTCATGATGCAGTAGAGTCCGTTGCGGCGCTCTGGATAAAGGCCTGGACGCGGTTTCGGGAATAACCTGGGAAACAAGTAGGGGCACAGCGTGCTGTGCCCCTACTATATACTAACTAGGTTTCAGTTGCTATTTTCCTTTCAGGTACTCATCCATGGAGGCTACCGCCCTCTTGGCAGCGCCCATGGCGCTGATTACTGTGGCCGAGCCGGTAACTACGTCACCACCCGCCCAGACGCCGAGCTTGGTGGTCTTGCCTGTCGCCTCCTCAGCAACCACCGTGCCTTTCTTAGTCGTGTCCAGACCCTTTGTGGTGGTAGGCACTAATGGATTTGGCGTGGTGCCCAGCGCCACGACCACTGTATCAACATCCATTTTGAACTCGCTGCCCTTCTTGACCACGGGGCTGCGGCGTCCGCTGGCATCGGGCTCGCCAAGCTCCATCTCCACGCACTCCATAGTCTTGACCCAGCCCTTTTCATCCCCATAGAACCTCTCGGGGTTGGTGAGGAACTTGAAGATTACGCCCTCTTCCTCGGCATTCTCCACCTCCTCACGCCGGGCCGGCATCTCGGTGCGGCTGCGCCGGTATACAATATAGACCTCCTGAGCACCCAGCCTGACCGAGCATCTGGCGGCGTCCATAGCCACGTTGCCGCCGCCGATGACCGCCACCCTCTTGCCCACTCTGAGCGGCGTATCATACTCAGGGAACAGGTAGGCTTTCATCAAATTTACCCGCGTCAGGAACTCGTTGGCAGAATAGATTCCGTTGTAGTTCTCGCCGGGGATATGCAGGAACATGGGCAGGCCCGCGCCCGTGCCCAGAAATACCGCATCGTACCCGTCCGCCATAATCTCATCCACTGTAGCTATCTTGCCTATTACCGAGTCCAGCTTGATATCAACGCCCAGCGACTTCACGTAGTCCACCTCGGCCTGTACAATACGCTTGGGCATTCTGAACTCGGGGATACCGTACATCAAAACCCCGCCGGCGACGTGCAGGGCCTCGCGGATGGTGACCTTATGGCCGCGCTTGGCCATGTCAGCGGCTGCGGTGAGACCCGCCGGGCCGGAACCGACTATCATTATTTTTTTGCCTGTCGGCGGAGCGATCTCCGGCTTTGGCTTCGCGCTGGCAGGCTGCGCAAGCTCCCAGTCAGCAACGTAGCGCTCGAGACGCCCGATGGCGATAGGGGCTCCCTTCTTGCCCAGGGTGCAGACCTCCTCGCACTGGGTCTCCTGAGGACAGACCCGTCCGCAGATACCGGGCAGGGCGTTCTTGCCTTTGAGTATTTTGACAGCCTCGGACATCTTGTTTTCGCGCAGCGCCAGGATGAACTCCGGTATATCCACACCTACCGGGCAGCCTTGTGTGCAGTTGCGCTTCTTACATTGGATGCAGCGGCTGGCTTCGGCCAGCGCGTTCTCAGCCTGGTATCCCAGGGCGACTTCGTTAAAATTCGCAGCCCTCACCTTGGGCTCCTGCTTGGGCATAGCGACTCTGTTCAGATTCAGCTTTTCCGGCATTAGGTCTTACCTCCCCCGCAGCTACAACTCTGCTTCCAGAGCTCGAGCGAGCGCTTTTCTTCATCGAGATAGGTCCGCTGCCGCGCCATAAGCTCGTCCCAATCGACCTTATGGGCATCGAAATCGGGGCCATCGACGCAGGTGAACTTGGTGACGCCGCCGATAGATACCCGGCAGACGCCGCACATCCCGGTGCCGTCCACCATGATGGGATTGAGGCTGACAATAGTCTTCACCCCGAATGGCTTGGTGGTCAGCGAGGAGAACTTCATCATAACCGTGGGCCCGATGGCTACCACCAGGCCGACCTTCTCCTTGCCGCTCTCCAGCATCTCCTTCAAGGGAATGGTCACCACTCCTTTGAGTCCGTAGGAGCCATCGTCTGTAGTCACTATCAACTCATCGCTGAACTGGCGCAGGCGGTCCTCCCAGAACATCAGGTTCTTGCTGCGGAAACCCATTATGGAGATAACCTTGTTGCCCGCCGCCTTCATGGCGCGCGCTATAGGAACGATGGTGGCGATAGCGAAGCCGCCGGCGACGCAGACCACTGTGCCGTAATTGTCGATATGCGTGGGCAGTCCCAGAGGGCCGGCGAAATTGGCGATAGACTCGCCGGCCTTCAAAGTAGCCAGCTTGCGGGTCGTCTTGCCCACTTCCATAAAGACGACGGTGACAGTGCCTTTCTGCCGATTCCAATCGGCTATGGTCAGCGGGATACGCTCACCCGTGTCATCCACCCTGATTACAACAAACTGCCCCGCCTGAGCTTTCTTAGCGACATCCGGGGCCATTATCTCGAAAAGGTGGATTTCAGGGGTAAGGTCCTCCCTGGTCACGATTTGGTACATTTTACCTCCAATATCTAAGACACTAGGTGGGCCGGGCTCGTTGTAATAAGAAGAATAACATCGTCAACGTCCCGTACTCGAACTGCGCAGGAAATTGACAGATTGTATGAGTCCAACCCCCGCGGTATAATTTTACCTTCATTCCACGAAAATGACAAGAGCAAATGCCAGATGGCTTTAGTGCTCATTTTTCAACCCTTTGTATCCTTTATATCCGCTATATGGAAGCACCTGTCCTCTTTAACCCCAACAACCTCTACTCAATGTCATTGCGACCCTGAGCGTAGCGAAGGGGAAGCAATCTCACCGCACCCCTTCATACCCACGAGTACGCGGAGATTGCCACGTCACTGCGTTCCTCGCAATGACAGAGAAATCGTTTCAGTGAGGCACTATTGCCCTCTCGACTTGCCAGACGCTATCTCAGCCTGCGAATTTGACTTGAATATACTCGTGGTCTATAATGCTTTCTTGGCAGTTGCTTCAAGGAAAAAAACTGAGTTTAACAGGCTTCATTGCTGGTATGACCCGTTTCATTTATTATTCGCTTCACAATGCCCTGCTGGTTAGAGGGTATGTAGCAGGGCCATCGGCAATCTCTTAGAATACTTGGCGTTCGCTCGCCAATTTTTTGTGTATTTGACCGGAGGAAACCAGTGGTAACAGAGACCGATGTACGAAAGCAAACGCGAGATGTCATAGCCCCATTGCAAGGACGCCGGGGTGCGCTGTTACCGGCCATGCAGGCGGTGCAGCAGAAACTGGGCTATCTGCCTCTGGAGGCGATGGAGGAGATCGGCGAGCTAGCGGGTGTCTCGGCAAATGTGGTCTACGGCGTGGCTACCTTCTACGCGCAGTTCCGGACCAAGCCGGTGGGCAGAAGGATGATTGCCGTGTGCCGGGGCAATGCCTGCAGTGTACGCGGCTCGGAGCGCATCCTGGAGACCATCGAGCGAGCCTTGAATATAAAAGTGGGTGAAACGACCCCAGACCGCGAGTACAGCCTGGAGACCGTGGCCTGCATCGGAGCCTGCTCTATGGCTCCGGCCATGAAAATAAATGAAGAGACCATCGGCAAGCTAACCACAAAGGCTGCCGAAGACCTTTTCCCCAAGAAAGCTAAGCAGGAAGGGGCGTCTGAGAAATAATGGCTCAGTCTAATTCCAAACACCAGATTTTAGTCTGCCAGGGGACCGGGTGCGAGGCCTCGAAGTCCGCCAAAATTAACCAGGCTCTTGCCGGAGAAATCAAAAACGCCGGTTTATCCGATACCATCCAGGTCAAAGCCACAGGTTGCCACGGTTTCTGTCAGCAGGGACCTACCGTTATTATCGAGCCCGAGGGCATTTTCTATACGGGAGTCAAGGTAGAAGACGCGTCGGAGCTGGTGAAGTCCTCCTTCGTGGAAAACAAGCCCCTGGAGCGGCTGCTGTACCACGACCCCGCTACCAAAAAGGCCATACCTCTCTATAAAGACATACCGTTCTACAGCCTGCAGCACCGCCTCATCCTGCGCAACTGCGGCGAGATCAACCCCGAGGAAATCGCAGATTATCTCGCCAGGGGCGGCTATACAGCTTTGAAAAAGGTCATTTCCTCGATGGAGCCGATGCAGGTCATCAGCGAGGTTCAGCGCTCGGGACTGCGGGGCAGGGGCGGCGCCGGGTTCTCCACGGGCAAAAAGTGGGAAGCAGCTTACAAAGCCAAGGGCAGTCCCAAATACGTGGTGTGTAACGCCGGGGCGTTTATGGACCGCTCGGTCATGGAGGCTGACCCGCACTCCGTGCTGGAGGGAATGGCCATCGCTGCCTATGCCATAGGCGCTTCGCAAGGCTACATATACGTCCTTTCCGACTATCATCTGGCTGTCAAGCGATTCAATCTTGCTATGGAGGAGGCCAGAAAACGCAACCTGCTGGGCAAGAATATCCTGGGCAGCAAATTCAGCTTCGACATAGATATCTCGCTGGGGGCAGGTGCCTGGGTCTGCGGCGAGGCAAGGGCACTGCTGTGTTCCATCGAGGGCAAGCGAGGCATGCCCCGGGTCAGGCCGCCGCTGTCGGTGGACGCGGGGCTGTGGGGCCTGCCCACATGTACGAACAACCTGAGAACCCTGGCCAGCGTGCCCCTGATTATAGATAAAGGCGCAGACTGGTTCGCCAGCATCGGCACCGAGGGCAGTAAAGGCACAGCGGTCCTGGGACTGACCGGCAAGATAGTCAACAACGGCATGGTCGAAGTGCCGATGGGCACTACGCTGCGTAAGGTCATCTTCGACATCGGAGGCGGAATTACCGAAGGCAAGCGCTTCAAGGCGGTGCAAACCGGCGGGCCCTCGGGCGGATGTCTCCCTGAAAGCGCCCTGGATTTGCCTGTTGACTTCGAAGCACTGGCTAAAGCCGGCTCCATCATGGGCTCCGGCGCGATGGCGGTGATGGATGAGGACACCTGCATGGTCAATGCCGCTCAGGGCTTCCTCTCCTTCTGCCGGGATGAGTCCTGCGGCAAGTGCGTGCCCTGCCGTGAGGGACTTCCTCTCATGGTTGAGATAATCGGTAGAATTACAACCGGAAAAGGAAAACCAGAAGACCTAAGCCGGCTTATTGAGATGAGCGAAACACTTATGCAGGGTTCCCTGTGCGGGCTGGGGAAAACCGCTCCCAACCCCGTATTGACCAGCATACGCTACTTCCGCGACGAATGGGAAGCCCATATCAACGAGAAGAGATGTCCGGCACTGGTATGCAAGGAACTGATAAACTTCTACATCCTCCCCGACAAGTGCCAGGGCTGCGGCATCTGCGCCAGGTCTTGCCCGGCGGATGCCATCACCGGCGGGAAGAGGATGGTGCATGTAATCGACCAGAGCAAGTGCATCAAGTGCGCCACCTGCCTGGAGAAATGCCCGCCCAAGTTCAGCGCGGTGAAGAAGGTCAGCGGTGAGGCCGTCGAGGTACCCAAAGAGCCAGTGCCCATAGCCGCAGGCGCAGCTACGAAATAAGCGAGGTATGATGCCGGTGGAAAGCACGATAACCAAAGCAAAGGTCATTACGCTGAAGATAGACGGCGTTGCCATCAAGACTACCGAAGGTAAGAGGATACTGGAAGCAGCGCTGGACAACAATATCTATATACCTAATCTATGTTCATTGAGAGATGTCAAACTGCCCTTCGGGGGATGTCGACTGTGCCAGGTGCAGATCGAGGGGAAGGAAGGCTTCGTCACGGCCTGCACTGAGCCGGCAACGGAGGGCATGGTAGTTCACAGCAACACCCCTGAAGTGAACGAAGTGCGCCGCAAGATATTGCAGATGATGCTGGCGCGGCATCCTTTCGCCTGCCTGGAATGCCATCGCATTGAGAGATGCAAGCCGGGAGGTACCTGCCTGCGCCTGATGAGCGTAAACGAACAATTCTGCATCCTCTGCCCCAATAACGACCGCTGCGAGGTACAGAGAGCGGTTGATTTCATCGGACTGGGCAAGATGCCCTATCCTTACACCCCCAAGGGATACCCCATCGAAAGGGAGAACCCCTTCATCGTGCGCAATAATGACCTGTGCATCCTCTGCGGACGCTGCATCAGGGTAGACCAGGAGATTCTGGGAATAGAAGCGATCGCCTTCAACCGCCGCGGCAAGGACACTTATATCGGCGGGGCCTTCGGCAAGCCGCTCCTGGAGTCCGGCTGCACCTTCTGCGGCTGCTGCGTGGAGGTCTGCCCCACAGGGGCGCTGATGGACGCCGGCGATGAGTGGCAGCGCTGGCCCGACCCCAAGAGGGCCATGATTCGCTGCATGTACGCCTGCGCCGCAGGGGTAGATGTGCCGCGCTTCATCAGGTTCATCAGGGAGCGTAAATATAATGAGGCCCTGGCAGTAATTCAGGAGAAAGTGCCCTTCGCCCATATATGCAGCCGTATCTGCTCGCGTCCCTGCGAGATTGCCTGCAGGCGCAGCAAGCTCGACCAGGGGCTCGCTATCAGGGGGCTGGAGCGCTTCGCCGCCGAGCGGGCAAGCGTCAAATGGATTCTCGAAGGCAAAGTGCCTGCTTCGGGCAAAAAGGTAGCCGTCGTCGGCTCGGGCCCTGCGGGTTTGACCGCAGCGTACTACCTGGCCAAGAAGGGCGGCCACTCGGTGACTGTTCTGGAATCCGAGCCTCAGGCGGGCGGTATGTTACGTACCATACCGGAGTACGACCTGCCTCGCCAGATGCTCGATGATGAGCTGGAGATGCTCAAGAAGCTGGGGGTGGAGATAAAGACACAGGCCAAAGTGGAGACCATGGACAAGCTGTTCCAGGACGGCTTCCAGGCAGTGTTCCTGGCTTTGGACACCCGCAAAATAGCCGAGTTCGGCATCACGGTCAACCCCGACGGCATCAGCACCGGCAGGAAAGGCCTGTTCGCGATAGGCGAAGAGGTGACCGGCAAGCACATTTTCATAAAATCAGTGGCGGTGGGCCGGAAAGCCGCCTCCTCTATAGACAGCTATCTGGGCGGCAGCGGCGATATCGAAGAAGTGCTGGCCCCGGTGCAAGAAGGAGTCCCCCGGATAGGCAGGATTCCCAACTTCGCCCAGAGGAAGCGCGTCGCCATGCCCACGACATCGGTAGAGGCGAAAGGCAAGCCCGTCAAGGCGGAGACAGGCTTCAGCGACGAAGCGGGAGC
>Ga0172365_10001970_pt1 | contig 14936 bp, 10 predicted proteins | sample LakKivSesite48cm_FD_114535 | JGI IMG/M metagenome (GOLD analysis project Ga0172365, IMG submission 114535) | Sediment microbial communities from Lake Kivu, Rwanda - Sediment site 48cm | ecosystem: Environmental > Aquatic > Freshwater > Lake > Sediment | place: Rwanda: Western Province, Lake...
GATTGACGCCTACCGGGAGTACTTCGGCCTGCCGCGACGGGAAAAGGCGCCGGGCGGAAAGTAGGCAAGGTTGGGGTTGAAGACCCTGGGTGGGGAAATATACCCAGGCCCCCACGCCGGCATCACGCACAATTCCGAGCGCCACGCCGTTCTGGCCTTCGCTTTGCTCTAGGGTAACAATAGGAAATGAATCAGACGCGCTCATCCGCGATGCGGTTGGTGACGAACTATGACGAACTTGGCCGATTCCCTTCGATCCGCGTTGCCCTTCGTGGTCGGCAACGGGCGACGGTCGGTCTTCTCAGTGGTGGGAAACTGTACAATCTTGAGACACTTTTCGAGGGATACGTGGAATTCGTCACCTGCCCGTGATGCACGACTACGACGCACTTCGCGCACGGGTTGTCGCGGGCGCGAACGGTATATGCGGAACTTGGGAATCTCAGTGCAGAAGATTGGGGGCCATCATGCGTGAGATTCATGACATGGCGGTTATGAGACTGGGTGAGATGATCGGGGGGCGTCGCTACGTATTTACGTCCCCCATCATACCCTCGCACTGGTCGCCCGATGCGAACGCCGATTACGAAGAATCCGGCGGCCGGCACTATCAGGGCACCATCTTGCTCGCGGACGACGAACCTCTCGTCATGACGGTAGGACAGCACATCCTGGAAGAGGCCGGATATCGGGTGATCACCGCCGCAGACGGCGAAGAAGCTCTGGAGGTCTATCGCCACCAGAGCGACACGATTGACCTGGTCATCCTGGACTACGTGATGCCGAAGCTGAACGGCTTTGAAACCCGGCAGCGCATGGCCGCGATCAACGAGAACGTGCGCGTGCTGTTCTGGAGCGGGTACCTCGCCGACCGTGACCTGTCGTCGCTTCTTCAGAACGGATTGTGCGAGTTCATCGCCAAGCCGTACAACATCTCCGACCTCATTGCGAAGGTCCGCACACTTCTCGGCAGGGAAGAAGCGTGAGAACTCGCACGGACGGATAAGGCTCCCGCCTGCCCGTTCGATGGCATCGAGCACCGCTTCTTCCGCCCCCGGCGAGCGTCAGCCGAAGTACTTCTTTCCCCACGCAATCGTCTCGGCAAGCGCCTCAACTTCCGGCTTCGTCGGCCAGAGTTCCAGGCCGATGTAGCCGGAGTAACCGCTTTCCGCAATCGCCTTGAACACCTGCCTGTAGTTGATCTCGCCGGTCCCCGGCTCGTGCCGACCGGGCACGTCGGCCATGTGGAAGTGCCCGATCTTGGCGATGTTCGCCCGGATCGTATCAATGAGGTTGCCTTCGGTGATCTGCTGATGGTAGATGTCGTAGAGGAGCTTGACGTTCGGGCTGCCGATCTCGTCAACCATCTGTACGCCCTCTGCGGTGGTCGCAAGGTAGTACCCCTTGTGGTTCACCAGGACGTTGAGCGGCTCGATCACGAGCGTCACACCGGCGTCTTCCACCATCCCGACGATGCTCCTGATCCCATCCACCACCGACCGGTGCTGTTCGGCGCGGCTGACGCCTGGGCGCTCTTGCCCGACAGTGACGATGAGCGTCTTACACGCGAGGCGCTCGGCCACCTTGATGGATTCGGCGGCTGCGGGCGCGAATTCGGCGCGGTTCGCCGGATCAACGAGTGCGCCGCCGGTGTTGCACGAGATGGACGACACGGCGAGGCCGGTCTTCTTCTGCGCGGCGACGATGGCGTCAATGTCCTTGTTCGCATAGCCCCAGAACTCGAACGCACGCAGCCCCAGGTCTGCGATGGCCTGAATGCGCTCGACGAACGGGAGCTTGGTGAAAAGCGCTTCGGCGCAACCGGAGAGGGCGATCATGGATGCTCCTTTCTTCTGATCTCGTGGTATTTTCGTACGAATCCCGCTTGGGTAGGGGCATGGCGCGCCGTGCCCCTACGCTACCACGCACAGGGCTGAACCTGCGTCTTCATTCGCCTACAACATCAACAAGTGCTTGCGGGCGAGGCATACCTCGCCCTTACAAGACGGCTTGTGCGGCCGTAGGGGCGACGTACGCGTCGCCCACAAACCATTTCTTGGGACCCATTTCCCCAGGTCTCTTGCCGTGTGCACCCTACATGTCCGCGATGGAACCGTCCTCGTGGTACCACTTCACCTGTTCACGCGGCTCGTAAGGGTGCTTGGCGATCTCTTCGAGGTTGAGGTCTATCCCAAGCCCCGGCAGCGTCGGGCGCATAAGCCTGCCGTTTTTGAGCGCGAGCACCGGCGTATAGACCAGGTCCCTCCAGGGCACGTCCTCGAAGATGTGCTCCTGGATGAGGAAGTTGGGCAGGCAGAAATCCAGTTGCACGCACGCGGCGGCGGCGACCGGGCCGTACGGGTTGTGCGGAGCGGCGGCCATGTAGTAGGTCTCGGCCATCGCGGCGATCTTCTTCCCTTCCATGATCCCTCCGCAGTGGCAGAGGTCCGGCTGGACGACCGAGGCGATCTGCCGCTCGATGATCTCGCGCAGGCCCCAGCGCGTGTAGAGCCGTTCGCCGGTGGCGATGGGCGTCTTCGCGTGCCGGGCGATCTTCGCCATCGCCTCGACGTTCTCCGGCAGACACGGCTCTTCGATGAAGAGTGGCTCGTACGGGCGCATGACCTCTTCCGCGAGGATCGCCATCGAGGGGCTGAGGCGTCCGTGGAAATCAATCATAATATCCACGTCCTTGCCGACAAGTTCGCGCACGCGGGCGATCTTCTCCTCGGCCTGGCGGATCGGCCTCATGTTATCCACATAGTTCACCGCCGGGAAAGGATATATCTTAAAAGCATCCACGCCCCTGGCGACCCACTTCTTCGCCCGTTCCGTGAGGCTTTCCGGGGTCCCGTCGCCGAGGTTGCAGTAGAAGCGGACCTCGTCGCGCACGTACCCGCCCAAAAGCTCGTACACCGGCACACCAAGCGCCTTGCCCTTGATGTCCCACAGGGCCATCTCGACGCCGCTTATCGCGCTGCAAAGCACCGGGCCGCCGCGCCAGAAGGCATGGCGGTACATCTCCTGCCAGTGGTGCTCGATGCGCGCCGGGTCCTGCCCGACGAGATACCGCGCAAGCTCGTCAATCGCGGCCCGCATCGTGTGCTCCTTGCCGTAGAGCGACCCCTCGCCGACGCCGTAGATGCCTGCGTCGGTCATGACCCTCACGAACACCCAGTTGCGCCCGCCCGCCTGGCAGGTGATGTGCTTGACCTCGGTGATCTTCATGAGATACCCCCTATTCCTGAAGCAGGACAAGCGTCCCATCTCCCGGTGCAAGCCAGGCAGCCACCACAGGACCCTCCGCGGTCTGCGAGAGCGGCGTCTGCCCTCCCGCGTTGCCCGTGACGCGGCTCACCACGCGCATGTGCCGGAACTGCGGCTTCACCGTCAGCCGGGCATGGATGCTCGCGCAGAGTTCGGCGTTGACGAGGATGATCGCCGCCTGCCCGTCCGGCCCATCGAACTCGCCGACGACGAGCGGCTGCGTGATCGGCGTCACGACGTGGCGCGGCCTGGCGTCTCTGCCGGACGCGCCGCTCCCGTGGACGACCCCGACGGACGTGAGGCCCCTCAGCGTCGGCCCCAATTGCCTGATCTCGCGGTTGATGAGCCGCACCTGCGCGTAGTGCTCCGTGCGTTCGCCGAAGGGGTCAATGATCCCGTTGCGGAAGTTTTCCGCATCGGGCGTCCAGTACGTGAAGTAGCTGATGCCCTTCGCGCCGTAGGCGAGCGTCGTCCAGACCTGCCAGCGCAGGTCCGCTTCGGTGGGGTTGCGGTACACGTGAAGCGCGGTGGAAAGGATGATCTGCCAGAAATCGAGACCGGCTTCGAGCGAAAGCCTGCGGACCGTTTCCAAGTTCGGGAAGTACTCGGGGCGATCAGGCTCGCCCTCCATGAGCGCGTAGTGGTCGTAGCTCACGAGCGGCGGCTTCACGACGGCGAGGTACTGCCGCACGTGCTCCTCGTAGGTCTTCGTGCCAAGTTGCTGCTCGTTGGCGTAGTTGGGGAACAGGTTGATGTACGCGGGGTGAACCGGGTCTTGCGCCCGGAGCTCGGCGACGATCTGCGCCAGCGCGGGGAACTGCTGTGCCGACGGCTCGTCGAGGACGAAGTAGCCCCAGAGCGCGGGATGTTCGCGGTACTCCGCGACGACGGCGCGGACGGTGTCCTTCCAGCCGGGGCGGCTCGGCAACTCGGTGGAGACGATCCTCCCGTCAATCACCATCCCCGTGATGCCCGCGTCGTAGCACCAGTCGAGTTGGCGGCGAATTCGTTCTTTGCTCCCGGAGACCTGTGCGATGCTGAACCCCGCCTCGGCGATCTCCCGGTAGCGTCCGGGCGTCGCTCTCTCAGGCGGCACGCCGCACCAGAAGGTGATGGGGAAAAGGGGTGCAGACATGAGCAAATCCTCCTTGATGACCTTTGAAGTCGCTACTTGACCGACACTTCCAACCCTTCGACATCGAAGACGACGTTCACGCTGGCGCGCATGTGTGCCGGATCGCGGACGTATTCGAGGTAAAACCTCAGCCGTTCGGCGAGATTGGCGCTGTTGTGCGCCAGGACGACGCTGCCGGACGGCATCTTCTCGTACGCCGCTTCGAGGATGTCGAGGTACACCCCCTTGCCCCGGCCTCCTGCGCCGTCAGCGTCGAGGTAAAGCAGGTTGATCGGGCCCTCGAACTGCGCGACGAAGCTCACCGCGTCGTCCGCCACGATGCGCGCCACGCCCGTAGGATCAATCCGCCGGACGTTGCGTTCAGCGCGTTCGGCCTCCTTCGGCACGATCTCCACGCCGATGAGCTGCTTCGCCGCGTAGGCTGCGCCCGGCCCGACGGCTGCGCCTGCGTTCGAGATGAACGTGTTCCCGCAGAAGATGCCCGCCGCGATCATCGTCTGCGGCTGCGCGATGGCGTTGACGGCCCAGATGAGGCGCTGCATACGCGGGGTGATCGCCGTCCAGGGAATCTCGAAGCGCTCCGCCACTGCCCGCCTGAAGGCGAGCATCTTCTCGTGGTCGTACCGCGTGTGCGGCAGGATGCCCGCCTTGTGGAGCATCGCGAGCGCGCCGTCCACGACGGCGATTTCCCTCTCAGGCGGCTCGATGGCCTGGTGCGGGTTATGGTAGTCCATCCTGTACCGGTTCCAGTCGTCGGTGCGGTATTCCTGAGGCACAGCATTTCTCCTTCGGGACGACATACGAGAGGTTCACCGAACGTCCGGGTCCGGGGGGTTGCAGACCTTCTCCAGCACTCGGCAGATGACCTCGATATTCTCCAGCGAAACGTCCGGCTCGCATTCGGCGTGGAGCATCAGCCCACCTTCTCTCATGGAGAGCGTTTCATGCGCTTCGCCGATGTGGTCTTCGATCTCCCCAGGCGAGGCGAACGGGAAAAGCTGCCGGTCGAGGTCCAGGTTCATCGCCATCTTCCCCTTGATCGCCTCTTTGATGCCCACCAGGCCGTTCGCCCTGATCTGCGGGTTGATGACGCGCACCCCGGTCTCGATGAGGTCGGGGATGATCTCCAGGATGTGCCCGTCGGAGTGGAGATACACGGGGATGTCACGATCTCGACAAGGGCCGAACATCGCCTCGTACGTCGGCTTGATGTACTTCCGCCACATCGCCGGGCTGATCGGCAGGGACTTCTGCATCCCAAGGTCTTCGCCGAACGACATGAATTCCGCGCCCGCCTCAAGATACTTCCGCACGACGGTCACGTTGTACCGCTCGATGATCGCGATGAGCTTCCGGAGACGGGGGTCGCCAGTGGCCATGTCCGTCATGAGGTTCTCAAACCCGCGCAGGTAGTACAGGCGCATGTAGAGGAAGCCGTGAGGCAGGCCGCCGCCGGTCGCAAGCTCGCCCCGCGCTTTCCCGGCGTCGAACGCTACCTTCACGTGAGACCAGTCGCCGCGAGGGCCGAACTCGTCGTCTTTGAGCGGGTCCGGGGCCTTCCACGAATCGAACGCCGCCCAGTCCTCAAGCGGGTGGACCTCCACGATGCTATCCAGCCCGCGCCTGATGTTGCGCCAGACGCAGCCCCAGGAGTCGGTGTGGTAGCCGGACTGGTAGAGCGGGCTTGCGTTGGGGAATTCGTAGTCCACAGACCCCTTCTTGAAGCCGGGGAAGAGCTTCGGATGGGCAAGGACGATCCCCTCAAGCTCGTCCCGATACTTCATCCACGTCGCCATCATGAGGCTCACGCTGCATGGCGTCCACTCCGGTTCGTCGAAGTAGATCGTCTTGAGATAATTCACGGTGCGTCGGTTCTTTCCGGAATACGGGATCATGCAATTCTCCTGGATCATGCCCGGCGGATTGACGGCGGCGCGTCACGTCGCAGCGCGTGAGGCGGACGTGGCAAAGGCGTTCGAGGCGACGGACGGGATAAGAGATGGGTCCGTCCCTTCTCGTGCCCGATGTCCAATATCGGGAAGAACGCGAACATGCTCAACGGTGGGGAGGCGGCAAACCGGTTGACGCGAGGAACGCGATTCGAGGGTCGGCGCGATGGCCTGGGCGGGAGGAGAGCGCGGAGGTGTGTGCGATCTCCGCCGATCCTATTCCTCCTCATCGAGGGGACGTTGGACGGTGTAGTTTGCCTGTTGATGGGGGTTTTCACGCCAGTTCGCGCCGTCGTCGGCCATGCGCGCAAGCTTGTCCTCGATGGCCCGTTGCACGAAAAGGTCCCGATCCAAACCGAATTTGAGGCACGCGGCGGCCAGGTCATTGGCAACTTCGTCCGGCAGGACAACGTCAATATGCACTTTCATCGAATCCCCACTCCATGCCTAATGCTCACGTTCGTGCTGATGCCAGGACCCTATGGCCGCATCATACCCACACCGCGCTGCACGCAGACCGCACTGAGTAAGTACCTTCCGCGTCGCGCAAGGTCAAGGGTACGGCCACACGGGGCGAGGGTGCGGACCGTTGGAGTCCATATTTTGCCGTTGGATGAGTTTTGCGACAGTCTGTCGGTCTCCTGCCGCCAGGAACTTCCCTGGACGGCGGCATGATGGTATGATGGAGAGAGACGAGAGAGCGGAGCCGTTCGGGTCTTGACAGGCAAGAGGGTGCGGTTATACTCTATCCGTTCGTAATCTGAGTGATTGCACAGTCATACCGGCGGGCTGTGCAATGCGAGAGAGGTTTCTGGCGGGAATGTCCTGCTGGGCCTCTCTTCTTTTTTGTGCTGCCCGGCGGAGGCCGGTTTCACCGCAGCCGCAAGGGCATAGTCCAACCCTGCCACCATAGCGCGAGACTGTCCCCGATGCTGCTCCCCGGTGACATCCCGTCCTCATCTGGCGATCTTCTGTACTGCTCGCATCCGAGATGACCGGCTCCGGGGTACTCCAGCAAGGAGGTGTGTGCGTGACGTTCGCCGGGATGCGGTCCGCCCTGCTGCAACGCGCCGCGCGCTGCTGCGATCACCCGACTGCGGGCGGGCGCGTGAGCCTTGAGCACCGGACGTATGCCCTCCTCTGGCGGATAGGCTCGCAGCCAGGCGACCTCGCGCTCCGGGACGAACTGCGCGAGACGGCTTCCGCGTGGGCGTGTGTTACCGAGGCTTCGACGTGGGGGGCGGCCCTCGTGCTCGGCGCGCTCGGTCAGGCCGTTGCGCGGCTTCTCCCTGAGGAACACCCGCGCCTTGCGCGGTGCATCGCCGGACGCGCCGCTGCCGTCGCAGAGACGCCGATTTCCCATGCGCTTGAGCGCGTAGCCTGGGCGTGGGCGGTGCGGAGGGCATGTCGGAAGCCCCGGAAGCACGGCCCCGAAGCGACTCTCACCGACGCGAGCGCCCTCGCTTCGCAGCACTACCTCTCAGGGATGCTCCGTTCGCCGGGGCCGGGCGGCGAGGTCCCTGACCTTGAGCGGACCGTGCGCGCCGGTTGCCTTGGCCTCGTGCTCGCGCTTCGAGAGGAGTCCCCATCACTCAAGGAATGGGCCGCACGCTGTCTTGCCGCCGTTGCGGTTCACATCACCGCTCAGGGCACGCTCCTCTGGAACGAACCGCCGGAGTTCGAGACGCTGTGGTGGGCGGTCCTTGGTCTGCACGCGCTTGGCTCGGTGACGAACAATCCTGCCCATGCGGACGCAGCGCGTCGTCTCATCGGCTGGCTCGGCAGACGCTACGACGCCGCCGGAGTGGGTCTCCTCTCCGAGGTGAGCGTCTTCCGATTGGCGGACCTCTGGTCGGAGGCGGGCCTGCGCGGAGAGGCATCCGCCGAGCGCGCTGTCGAATGGCCGCAACAGCAGAGCATCCCCGATAGTGCGATCGCGCTCTCTCACGCGGCTGATCGTTCGCTCGGCTGGTGGTGGGTGGGGGACCATGCGCCGGTCGTTGCGGGCGCGCTCGGCAGGCATCCGGGGTTCATCCGGTGTGGCCCGTGCACGCTTGAGGGCGGACGGGTTCAGTGGGCGCTTGCGAGCGGACGCCCCTCCTGGGAGCAGGCGATGGAGGTGGACGAACGCCGCTATGAGGGCGACGCGCTCGTCTGGTCTGGGCATGTGGCGGTTGCCGTCCCAGAAGAAGAGCATATCGCCTGGCTCACCGCAACCGGGTACCTGTGCCCGGACGCGCTCGCGCTCCGAGTCCATGCTCCGGCGGCCTTACGGAAACGTCTCCTCTGGCGGGCGGAGCTGCCGAACGTGCCCGGCATACGAACGATCACCCGCGATGGGGGCGCTGCGGTGCGTTTCCCGCACGGGGAGACGTGGCATTTCCGATGGACTCCTGCTTCCTTGAGGGCGATGATCGAGTGGAACCCAGGCGAAGGGGGGAGCCTTCTGGTTGGTCCGCCGCTACCATCGGAGTTTGCTCTCGGCGACAAGGGCGGCCTTGCGCGGCTTGAGGGGTTGAGATGACGTTTGTTAGGATCGCACAGAAATTTATCCTTGACCTGATAGGGCCACCACACTATTATTAGACAAATCGCGCACCACGACGAGAGTGTGCGTGGAATCAATGGCCTGCCGGGGCGGAGATCTGATTGTACCGATCAGGTGTGCAGACTTACCACAAGCACGAGTACTTCCGAGACGAACCAACTTTCCGGTCGCCGAGTGATCGAGCGTGTTTTTCGGGCGAGGTTAGTAGAGGAGGTGCGGCTATCAGCAGGTTCCAACGGCGGGTTCCGTGAGGTACGTTTCCATGCTGTTATCCCGCGTAAGGCCTGATGAGGGTTGGCATCTATAGAATATCTGCGGACAAAAGAGGCTTCGCTCCTTTTCTCTACGTACCTATGCCTCCCAGGGGGGAGCTCTCCGATGGGGCAACGGTCGCTTGAACCTCTGTGGCATGGCGGGTGCCGGACGCAGGCGGAGTGCAGCGAGGCACTTCAGGGAGTTCGTCTCGAAGAACGCACCTTTTTGATGTCTGCACTACGAGATAACGCCACCTCAGAACCACCCTTAAGGAAGACTTCATCGTGGCACAGTCCTTCCCTTGTCCGGTAGCCGACATCGAGCGTCGGCCAAGAGAATGTTCAGGTGTGCGCCGGAATGAGGGGGGAGAGTGTGCCGTACAGCGCACGTACCATATCCCCGGACCGATGGGGTAAGCGGGGATTTCACCGCGGTGGCAGGCTCCACCGCATCATGTAGGAGGCATGTGTATGCAGCGACAGCGATGTGTATGGCTGACAGGCCTCGTCGCCAGTCTGATGATCGTGTTGTCCGGTGCTGCACGGGCGGCTACCACAGGTAAGATCGTCGGCACTGTCGTCGACGCCAGCACCGGCGAACCGCTTCCTGGTGCGAACGTGATCGTCGAGTACATTCGACTCGGCAGTGTGACGGATGCCAATGGCCGCTATTTCATCCTGAATGTCCCTGCCGGTACGCACAACCTGCGCGTCGTGTTGGTCGGGTACGCCCAGGTCGAGGTGCGCGACGTGGTCGTGCGCGTTGGCCTGACCACCACGCAGGATGTCCGGCTGGAGCAGGAAGTGATCGAAGTGGGCCAGGTGACGGTAACCGCAGAACGCCCGTTAGTGCAGCGCGACGTGACAACAAGCCGTACATTGGTCTCTCGTGAGGAATTGACGCAGAGGCCAATTGACAACGTTCAGCAGGCGGTGGCTCAGACGGCCGGTGCTGTGGCGACCTTCGACGGAACCTTTATCCGTGGTGGCCGCTCAGGCACAGGAGAAGTGGCGTTCTACGTTGATGGTGTGTCCCTTGCCAGCCCCATGGCGCGCCGGGGTTCGGCGGGGACCTCGGACCTCGCCACCACCCTCCCCCGGTTCTCGGTGGAAGGGATGGAGGTCATGCGCGGTTCCTACACCGCTGAGTTCGGGAACGCGCAATCGGCCATCATCACCGTGGTAACCCGCGAAGGAGGTTCCAAGCACTCCGGGACCTTGTATACGAAGTTTAGCCCCGAAGCGCTCAGACTTACTGACAGGCAGAGCGACATCATCAGCGACAAGCAGGCCAATCTCGACGCCTGGGCGAATCGGGATTGGGCGGCGGTGGATACCACCAACGCCAAGGCAGCTTACCTGAATACGGTAAGTGGCCTTAGCATGATGAAGTACGACCGGCGCGAAGTGGAAGCCAGCTTGGGCGGCCCGAACCCCATCGCGTCGGACTTCTTCCCGCTCAGCCTGTTCCAGAACGGCAACTATTTCATCAGCGCCAGTTATCTGAAGACCGATGGTCGCTGGCGTGGGCAGGCCAGCAAAGACTGGGCGATCCGCGGGAAGTTCACCTTCCGCAATACCCTCGGCGATAAGAAGTTCAGCATTACCCTTCACAAGCAGAAGGGAGAATTCGAGGGGTCCGGATTCTTCATCACCGCCGACGACGGCACCGTCGTGGAAGACTGGAACAGCATCGTCTCGACCGGCGACACGATCTGGGTGGGCGACGACGGACGCCCCTGGTGGCGCCATCCGAGCGATCCCAAGGCGCCCTATGTGGTGGTGGATTCGCTCGAAGGCCCGAACGGGGAAAAGGTTGCGGTGAAGAACTTCGATATGCGCCCGAACTGGGCGGGCATCAGCAACGAGCATTCCAACGAAATCAGCATGACCTACACCCATACCATCACTCCGACCACCTATTATGAAGTCAACCTCAGCCGCTTTGAGACCGGCGACTACGGGGACGACACTGACCCGTACGAGCGGTACGTCAACGGAAAGATCGTGCCCCTGACCCTGACTACTCAGCTTCAGGACCGCTTCTTCCGTCGGTCAATTCCCATCCTGGCAACCTACTATCAGGTCAGCCCGAATTCGGTCAGCATGAATCTGGTGGACAACAACCAGATCATCTACACCGCGCGCTTCGACATCGAATCGCAGTTCTCCCAGGTGCATAGCGGCAGACGCGGGTTTGAGTTCAAGTACTACAACTTGCGCCGGGTGAACTCGCAGCCGGTGTCGGGCGATCAGGTGTATCACGACGACTTCGACGTGAATCCCATTCAGATGGCGGGCTACATCGCGGAGAAATTCGAGACGCAGGGCATGGTGCTCAACCTCGGCGCCCGAGTCGATTACCTTGCCACGCGCGGCATCGTTCCGGCGGACCCGGAACAGCCGGTCAATCTGGAAAACCAGAAGACCGCCGATAACCTGGGTCAGTACAGCAAGCTGCCCGACTGGCTCAAGAACCCGGAGCCTTCCAAAGATCAGTGGTACTGGAGCCCGCGCATCGGCGTGTCCTACCCGATCACCGAGGTCTCCAAGATGCACTTCTCCTACGGCCACTTCTACCAATTCCCCAACATGTATCGCTACTACCGGAACATGGAACACAACATGGACGGCGGATGGAAGTATGCGGGGAACCCGAACCTCGGCCCGGAGAAGACGATCCTTTACGAAGTCGGCTACGAGCAGCAGGTCCGGCGGATGCTCCACCTGAGCCTGACCGGGTTCTATAAGGACATTGACGGACTGATTGACATGGAAGAGCGCGGCACGTCGGTCTCCACGCGCTACAAGTACTATCAGTTCGTGAACTCCGGATACGGCAACGTGCGCGGGTTCGAGTTCACGTTCCAGAACATGCGGTACTGGGGGTTGCAGATGAACGTGGCCTACACGTTCATGATCGCCAAAGGTCGCGGCGGCAACGAACGGCAGGGCTTCCTGATTGCCTTCAACAACCAGGTGCCCCGCACGTCGGATTACCCGCTTGAGTGGGATCAGCGCCATACCCTCCAGTACACGGTTGATTACCGGACGCCGCTGGAATGGGGTGTGCTAGCGGGCGGCTGGGGAGCCAACTTCCAGTACACCTACGGAAGCGGCATTCCGTACTCGTCCAGCTCGCGCGGGATCAACCCGCCGATCAACGACAAGCGGTATCCTTCGACCCGTAATCTCGACGCACTGTTCACGAAAGACATCTCCCTGCGCGGGGCAACCAAGGTCCAGTTCTTCTTTGAGGTGCTCAACCTCACCAATCGGAAGAACGTGTTGAAGGTTGAGGACCCGGAACGCCTTGAGGTCTCGCTCCGCGAGATAGCGAGGAACGTGGACATTGATGGCGACGGCAAGGTTGCCACCGAGCCGAACTATGCAGGCCGCTTCCAGACCCCGGTGAGCTTCTCGGCTGGGCGGTCGTTCCGTCTGGGTATGCAGTTGGACTTCTAATCCGGCATCGTGGCGACGCTCGTCGGCTGACCGGCGAGCGTCGTGCAAGTCTGCCTGTCCGAAATGAGGAGCATGGAATGCGAAAGGGCATTGGAATAGCGATAGCAGCCGCCGCACTTCTCTGGTCCGCTGCAATGGCGGAGGCGCGACCTGCGCCGGGAAGCGCTTGTGAGAGCGCACGTGCACGGGCGGCGAAGACGGCCAAAGACGAGTGGTACATGCTGAAGGTGGGGAACCTGGGCGCGGTCGTGACCAACTACGGCAAGATCGGCGATGCCAGCACCCCCCGACAATCGAGCATGGAATGGCCCTTGGGATCACAGAACGACTACCTCTACGAAGGACGTCTCTGGTTCGGCGCGAAAGTCGGCGGCGCCATACAGGTGAGCACCGGAGACGACCTCGAATGGGGGACCTCTGCCACCGCCACCGGTGACACGCTCCTGAAGATCACTGGCCCGGATGCGGTGGGCGATTTCGACACCTACTGCATCTACACCGACCAGGTGCCGAACAATCAGCATCCCATCGGCATCAAAGTCTATCAGCGCACCTCCACGTGGACCATCTCGTACCTCGACGACAACATCCTCTACGACATGACCTTTGAGAACATCAGCGGCAGCGACCTCACCGGGGTCTACATCGGAACCGCGATGGACGGCGATGTCTCATCCCTGGAAGGGTCGGAGAACTACATTGACGACCTGACCTTCTGGACCCGGTATACCGCCGGCGGGCAGATGCGGTTCCTCTCCTACGAATACGACTCGGACAATCCCGAAATCCCTGGCGACGATACCGGTGGCCCGGCGGGGCAGACGAAAGGTTATCTCGGCACCTCGCCGTTGCTCGTTCAGGACGCCACCGGCACTGATGTGCTGCCGAGCCTGATCCAGAACCTCACCCTCACGCACTACTGGTGGGACTGGAACCATGACCCGGGCAGCGACGACCTGAAGTACAGTTACATGGCTTCGCGCACGCAGTTGTCAACGCCGCCTTCGCCGTTCGACTACCGGTACATGCAGTCCTACGGCCCGTTCGACATGCCTGCGGGGTCCAGGATTCGCATCATGTTCGTCATCGGGGTGGGCGAAGGTCTGGCCGGCCTGAAGGACAACATCAACGCGGTGCACGACCTGTATGAGGCGAACAAGCAGGCCGTCGGCAAGTGGATCGCCTCCGGTCCGCCTCCCGCGCCGGGGGTGTCGGCGATTCCCGGCGACGGACAGGTGACGATCAAGTGGTCCTCGGCAGGCGAAAGCCACGTGGACCCGGTGACGGGTGTCACCGACTTCGCCGGGTATCGTGTCTGGAAAAGCCCGACGGGTGTCGAAGGCACGTGGACCCTCATTGCCGACTTCGACAAACTCGACGATTTCGGCCTGAATTCGGGTCTGCCGTCCAAGGATGCCCAAGGCAACTACCAGTACGTGGACAACCAGGTGCACAACGGGTTTGCATACTGGTATGCGGTGACGGTGTACGACCGTGGCGACCTGGAACAGGTGGGAAGCTTGGAAAGCTCTCAAAACAGCAACAAAATCCAGGTATACCCCGGCCCGGTCGGCACGAACGCGGGCGACAACATCTATGTCTACCCGAACCCCTACCGCTTCCAGGCAACGTGGGACCCGCAGCCCGGACCTCAGCAGCCTGCGGGCAATCGGATCCGGTTCAACAACATTCCCGGCCGCTGTACCATCCGCATCTACACCATGAGTGGTGACCTTGTCGCCACGCTTGAGCACACTGATGGCACCGGGTACCACGATTGGGAGTTCCTGTCGGATCGAGGACAACCGCAAAAGATTGTCGCGGGTATCTACCTGTACAGCGTGCGCGGTGAGGGAGTGGATTATGTGGACAAATTCGTGGTCCTCCGCTAGCCGATGCAGGAGAGTGGCCTCGCAAGGACGATATAAGGAGGTTCCCGTGAAACGACTTGGGATGATGATATGCGCGGTGCTCCTGCTCGGTTGGGCAGGATCGGTCTGCGCGCAGGGCTTTGATAAAGCCGGTACGGTGGGTTTCCAGACGCTCAAGCTGGGCGTCGGAGCGCGTGCGGCGGCTCTGGGTGAGAGCTTTGTGGCAATCGCGGACGACCCATCCGCAGCGTATTGGAACCCGGCAGGGCTGGTGCGGCAGGGCTTTGGAGTGCAATTCTCCGCGTTGCAGTGGCCGGCGGACATCTCCGTCAACAACGCGGTGGTCACCGTTCCCACGCCCATCGGGGCGTTTGCAGCCTCCGCTACCATGCTCTCCACGGGCTATATGATCCAGCGGACCGAGTTCCGCCCGGAAGGGGATGGGAC
>Ga0172365_10001975_pt1 | contig 14918 bp, 9 predicted proteins | sample LakKivSesite48cm_FD_114535 | JGI IMG/M metagenome (GOLD analysis project Ga0172365, IMG submission 114535) | Sediment microbial communities from Lake Kivu, Rwanda - Sediment site 48cm | ecosystem: Environmental > Aquatic > Freshwater > Lake > Sediment | place: Rwanda: Western Province, Lake Kivu...
AGTTCGCGATGGGCTCGTCCACCGAGAACTCGGCCTTCGGCGTGACGCGGAACCCCTGGTCGACGGACAGGATCCCGGGCGGCTCGAGCGGGGGCTCGGCGGCGGCGATCGCGGCGGGCCTCGCAACGATGTCGATCGGGTCCGACACGGGCGGCTCCATCCGCCAGCCGGCGGCCCTCTGCGGCGTGGTCGGCCTCAAGCCCACCTACGGCCGCGTGTCGCGCTACGGGCTGGTCGCGTTCGGGTCGTCGCTGGACCAGATCGGCCCGATCACGCGGGACGTCTACGACACCGGGATGCTGATGAACGTGATCGCGCGGCACGACCCGCACGACTCGACCTCGGCCCCGGAGCCGACGCCCAACTACGTGGCGGCGCTGCCCAGCGGCATCAAGGGCGTGAAGATCGGCCTGCCGAAGGAGTACTTCGGCGAGGGGATCTCGCCCGAGGTCGCCGCCGCGATCCGCGCCGCGGCCGCCACCTACGCCGGGCTGGGCGCCGAGATCCTCGACGTGTCGCTGCCGCACACCGAGTACGCCGTGGCCACCTACTACATCATCGCCACGGCCGAGGCCAGCAGCAACCTCGCCCGCTACGACGGCGTGCACTACGGCCACCGCACCAGCCGCAAGAGCGACCTCATCGAGCTGTACTCCCGCTCGCGGGCCGAGGGCTTCGGCCCGGAAGTCAAGCGGCGGATCATGCTGGGCACGCACGCCCTGAGCGCCGGCTACTACGAGGCCTACTACCTCAAGGCCGGGCAGGTGAGGGCGCTGTTTCGCCGGGACTTCGACCAGGCGTTCGCGAAGGTGGACGCGATCCTCTGCCCGACCTCGCCGACGCCCGCGTTTCGGATCGGCGAGAAGGTGTCGGACCCGCTGTCGATGTACCTCTCCGACATCTACACGATCTCGGCGAACCTCGCCGGCATCCCGGGGATCTCGATCCCCTGCGGGTTCAGCAGCGAGGGGCTGCCGATCGGGCTGCAGCTCCTGGCCAAGCCGTTCGACGAGGAGCGGCTGCTGCGCATCGCCTACGCGTTCGAGCAGGCGACGGACTACCACCTCAAGCGGCCGGCCCTCAAGGCGGCCGGGTAGCGGCCACTGTCGAGGAAGCGGAAATGGACTACGAAGTTGTGATCGGCCTCGAGACGCACGCCCATCTCAACACCGCCACGAAGATGTTCTGCGGCTGCGCCACGGCTTTTGGCGCCCCGCCCAACACCCAGACCTGCCCGGTCTGCATCGGGATGCCCGGCGTGCTGCCGGTGATGAACAAGACGGCCGTCGAAAAGCTCATCAGCATCGCCGTCGCCATGCACTGCACCATCGACCAGCACACCTACATGGACCGCAAGAGCTACTATTACCCCGATCTCCCGAAGAACTACCAGATCAGCCAGAGCCACAGCAACGCCGGGACGGACGGCTACCTCGACATCGACGTCGACGGCACGGCCAAGCGCATTGGCATCGACAACGTCCATCTCGAGGAAGACGCGGGCAAGCTCATCCACCCCGAAGGGAGCGGCGTGACCTACACGCTGGTCGACCTCAACCGCGCGGGCACGCCGCTGGCCGAGATCGTGACGAGGCCCGACATGCGCTCGGTGCAGGAGGCGCTCGTCTACATGGAGCAGCTCCAGAGCATGCTCCTCTACCTCGACGTGTCCGACGCGAAGATGCAGGAGGGTTCGCTGCGCTTCGAGGCCAGCATCTCGCTGCGGCCCCGCGGCCAGAAGGAATACGGCAGCCGCGTGGAGATCAAGAACCTCAACTCGATGAAGGCGGTCGTCAAAAGCCTCGAGTACGAGATCGAGCGCCAGCGCACGGTCCTCGACGATGGCGGCACCGTGCACCAGGAGACGCGGCTGTGGGACGACGAAGCCGGCGTCTCGGCCCTCATGCGTCGCAAGGAGACGGCCCAGGACTACCGCTACTTCCCCGAGCCGGACCTCCACCCGGTCGCCATCAGCGACGACTGGCTGGCCGCGATCAGGGCCTCGCTGCCGGAGTTGGCGCACGACCGCAAGCGGCGCTTCATGGCCGGCTACGGCCTCTCGGACTACGACGCGGGCGTGCTGGTGGCCGACCGCGCGGTAAGCGACTACTTCGAGGAGGTGACGCGCCTCACCGGCGACGCCAAGGCCGCCGCCAACGTGGTTATGGTGGAGCTGCTGCGCGAGCTCAAGACGCGCCGGATCGCCATCGCGGAGCTGCCGGTGACCGCGGAGCGCCTCGCGGGGCTATTGCGGCTTGTGAAAGCCGCAACCATCAGCTATAATATAGCGAAGGAAGTGCTGGTCGAGATGATCGACAGCGGGGAGACCGCCGACGCGATCGTCGAGAAGAAGGGCCTCAAGCAGATCAGCGATACCTCCGCGCTGGAGGCCATCATCGACGAAGTCCTCGCGGAAAATCCCAGTGCCGTTGACGACCTGAAGTCCGGCAAGAAACAGGCCTTCGGTTTCCTCGTCGGGCAGGTGATGCGGAAATCCAAGGGCAAGGCAAATCCACAGGTGATCCACAAGTTGCTCGCCGGCAAGGTGGAGCGCTGACGTTGACGCGCAGGCCCCCCGGCGGGCGCGCAGATGGGTCGCCCGGCCCCGCGGCCGCCCGGCCCGCAGGAGACACCAGATGATAAAATATGTTTGCGACATGTGCGGCAGACCGCTTCTCGAAAACGAGGACGTCCGCTACGTCGTGAAAATAGATGTCTACGCCGCCGTCGAGTCCTCCGAGCCGGACGACTACGACGACATCGACGCGATGGAAGACATGCTGGACAACGCCGAGGACCCCGCCGACGACTCCGCGGCCGATGACGATTCGTTCGCCACGTTCCGCTTCGACCTCTGCCCAGCGTGCCACAAGCGGTACCTCGCCGACCCTCTGTTCAGGAAGAGCAACCGCAGGATCGGCTTCAGCGAGAACTGATCCGCAGTGGAGCATGCGCCGTGGGCATGACCATCACCGAGAAGATCCTCGCCGCACACAGCGGCCGCCCCGAAGTTCACGCGGGCGAGTTCGTTGAGGCGGCACGCGTCGACGTCTGCCTCGCCAACGACGTCACTGCGCCCATCGCCATCGACGAGTTCGAGAAGGCGGGCTTCACCACGCTGCACGACCCCGCCGCCGTCGTCCTCGTGCCCGACCACTTCACCCCGAACAAGGACATAAAGTCGGCCGAGCAGGCCAAGAAGCTGCGCCTTTTCGCCCGGAAGCACGGCCTGAAGCACTACTTCGAGGTCGGCCGCATGGGCATCGAGCACGCCCTCCTGCCCGAAGCCGGCATCGTGGTGCCGGGCGACCTCGTGATCGGGGCCGACTCGCACACCTGCACCTACGGCGCACTCGGAGCCTTCGCCACTGGTGTGGGCAGCACCGACGCCGCCGCCTGCTACGCCACCGGCACGGCCTGGCTGCGCGTGCCCGAGAGCATCCGCTTCACCTTCCATGGCAAACTCCAGAAATACGTCTCGGGCAAGGACCTCATCCTCTACACCATCGGCAGGATCGGCGTGGACGGCGCCCTCTACAAGGCGATGGAGTTCACCGGCGGCACCATCCGCCGGCTCGAGATGGACGGCCGCCTCTCCATGTGCAACATGGCCATCGAAGCCGGCGGCAAGAGCGGCATCGTGGGACCCGACGACATCACCCGGGCCTACGCGGCGGGCCGCGCGCGGCGTGCGCCGGTGTTCCACCTGAGCGACCGCGACGCGCGATACTGCGCCGAATTCGACTTCGACGCCGCGAAGATCTCCCCGCAGGTCTCCCTGCCGCACCTGCCCGAGAACGCCAAGCCCGTCGAGGATGTCTCGGGCACGCACATCGACCAGGTCGTCATCGGCTCGTGCACCAACGGCAGGATCAGCGACCTCCGCGAGGCGGCGGCGATCCTCTCCGGCAGGCAGGTGCACCCCGACGTCCGCCTCATCGTCATCCCGGCCACGCAGGCCGTCTACCGCCAGGCGCTCGACGAAGGCCTCGCCGCAATCTTCGTCGATGCCGGGGCCGCCCTCTCCACCCCCACCTGCGGCCCGTGCCTCGGCGGCCACATGGGCATCCTCGCCGAAGGCGAGCGGTGCCTCGCCACCACCAACCGCAACTTCGTCGGCAGGATGGGCCACCCGAAGAGCGAAGTCTACCTCTGCGGGCCCGCCGTGGCGGCCGCGTCGGCCATCGCCGGAAGAATCGTCCACCCCGACGAGCTTCGATGATAGCCGAGTCAGCGCTTTTGCGGTCCCCTTCCGCTTCATCCACCAGGGAAATCCCGAAGCGATCTGCTCCTCTCGCCTACAGCAGGCGCCCTGAGCGCCCGGAGCCCGCTGCAATACCAGGACGAAAGACAGCCGAGAGTATCTGCGTGGCTCCCCGGTTCCGACTGCAAGCGACGGGCCGGGGGAGGCGCAGGCCTCGCCGGGCGACCGGCTCGTCGGGAGGACGAGGGTGGGCGCATCAATTCGAAGCCTTCGCGTGCCGCTGTTGCGGCTGGTGCTGGTGCCGGTCGTTGTCGGGGGGATGCTCACGGCCAACTCGTGGGCACATGAGTCGGCCGCCGGCCACATCGAGCGTTGGCTGGGCTACCTGCTCGTGGCGGCGGGCCTGCTGATCCGCTGCTGGTCGTGGCTGCACCTGGGGCACCGGTCGTCCCGCGGGCTGGTCACCACCGGGCCATATTCAGTCTGCAGGAACCCCCTCTACATGGGCACGTTCGCCATCGCCTTCGGCGCCGGGCTGTGCCTGGACAACGTGATGCTGGCGGGCCTGGTGTTGCTGATCGTGGTGCTGACACACGTGCCGGTGGTGCTCGCGGAGGAGCGCCACCTGGCGGCGAAGTTCGGCGAGAGCTACGAGGCCTACAAGCGGCAGGCGCCGCGTTTCGTGCCCGCGATCAGCCTCTACACGAGGGCCGTCGGCGGCACGGTGCCGGTGAGGACCGTCCGCAAGACGTTGGTGGACGTCGTGCTGATCCTGCTGATCCCGCCGGCCTGCGAGATGATAACGCTGCTGCGGGAGTCCGGCGTCATCCCCATCCTCCTGCGGTGGCCGTGAGGCAGCGGCTCTGCGCGATCATGCCTCCGAGTTCCACGACATTTCTCCACTGCACGAACAGCACGGACAGGATTGTAGCGGATTGCGTGAGGGCAAGCAACTGCGGACGCCGGCGCTGCTCGGATGTGCGCGGGTACAAGCGGCTTGCTTGCGTGGAGCGCGGCTGGTGTGCGAGGGGAACCAGCCGGGCTGGTCAGAAGTCGCGCGAGTCGTAGTTCTGGCTGCCGATCCAGCGCCGCGGCACGGCGAAGGTCCGCACGCGGCGGGCAGTGTTCTTCTGCGTGCATGCCTGGCATAAGCGGTTCCACGGCCCGGACGACGGGAACTTGGCGTCGCACCCCAGGCAGATGCGCACTTTCTGGTACCGCAGCCGCTTGCTGACTGGCTTGCTGGACATGTTTTTGCGGCGTAGTTGGTTGGTCCGCTCCTGGTTCTGAAGCCTGCAGCACTCCTCGGAGCAGTACTTCCGCTTCTCCGGGGGGACGATGTTGTTGCAGCCTTTCCGGGCGCACTTCATGCGGTCTCTCCTGCCGTGGTACGCGCGATTGAGGATGCCTGGTTAACGGCAGGAGCGGCGGACGCTTTAGCGAAATGTTGCCGCGTGGCGGGTCCCAGAACGCCGGCGTTGGGGATGTATTGAAGCGGGTCGCCCGCCCTGCAGCGGCGCCGCCATTCGCAAGCTGTTTGGGCACACGGTCTGGCGTCAGCTCTTGCGGGTCTCGCTGAGCTTGCCGCTGAGTTTGCTGATGATCTGGGAGGCCTCGAGGTTGCCGGGGTCGATCTTGATGACTTTCTCGGCTTCGACCCTGGCCTTGTCGTACCAGCCGCCCTCGAGGTAGTCGCGCGCTGCTGCGAGGCAGGCCTCGTCGATCCTGCCGCGGTAGATCCCGGCGAGGATCTTGTCGATGTCGTCCACGCCGAAGGCCCGCTTCATCAGCTCCTGGTGATCGAGGAAGGTGCGGGCGAGCAGCTGGTTGCCGGTGTGGTTGCGGAGCATCATCTTGAGGTTGTCGGCGGCATCGCGGAAGATCTCCTCGGCGCCGCCGAGGTCGGACGGGAGCATCCGGCGGGCCCGGCGGACGATCTTGTGGCAGGCTTCGAGAAAGGCGACCTCGAAGTCGGGGGCACCGGGCCGTCCGGCTGACTTGGCCATCTGCGAGTAGAGCGGGGCGTAGTGTTCGATCTGGTAGACGTTCTCCTTGATCTTCATCAGCTCGTGAAAGATCGAGCCGATGGAGATGTCGAAGAGCTCCTCCTCGCTGATCTGGTCGCCGTGCATGTGGTTGCGCTGGCGGAAGAGGAAGTGGCTGTCCTCCTTGAGCGTGAAGAGCGTGCTCTCGACGAAGACGTCGAGCCTGGGGAAGTCCATCGCTCCCTTCTCGCGGTACTCGGCCAGGAGTTCGTCGAAGGCGGCCTTGGCCTTGGCGAAGCCGAGGACCACGCTGCAGAACTGCTCGTCGCGTTCCTTTTTGACTGCGTGATTCATGCCGGTGCGCTCCGGATCTGGCGGCCGTGCCCCCGCGTGAGTCTCGGAAGGCAGGCGCGCAATTCACATCTTAGCAGCGGCGTGCGGCGTCTTCAAGTGGAAAAGGGCGACGCAGCGGATTTCGCAGCCAGTTGCCGGATCACAGTTGCCCGCCATGCCCCCGCGCCATCCCCGCGCCGCTAGTCCGCCAGCAGGCTCTCGCACTGGCGGACTGTCTCCTTCACCACCTCGCACAGCTCCTCGATCTCGCGGGCTTGGAGGCGCACATCGCGCAGGGTGCCCGGCTCGAAATGCACCGGCAGTTGGGACGCGGGCGACAGCCCCAGGTGGATGCGGGCGCACAAGTAGTCGGCCAAGTGGATGATGCCGGCGGCGTCCTGCCGCTCCGCCGCGGCCGACGGCTGATGATGGAAAAGGATCAGGTTGCGCAGACCGGGCGGGAGGTTCCACTTCTCGGCGATGTTGCGGCCGATCTCGGCGTGGTCGAAGCCGACGATGCGCCGCTCGCCGGCGATGACGGCGGGCTTGCCGCCGGGGTCGCTGCACGCGCCGGGCCACTCGGGGCTCGCCGCGAGGAAGCGCCCCAGCACCACCTTGCCGATGTCGTGGAGCATCCCCGCCACGAACAGCTCCTCGACGGCCTGGGGCGGGTAGTGCAGCCGCCGGGCGACTTCGCGCGCCATCACGGCGCAGCCGAACGAGTGCTTCCACAGCCCGTTGCGCGAGTAGCCGTAGACGCGCAGCTGCGACGAGAAGAGGTTGTCGGCGAAGGCGGCCATCGCGAGGCTCCGCAGCGTGCGGAAGCCCAGCACGGCCACGGCCTCGCGGATGGTCTTGACCTTGTAGCGCAGCCCGAAGAAGGAGGAGTTGGCCAGCCGCAGCAGCTTGGCCACCAGCGAGAGGTCGATGCTGAAGAAGTGCTCGAGGTCGCGGGCGCTCGAGTTCTCGTCCTTGATGGTCCGCAGCATCTCCAGCAGGAGGATGGGCGGCGACGGGAGCTTGAGCACGCTGCGGTCGAGGGCGGGCGCGAGCCGGCGGCGGCGCTGCTGCTGCCTGATGGCGTCCTGGAGTTCGGTGAGGTCCGGCATCTTCGGCTCCGGTGCGGACATGGCGCGGCTGCGGGGGCGCGCGGCGTGCCCGCGGCCGTCGGTGATTCATCGTTGCTGCTTTATTCTACGGAAGAAGGTGCTGCGGATTCAGCGGCTTTGGAACAAAGCCGCGGCTTTGCCAAAGTCGTTGGCTTCCGCGAAGTTCTGGCTTCGGGATCTGCGTCACGAGGGCAGGCGGGGGGGCGAAAAAAAGGCGGCGGCTCGCGAGGGCTCCGACGAGGGAGGGAGGAAGCTCGCCGGGAGATCGAGAGCCGCGCCAAATTCAGCAGGTGGCTGCGGACATCCATTTCACGTTCAGTCGTCGCAGGATATTTTACACGAACGAGGCGGGTTTGTCAACACTTTTTTGCGGAAACCGATGGCCGGCGAAATCACGCCGTGCCGCAACGCAAAAACGCTTATCCCGCAACAGGATTCGCAGGGGCGCGCCGGGTGATGGCCTTTGCCATTGATTCCGACCTATCCGGCGTGGGGCGCCTGGCGCGAGCCGAAGCGCTCCTGCCGCGGGGCCATGTTCTTCCTCCTCGACCTCGTCTCGCGCAAGATCGTGGACAGCGGGCAGGGCTCCCGCGCAAAGTGCAGGAAGTCCTTCAGCTCTTCACAAGCGTTCTGCTCTGAACCTTCCGGTCCGAGTTTCTGTCTGCTCGGGATGAACCTGCGACCTTCCAGATCCTCGTTTCTCCACGCTGCATGGGAGTGGAAAACGATGCCTCGCCCCGGCAAACGGCTTCTCCTGAGAGTGCATCGGTGACGTCCGACATCGAGGGCAGGCGGACCAGTTTGTCTCCCGTGAACCACGCGTGAAGCCCCAACAATCCTCGGCATGCGAGCACCTGGTCGCCGGTGTCGTTGTAGAGGTGCACGCCGGCCTCGCGTGCGATGTGTTGCAGCACGGCCGCCGGGATGGCGGGAGCGGTGCTCCAGACCGAGGTCCAGCCGGCAAGGCGCCGGCGCAGCAGGCCGGGTCGTGCGGGGAACTGCAGCCAGCCGAGCACTTCGGCGGCGGGATCGTCGCCGACCAGCACGGGGCCGAACCGCTCCTCGCAGCCATAGGAGAGGCGGCTGCCGGTGATGTGGGTGTCGACCTTCGGCGGGGCGGCTTCGGGGCGCAGTGCGATGGTGATGCCGGTGAGGTTGCGCATGGCCTCGACAGAGAATCCGTCGTCGGTGATCAGGCCGCTCGCATAGACGAACAGCAGCGTGCGGCCGCCACGCGCGGCCTTGCGCCGGATCCCATCGCGCTCGGCATCAGTGAGGTAGAAGGTGTCGAGGAAGACGAGCAGGCGGTAGCCGGCCCCCCACGGCTGGTCGAGGACCCGCTCGAGATCTTCCACGCGATAGCAGTCGAAGGGGGCGCCCATCCGGGCGAGTTCAGGCACCTGGTAGCCGAGGAGGCTGTGCGTCATCCTGCCATAGCGGAGGAACCGCGGGCTCTTTTCGCTGGTGATCACGGCCACCTGGGCGTCGGGCGAGCGGTCTTCGCCGAGGCGCTCCTCGGCAAGCTGGCGCATCCTTCGGATGTCGGCAAGGATCGTGGGCTCGTGAAACCAGTAGTCTTCGAAGAGATTCATCCACCATTGCGTGTGGCCGCCGGCGTAAGCGCCCAGGAAGTTGCGGCGGTAGATGCCCAGCGAACCCTGGATGTTGCGCCCGTGGCCGGGCCAGAGATCTATGCCCTTGGCGAGGTAGGACTGGCTGTCTTCTTCGCTGAACATCAGCTTGCCGTGCAGCCGCAGGCTGCCGGTGACGATCTGCGAGAGGTAGAACCCGCCGGGATCGCGCTCCTGGTAGGTGTGCGGCACGACGAAGAAGTCGACATCGGAAGATGCCAGCACGCGGCCGAGGGCGTGATGGCCGCTGTTGTGGAACCAGTAGGGGTCGCTTCGCGGGTGCCAGAAATGGTAGCCGAAGTAGATGCCGACGATCTTCGTGCGGCCCAGCGATGCAAGGGCCGACTTGGCGATGTGGCAGAAGTGCAGCGCGGTCTCGACCGGCACTTCATTGTGGAATGTGAGGTAGTCCACCAGGCGGCGATCCTTGACCGGATCGAGCAGCGTGGGGGTGGAGTCGATGGCCGTGGCTCCGGCGGGCATTGCCCGGTCACGCGGCACCTCGACGGTCTCGAACGTGGCCGCGGAATCCCCCCACGCGGCCTGGAGCTTCGCGACGTCATCTCCGTAGCGGGCTCTCAACCACGCTTGGTAGGCGCTGCGGTGGACGGGCGAGTAGTCGCTCATCACCTGCCGCCACGAGTAGTCCCACTCGCCGGCATCGCCCCCGTGGATGTGATAGCCGACCACGCGGCCCGCGTGATGCTGCTCCATGAAGAGGACGTATTCGCGGAGCATCTCGCCCATGTCGCGGCGCCAGGCCTGCGATGCAAACGAGACCGCGCAGCCGCCGTTCTCCACCGGCTTGAGCGTGTCGGCCTCGAGATGCACGGCGAGATCGTCGGGATGCTCGTTCTGCCACCACGTGGGCGGCGTCACGCCCACTTCCAGAATGAGCAGGGCGTTGGGATCAGCCGCGAGGATGGTGCTCATCTTCGCGTGGAGGAAGCTGAAATCGCGAGGGCGGCCGGGCTCCGGCCGCTCCGTCCCCGGCCCGAGCGGCGTGTCGTAAAGATGGATGCCGACGCCGCCGAAATCCCGAAGCATCTGCTCCAGGCACGGCGACCCGGTTCGCAGCCAGGCGCTCAGCCCGGTGTGCGGCTCGCCGTTGATGAACAGCGTGGGGGCGCCGCAATGAAGGCGGACTTCCGATACGAGAGCGGGATTCCCGTGCGTGCTGGCGGGTGCGGTCATGCTGCACTCCTTATGGAATGTATAGGCCCGATCGCGTCACAGTTCCGTCCGGTCATCGCTTGTGGGGCCGCACTCTTGCGATCCCGGCTCTCTCCAGCCGGACGGCGGTATTCTATCTCGCATGGTTGCCGGCGTCAAGCAACTTCCGCCGGCGCCCGGCGGCCGCGGTCTGTGAACTTGCTCGTTCAGCCTGCCGTCAAACATCCATCCCCGCTCGGACAGCAGTGGTTTTGTGTCGCCATCCCAGTCAAGTGCGAGGGGGCCCACGCGGGTGCCGATCTGACGTTCCCGGTGTACGGTAAGGGCCGGAATCCCTTTGACTATCACCGGCGACATGGTAGGATGATCCTGCCCAGCTTACGTGCTCTGCATGACCCGGCTCTGTGTCTTGTCGGATCCCGCCGCTGATAGGACACCGCAAGTCGAGTGTGGTCTCTTCAATGGGCGAAAAGGCAGGAATATCAGGAGTGGTTGTCTTGGCGGAACCGATGTCTCGGATGAGAGCCATTCATGAACAACGAGTGCTGGACGGAAATGGATCTGTACTGGTTCCAGGGCGAGGACATGGGAACAAAAGTCAAGATGCTTTTCGACAGGCTGGTGCCCCTCTGGAACCGGGCTCCCAAAGCGAGAAAGGGCCTGTCCCTCTGCCTCGGCTGGCTGCACGACTCCGTCCTCTACTGGAACGGACGACTGGATGACAGGATCTTCACATGCCAGCCTCCAAGGTACGAGCCTTGGACGTACCGGGACCTGCGGAACGTGCTGTCTCTTATCAGGAAGGAGGCGACAGACCGCCGTCTCAGTGATTTTCATATTGCCCTGATGCTGACGGGGGGCAGGGGGGGTCTCTACGCGCCAGAGAAGACGTGTGAAGGATGGGGCGGACGGACTGAAGAGTCGGATAAGCAGACCATCTACTATATCGAAGGCAAATGGTTCAACGAGCATCTGGAAGTGGACGAGGGCCGCTACGGAATCTTCTATTTCGGGTCGACAGTGCTCGTACCTGAAGACGAGGCAGTATGCAAGTTGGCGAGCCCGACCCTCAGTGAGTACTTCGCCGACAAGCTTTGCGATATGTGCAGGCATACGGGGTTTGACGCCGTGGTGTTTCGCGACAACATCTTCAGCCCCGCCTACAGGAGAGGCAACCGCAATCGCTACATGGAGTCGGAGTGCCGCAGAGAACTCAACGACGCGTTCATCAGCCTGCTTGCCCGTATAAAGGCGAACCTGCCCGGCTTTACGACCATCGGCTACAGCTCCGGAATATCCTCCATGGAGGAATGGCGCTCTCACGGGTTTGACCTCGAAAAGGTCGCGATGTCGGGGTACTTGGACCTGTGGATCACCCAGACCTGGGCTTCGGCTTGGCAGGACTACTGGCCGTGCCATTCCATGGGCTTCACCTTCCAGTTGGCCAACCTGCTTGTCAATATGGCCATGCTGGCGGGCACGCCGTGCGGGCACATGTTCCTTATCGAAACCTTCGACGCATGGGAGCCGTGGGACAGCATCCACCAATATCCCAGCAAGGTGGCCTGGGAGATCTGGGCCTACAGCCATGCAAGCGTGTTGATGCAGGACGGCGCAGCAAAACATCCGGACGGGTTCTATGTATCCTGGATGAACCGCGGCAGTGAACTGATTCCCGAAAAGACGATCGGGCACCTGTGCAGCGTCCTGGACGACTGCTCGAAAGACCTTGAGGAGAAGCCGGTGCCCGGCGGCCCGTGTCTCGTGTTCCACAGGAAGGGCATCGAATACCTGCTCGACCATCCCTGCACATACAGCAGGGGCGAGGAAATGGACGACTGGACGGCAATGCTCCAGAAATATGGCGCACCCGTGTTGTCCATAACGAGGAGCGAATGGTTGCACGGCATCGACTCGGATGCGTTCATCTTCCCCGTTCCCGTAGCGATCGGCAGCGAGATGGCGGACAGCATCCTATCCAGGCTTGGCTCAGGCACGTTGGTGATGTTCACCGGGAGCGCGGGTTCTTTCGATGATGCACTGAGAGCCCGGCTAGGGATTACCGTTCTGGATGAAGCCGTCACCTCGGATGCACCATCAGCGGCTTGCGTCGAGGAAGGATTGGCCGGACCGATCGGCACCCGAGGCTTGGTCATCAACCAGAGGCAGCGCACGCTATCTTCCACAAGTGCGTGGCGGGCCTGCATAGATTGCCTCGGCGGCCCGGTCTTCGCACGACACAAAGATTTGCCGTGCTTCATCTGGGAAACGCCCGAATGGGGCACGCCGACGGAACTGCACCTGACAGCCCAATCTGTGCAGAGCCCGCAGACCTACAATTGTGTCGCGACTGCAATCGGGGAGACGGGATGGGGAAGGGAAGGAATAAGATGGACCAATGAAGACTGGCAGAAGCCGGTATGCTTTCTGTTCTGGAGGTACGCGGGAGGCGGCACCGGAGTGCTGCTGGGGAATCTTGAGACAGGATTCACGGGAAACTCCCAGTTCTGCGTGAAGGGCGTGCTGAGCGGAAACCTCGGCGGGAGCGGATACACGGCGAAGGCCGGTTTCGGTCCCGGCTGGGTCAGGAACGTGGAGGCAGGGATGCGGATCGCCATGTCCATGCATAAGGCATGCCTGCTGAGGCTATAGCCCCGGTTCGGCCTGCAAGGGCCTCGCATCGCCGCCCCGGTCGAGCACAAGCGGACCCACGCGGGTGCCGATCCGACCGTTCCCGGTGTAGTAGGGACAAAAGTCCGCAGGTCGTCCTCGCCGATCGTGACCCGCCATCCGTCGTCGGGAATTTCAGTGTGAGAGGAGTTGCCCATTGATTCCTGCTTCTGCATGGCGCCGCAACCCGTACCCCGTCAGTCCAGTCCTGTCCCGTTTCCGCGCCGCGTCACTCCAGCTCGATCCCGCCCCAGTTGCTGGGCTCCAACTTCAGTTCGAACACAGTATCGTCCACGGTGCCCGCGTGCTGGCTGTGCAAGCCTGCCATCCGGCGGGCGATCGTCTATCTCACAGGCGCGGCCCACGGCCGGCGCTCGGCCAGCAGTTTGCCGTTCACGTAGATCTTCCATACGCCGCTCCCGCCAAACACCGCCGCCAAGTGCGTCCACGTGTCTTTCGGGAACACGAATCCTCCCCTCAGGCCGCCGCCATCGGTGCGGAACGCGTCGATGCCGATCCCGTCGAGGTCCAGCCACACCACAAAACCCCACATCCACACGACTTGCCGGAACAACAGGTAGCCCGATCCAGTCGGCCGCACCCAGGCCTCGTAGGTGCACGCCGAGCTCGCATCCAGGCGCGGGTCCGGCGCCACCTGCAGCCAGCCCTTGCGCGTCAGCCGCACGTATCTGGCGTCCTTGCCGTCCGCGTGCTGCACCTCGCCCACGACCTTGGCCGCCAGCCCCTCCCCTGCCGCATTCGCATACGCCCCGTCCTCCAGTGCATCGAATGTCCAGTCCGCGACGAGCCCGGGGGCCTTGTCCAGCCCGCGGCCTGCGGCGTGCTCTGCGATCTCTTCGGGCGTCAGGCACCTGTCATACATCCGCAGGCGATCGATGTCGCCCTGCATCCCGTCGCGCTCGCGGCCGATGGTGAGGGGAAGCGCCTTCGCGGGGTATATCGCGGGGTAATCTCCAACGCCCACGGTCGCGCGGCCCACCACCGCCGGATTCCGGTCGCTCGTGAGCGTGATGGTCACGGTGCCGGCCTTCGTGCCGGAGAAGAGCCCCTCGTCGTCGATCGTGCCTTCCCCGGGCTGCCGGGCCTCGACGAAGTAGTGGCCGGCCCCGTAGGCCGTGCCGAGGTCGATCGAACCGCCGGCCGTTGCCCTCCAGATCAACGGCACGCTGATCCGCTCGCCGTACTGGTCGAGGGCGGTCGCCGCGAACTGCACCGGCATACCCACCGGCAGCCACACCTCCTGCGGCCCGATCGACAAGCTGACGAGTTTCGGTTCGCCCGAAGGCCCATTGGCCACGTCGACGAAGATCGCCAGCTCGAGGTTCTCGTCCGGCTCGCGCAGCGGCTGACCTTCGAGTTCGGGATGATCGGCGAGCCGTTCGACCAGCAACTCGCATTGCGTCCCGGGGGGCGTTCGCGTCGTCGGCGTCGGCTGGACGTCGATCAGCCCCCAGTGAGCCACGCGGATCCTTTTCCCGCGATACTTGCCCTGCAGCACCTGCTTCACGTCGTACTCGTACACCACCAGAGCGTCGCGGTAAGGCGAGATCTCCTCGGGCTTCGGCACGGCCGCCTTCGTCGCCAGCGTGCCGAGCAGCCGCGTGCGGGCTATGACCGGCCGCGATTTGATGATGGACGCATACGCGGCGTAGTCCCTCGCCGCCTCGTCGGCATCGATGGCCCTGGCATAGATGGCCACGCCTTCGATCGTGCCGCGCCACGGAAAGGTCGTGCGCTCGCGCCCGCCGAAATGGAGGCCGTCGGCATACGGCGGCTGGTCCCACGCGAGCTG
>Ga0172365_10001977_pt1 | contig 14915 bp, 16 predicted proteins | sample LakKivSesite48cm_FD_114535 | JGI IMG/M metagenome (GOLD analysis project Ga0172365, IMG submission 114535) | Sediment microbial communities from Lake Kivu, Rwanda - Sediment site 48cm | ecosystem: Environmental > Aquatic > Freshwater > Lake > Sediment | place: Rwanda: Western Province, Lake...
CCAAGATAAAAATGCTGAAACGGATTTCCTATGGTCTGAAAAATGTGGACGTCTACTGGAGAAAGATGCTACTGGGGTTTGTACCATCTCGAGGCTATTTCCACACTATTTGATAAAGAGCCCATCTAGACGCTGTCTTGGAGTATATTATACCTTATTTCAATATCAAACTCAGCTATTGAAGAAAAGGCGGGAGTATCGTGGTCAAACCAGTAGAGTTTACTGAAGTTACAACAGATGTCCTTATCATAGGTGGTGGAGCCGCGGCCACGGAAGCAGCGATAAGTTTTTAATATCAACGATAGTCCTTGACATAAGTTGCGTTTGTGGTATTTTGGTGATATCTTATATAGTAATCGATCACCAAAGCTAACATTAAGGGGTTTCCTTATGATACAATTACCTCCTCTCGCAGTAGGAAAGCATTCGATTAGCCTTGATGAAATCAAGAAACAGTACGGTACTCCGCCATGGGGACATCGAGTTGTCGTTACCGACCAGATGACGGGCATGGTCATCTGTCAAGCCCCTGGACATCCTAATGACAAGCATTATCATATCTATGACGAATGGTGGGTAGTTTTGGAAGGTGAAATTCACTGGGAGATGGAAGGTCAGTCTGAACCGGTGCGGGCTAGAGTTGGAGACTTTGTTTTTGCGCCTAAAAATCACTATCACCATATTCACGTTGTGGGAGATAAGCCTGCCATCCGTCTAGCAATTAGTGTAACTGGTGAACCACATCGTCATGACAAGTGAGGATGTCAGAACGCCGTTTTCTTCCAAAAGGCTAATTATCTATTAGCAAATTCTCAGAGTGCATTTAAACTCCACCCAAAATGATAAAGAAACTCTCCTCTAGAGACACACCTATAATATATGAAGTCATAAACAAGGCAGCTCGTGCCTACCGAGGCATTATCCCCGAGGACTGTTATCACGAGCCCTACATGTCGGAGCAAGAACTGCGTCGCGAGGTAGCCAGTATGACGTTCTTCAGCTGGTATCAGGAGGGTAAGACTGTTGCCGTCATAGGTTTCCAGCCGGTCAGAGATGTTACTCTCGTCAGGCATGCTTATGTGTTGCCTGAGTATCAGAGAAAAGGCATCGGCACGAAACTACTTAACCATGTAAAGCAGATGACGAAGACGAAGCGCTTGCTTGTAGGGACTTGGGCAGACGCTATCTGGGCAATTCAATTCTACCAGAAGCATGGCTTTGAGCTTGTGCCTGAAAAAGATGAACTCTTAAGGAAGTACTGGAATGTTCCCCGGCGCCAGATTGAGACTTCGGTAGTGCTAGGCATCGAAATGTAACAATCTAGCCCATTGTTTGCCGAAAGCTATCGCTGGTACGTGCCGACGAGTTGGCCCTGAGCAAGAATATGTCCTTTCATGGCGTCAAGAACCTGCTTCTTGGACACACTGGGCTTTATGTCCAGAAGCTTATCCAGCGCATACAGCGTAAAGCGGTATCGGTGTGCGGGACCAGGTGGTGGGCAAGGGCCCCCGTAACCAATCCTGCCAAAGTCGTTCTTACCCTGCAAAGCCCCGTTCTGGACTTGCTCCTGAGGGGGGATGTCTTCTTCAAGCTGACGGGCAGTAGCTGGGACGTTGAATAGGACCCAGTGTGTAAACACCCCCCCAGGCGCATCCGGGTCATCTACTATCAGGGCAAGCGCTTGGGTTCGCTGGGGTGGCTCGCCCCATACGAGTGGGGGAGATATATCCTGTCCGTCACAAGTGTACTTGACTGGTATTTTGTCCCCTTCTTTGAAAGCGGTGCTGGATATTAATAATGCCATCTCGACCTCCTTTTCTAGTGCCGGTGTCTCTTCGGCACAGGCTACCGCAGAAGACGAAAATACAATTAATGCCGTAAGTAACAGAACCAATAAGTACCGCATTCTAAACCACGAGCTCTTTCACGTATTTCTAGCACCCCTCAAACGTATAGGAAACAGGAAGCTCTTAGACCAAATCCTAACTTATACAGAATCAGTGGTCAAGCCTTTAACGGTTTGACCGCCCTTTGAGTTTAGCATCTGGCAGTTTCCTATCTAGTTAATATTTCGCTATTTCGTGCAATGCAGTAACTACATACTATAGGGTGACCAATATTATTAACAAAGTGCTATAATGCGAGGTTGATAAAGAGTTGCTGCTGTGCCTGCAGTTGAAGTCAATCATATAATTAAGTCCTATGCAGATAAGGTAGTGGTTAACGACCTAGCCTTCTCTGTAAATCAGGGTGAGATATTTGGGCTGATTGGTCCTAACGGTGCGGGCAAGACTACTACCATCAGGATGCTTATGGACATCATCAAGCCAGACTCGGGCGATGTAACAATCCTCGGTGAGAAGTTGACTGAAGCCAGTAAAAATAAGCTTGGCTACATGCCCGAGGAACGAGGGTTGTATAGAAAGCTAAGTGTCATTGACTCTATCATCTATCTTGCCTCACTGAAGGGCATGGACAGGCACGAAGCTGAGGAGAAAGCTGATGAACTACTCAATCAGACAGGTATGCTTGCCAGCAAGAGAAGGAAGATCGAAGAATTGAGTAAGGGAATGGGGCAGATTATCCAATTCATCATTACTATTATCCATGACCCTGAACTGGTTATTCTGGACGAGCCTTTTGGTAGCCTCGATCCGGTTAACATTGAGTTATTGAAAAGTATGTTCCTTGACTTGAGAAATCAAGGTAAAGCCATAATTCTGAGCACACATCAGATGAATCAAGTAGAGGAACTTTGCGACCGCATACTGATGATAGACAATGGGCACTCAGTTCTTTATGGGAATCTAACCGAGATCAAATCAAGGTATAGAAGTCATTCGGTTATTCTCGATTTTGAAGGTGAGCTGGCGCAAATACAGGGAGTCACCTTGAAACGCGCTCACAAAGGCTATGTTGAGCTGGTGCTTGATAGGAATACAACTCCTAAACAAGTTCTGGAGCAATTGGTGAGTAGCGGCGTAGTGGTCAATCGCTTTGAAGTAGCCACTCCTTCATTGAATGAAATATTCCTCGAGGTGGCGGGTAAGAATTATGGGTAAGATACTTTTGATATTCAGGCATGAATTCCTGCATACGGTAAAGAGGACCGGGTTTATTATCCTGACCCTCGCTCTACCGCTACTGGCTCTCCTGGCCATAGGAGTCTTCCATCTGGTATCAGGGATTGCCAAGCCGCCGACAGAAGTGACCAGAATCGGATACGTCGATGAAGTTGGCGGCTTCGACCAGTTTACTACCCAAGAGAGCATAACCCTGGTCCGCTTTGATACCCCAGAAGCTGCCACCCAGTCTTTGATTAAAAAGGATATTAAGGAATACCTTGTAATTCCATCCGACTTTATCTCGACAGGGATAATCAATCGATATACCATACAGAAAGAGGTTACTCCACCAACTGCCACTACAGCCGTAATTAAGAATTTTCTCTCAAGCAATCTGTTATCAGGGAAGGTATCTGCGGATACCATCGCCAGGGTAGAAGCACCGTTGAACTTGATTACTATTACGCTTACTTCAACTGGTGCCGTGGCTTCGGAGCAAGGTGGGCTCACAAATCTTATTATCCCTGGGATTTTTAGCCTCCTGCTAGCGCTCTCCCTCTCTTTCTCCTCCGCTTATGTGTTGCAAAGTCTTGGCGAGGAGAAAGAGAATCGTCTTATGGAGATTCTGTTATCCTCGGTTTCAACACGGCAGTTGACAATCGGCAAGGTCTTGGGCATTGGTACCGCTGGATTAGCTCAGGTAGTCGTCTGGACGATTTCAATTCCATTTCTATTGAACCTGGCTTCATCATCTATCGGAGGCTTTATCAGCACGATACAATTGCCTACCTATTTTCTTGTTTTGGGTGTAGCGTATTTCATCCTGGGCTATTTGTTGTTCGCTGTGCTGTCGGCTGGAGTCGCTGCCATCAGCACTACCGTGCGAGAAGGACAAGGATTAGCCTCGATACTTACCCTTTTTGCTGCTGCCCCATTCTGGTTCTTTAGTTTACTCTTAGCGTTCCCGAACAGTCCGGTTTGGGTTGTTTTCAGTATTTTCCCCTTCTCTGCCCCCGTGTTGGTAATGTTGAGGCTTGGTGTGGCCGGCGTCCCGGGATGGCAATTGGCCGTCAGTATAGCTGTGTTGGTCTTATCCATCGTTGGGGGGCTATTGCTGGTGGCTAAACTTCTGAGGACTTACATACTCATGTATGGCAAGCGACCGAGCCTCGGAGAAATTTTCCGGAATCTCATGATTGGATAGGCTCGGCAGAATGAAAGCCAACTCAAAGCCCTACTTCTACCTATTGTGCATATTTCCAGTCATGTCACATTCACTCAGAATGTGGCAACAGGTAAAGAATTTTACAGTTAATAACGCTCTCTTTGTCGCGCTGTTTCCCTCAATATCAGAAGAGTGTAGAGCTATAAGGCCTTTTGTTGGATAATTGCACTTTGTGGCGAAACCAGTTACATCTACCGGAGCCTTCTACTTGAGCTGGGTAGAGAGAAAAACCTGTAGTCCCATTTGTGCAATCTGATCTTGGACTGCTTCAATGTCGTCAATGTGCTTGTCCTCGTCATCGAGGATATGCTCTAGGATTTCGCGTGTAGCATAGTCTCGGGCATCACCGCACACTAGGATAGCGGCGTTGTAGGCTTTGATGGCGTCACTTTCGGCATCGTGGTCATTGGCAAACATTTTTTGTACATCAGCGCCAATATTCATTTTCTTGAGCTCGCCGACGATTGGAATGCCCTCCAAGAATAATATGCGTCCAATGAGCTTCTCTGCGTGTTTCATCTCGTCTACAGCACGCTTCTGGATTGTCTCGTGAAGCTTACCGTAGCCCCAGTTGTCACACATTTCGGAATGCACCATATACTGGTTAATGGCCGTTAGCTCGTCTGCCAATAGAGAGTTAAGCGTCTCAATGACCTTCTGTGCACCTTTCATATTTGCCTCCTGCTTTTTAATTCAAACTCTTTTAATAATATTATATCATACTATTTTGGTACTGGTTTCCCACATGGTAGAGGCGGAGGGTTGAGCCGGAGTCTAGCTCTATTAAGGTCCCGCCTCACTGCTTTCCCCGTGACCAATTATATTGTATAATTACATACGCTATGTTTTCAATTCGTGTGGGACTAAAATGTTCAGGATAGGCAAAGCCTAAGAGTACGGGTCTGGGAATATCAGAGGGGGCTGGGTATCTACGTAGATATCCAGCTTTTTATCGTGGGCACACAATCTGGCTTTTGGTCTAGGTAGGTAATGTAATATAATTACGCTAATTCACCTTCATGATATTTGCCTCTGATAGTTACTCCCTCTCTTAGGGGAGGTTTGGCATTCCAGATTGCTCCAGTCCGTGACAGAGAAAGGTAAGGTTCTTCAGAAGATGGGTGATAGGAGGGATAGGAGTGAAACTATGGGGAAGGGCCAAATATGGCCACTTCTTCTGCGTTTCTCCGGACCTTCCATCGTATCCGCGCTGGTATCATCCAGTTACAATCTGGTTGATGCTGTCTTCGTCGGTCGCCTTGGTTCGGAAGCTCTGGCTGCTCTGGCTATCTCCTTCCCCCTGATGATTATCTACACGGCTGTTGGTACTGGTGTCGCTATTGGTTCAGCCTCACTTATTTCCCGCAACCTTGGTGCCGGTAACCGTGAGCAGGTCAACAGAACAGCAGGCAATGGCATCTCCCTATTTTTCGTCATCGGGGCTACCGCTACTCTCATCTTTTATTTTAACCTGGAGCCCTTGCTCCGCTTATTTGGGGCTACTGAAAAAGTCCTCGAACTGGCTATGGCCTATATGAAAGTTGAAACTGGCTTCATCATGTTGAATTTCTTCCTTATAGTGCTTGTGGAACTGGTCAGGGCTGAGGGTAACCCTGTGCTGTCAAGCACCGCATCAATTATCTCTGGTGTAATTAACTGCATTATGGACCCGATTCTGATGTTTGGGATAGGGTTCTTTCCCACTATGGGCATTGCCGGTGCCGCTGTGGCTACCAGCGTAGGCCGGGCTATTTCTATAATCATTCTAGTTGTATATCTGGCTTCAAGCAGGTCGTCCTACCATTTGCGGCTCCAATACTTCGTACCTAATCTTAAGATAGTAAAGGAAATCCTGCGTGTCGGTGTGTCCTCTATGGTACGTATGTCTGGTGGCTCAATAGTGCAGATGCTCGCGGATAGAGTGGCATCATCCTTTGGCGTTATTCCACTGGCTGTGCTCGGAGTTTTAGTCCGTGTCAACAGCTTTGCCTTTCAGCCGTGCTTCGGCATGGGGCAGGGTATGCTGCCACTGGTTGGTTATAACTACGGTGCCAGACAGAATCAGCGTGTTGCGGAGATTGTTACTAAGACGACAATAGCCGCCTTTAGCTGGGGGGTATTATGCTGGATAATCGTCCTGCTTTTGCCAACCCCTATCCTGTCAATATTCGGCAGTGACCCCGATTACCTTGCCCAGGGGACTTGGGCTTTCCGCATTTTCGCTTTTGGTTTCTTTACCGTCGGCACTCAGATGGTATTAGCTTCTTTCTTTCAAGGAATAGGCAAAGGTATGCCAGCCTTGATAGTATCGTCATCGCGTCAGGTTATCTTCTTGATACCAAGCATTCTACTCCTCCCCTGGCTATTCGGTCTGACCGGGCTCTGGCTAGCTTTTCCAATCGCTGATGCCTTGGCCCTTGTCCTTTCTCTAGCCTGGATAGTCGCCGAGTTTCGTAGAATGGGAGTCGGCTTTAGTTTACGCTCCAAGCCGCAACCCAAGTTAGCTCCGGAGGTTGACCCCATTGATACTCAGAATAGTAAATAGAGAGGCATTCTTTTTGTAGATCAGTTAACAGCTAACTTATGAACGACCAGTCATGTTGAGGATTAGACGGTAAGAGTGGATAAGTGCTTTATCCTCTTGAGCATGTTGGGGTGAGTAGTGAAAATCTCCATTAATTTATCGGAGATGCTCAAGCGCACTTCCTTTTGGCGAAGTTCAGCAAGCTCGTCGTAGCTGATGGTGCCACTCATGTCACGGTCGATTTGGGATAGCTCTCTAATCTCATACCATGCCCGGGATGGGTCATTGACGAAGAAGGCTTTGACCCCTTCAACTCGTTTGAGTTCCTCTTTGCCTTTGAAACGGGCGTTTCCATAGGCCAGCTTGTACAAGGCAGTAGCCAGATGATGGGGCATGTTACCCAACTGAACACTGCCACGGTCAGCATAATACTCCCGAATTCTGGAGCCATAGAGCACCAAGAGATTGGTAATGAAATAGAGAAGGAAAGCGCCAACCCCGATTAGTGCGGCATAATTACCTTCCCGCTTGCGGTTACCGACAGTCCCTCCCCACATCGTACTCCAGGCGATCCAGTACATTATCATCGGTATAGCGGAGAGCAAGGTTATGATGGCCATATCACGGTGCTTGATGTGAGACATCTCATGCCCGAGGACAGCCTTAAGTTCATCCTGGCTCAATATATTCAAGATGCCCCGGGTAACGCAGACCCGGCTATCCCAACGCGTTCGGCCAAAAGCGAAGGCATTAGGTATAGCCAGCTGTGAGATACCGACACGAGGCTTAGGTAACCCTGCCTCCTGGGCAAGTTCGGCTACCATCCGGTGTAGTCCTGGCTCCTCTTTTTCAGAGACCCACTTAACCCGCATTGTCCAGCCAACTATAGTCGGACCAATCAAATATTGAAAGCCAAGGAAGACGAAGGCTAAGACAATATAAGATACCGCACTTCCGATTCCTATCCAGGTGCCTATGCCAATTATGACACCATAAAGGATGCCAAAAAGAACGGCGACTAACAAAAACATCCTACTCTGAAGCCACATATAATCCTCCCTTAAAGGGTGGTTTCTTATTCTTTATTATTTAATGATACAACAACAGTAAGCTTTAGGCAATAGCCGGAATTACAGGTACACAATTTCGAGGATAATAAGACTCCAGACAGAACGATGGTGCACTTAATGGAGAGCAAGGTCCTGGCTTTCTGGGCGAGCATTCGACTGGCATAATCTGCTACAATGTAGTCTTTAGATATACCATGAATGAAAGGGGGGCTCTTATGTATGACCTACTGATTAAGAGGGGGAGAGTGATAGACCCAGCGCAGAACATAGATGGTAAATTAGACGTAGCTGTAAGCGGAGACAAGATAGCCACGGTAGCCAGGGACATTCCGTCACAGGAGAGCCAGCGGGTGGTTGATGCCACGGATAAGATAGTCACCCCAGGGCTTATCGACCTGCACTGCCATGTCTACAATAGCATTCTTAAGATTGGTGTTGAGCCTGATGACGCTGGGGTAAAGCAAGGAGTGACCACCGTGGTGGATGGGGGAAGCGCCGGCGAAGCAACCTTCGGTGGATTCCCTAAGTATGTCATCCCCGCATCCCGTACCACGATTTTCTGCTTCCTTCACTTAGGTTCTTTAGGGCTCAGTATCATGCCTGAGTTGAAAGATTGGGGGGAAATCAACCTCAATGCTACTCTAGCCACCATCGAGTCTAACTTGGGTGTGATTAAGGGAATCAAGCTGCGCCTGGTGGGCAACCTCGTTGCCAGTGCCGGGATTGAAGTGGTAAAAATAGCCAAAAAGGCAGCCAAGAAGTTTAGCCTGCCTATTATGGTACACATAGGAGATAGAGATAAACAGGTATCACCGACATTAACTCAGGAATTCCTCCCTCTGATGGAGGCGGGTGATATACTGAGCCACGTTTTTACTGCCCAGCCCGGCGGCATCCTGTGCCCTGATGGCACTGTAATACCTGAGCTGAGGGAGGCGATGCAGAGGGGTGTGGTTCTGGATCTTGCTAATGGCAGGTTTAATTTTAACTTTGAGGTAGCCAGGAAGGGCATGGCTCAGGGTATCTTACCCACCACCCTGAGCAGTGACCTCGTCGTCCCGTCGCTCACCAGCATTGTATATGGCTTGACCGTGACCATGTCTAAATTCATGGCGCTTGGGCTCGGTTTGAAACAGATAATAGAGATGACTACCATTAATCCAGCACGCGCCATCAGCGCTGAGGACAAGATAGGAAGCCTTAAACCCGGAATGAACGCCGATGTTTCCATCCTAGAACTCCTACACGGCACCTGGAAACTAGAGGATTCCCACCAACAAACTATAAAGGTGACTAGATTGATAGCGCCCAGCATGACCATAAAATCAGGGCAGCTAATACCAGCGCAGCCGGTAGCCCGACCACAACCCCTAGGTTAGATGCTCTCATCAGGCAGGTGAAGTTTTAGCTAGTAGATGTCTAGATGAGGGTAAGAAAATAGAAGCCCTTTTTATTCAGTAGGTCTCTGCTTGTTGGACACTGCGTATCACGATTAACATTTTGCTAATTTGTTGTCCCGGTGCACGCTCCCAAAATATGCCTTGTTGGTTTAGTTATTATGGTTGTATAATTTGCCCAAATATATTCTGCTCCGTGTGGGTAGTAGCAGCTGTAGTCGGGTAAGCGGTTATATACGTTCCTGCTGATATCTGATGGCAAAAAGGAGAAGGGATGATAATGATTCATATCGATGAAAATCTGTGTACCGGGTGCAGTATATGTATAGAGTTTTGCCCTAAGAGAGTTCTGTCTCGCTCAACCCGACGTAGTCTTAGGGGAGTCTATCCGGCGCGGGTAGAGAATTTGGCGGCTTGCACTCTCTGCAAAATGTGCGAATTATACTGCCCAGATTTTGCGATAGCGGTAGAAGGGGAAAAGGAATGAATAGGCGAATTCTTTCGGGAACTTATCTCTTTCAGGGCGATGAGGCCTGTGCTGAAGGCGCTCTAGCTGCCGGATGCACTCTATTTGCCGGGTATCCCATCACCCCGGCTACCGAAATTTCCGAAAGATTATCCTGGAGGTTATTCGAGGTCGGGGGGATTTTTGTCCAGGGTGCCGATGAGCTTGATTCTTTAACCATTGTCATTGGTGCCGCCTGTGCCGGTGGCAAGGCTATGACAGCTACCTCGGGTAACGGGATATGCCTAATGCAGGAATGTATAGGTTACGCAGCTATAACCGAAACTCCTTGTGTGATTGTAGACGTGCAAAGGGCTGGACCAGGAACCGGAATCGCTACCAGCACCATGCAGGGAGACGTTTATCAGGTAAGGTATGGCAGTAACGCTGATTATGCCATAATAGCCCTTGCTCCGGAATCACCTCAGGAGATGTTTGACCTTACCGTAGAAGCCTTTAATCTCTCAGAGATTTATAGAGTGCCCACCTTCATCCTAGCCGATGAGATAGTGGGCCATATGAGGGAGCGGGTAGTCATTCCGGAAGAGGTGAAAGTCGTAGAAAGAAAAAAGCCAAAGGTGCCTCCCCAGGAATTTGTTCCCTATGGAGTGGAAAGTGATACTGATGTCCCGCCTATGCCTGCCTTTGGCGAAGGATATAGAATGCCGGTATCTGGCCTGACCCATACGGAGACAGGTGCCCCCTCTACAGATTATGAGGTCCAGAAAAAGATGGTTACCCGATTATGGAATAAGGTGGAAAAGAGGGTGGAACAGCTGACCAAAATCGAGTCGGCATATCTGGAAGATGCAGAGGTAGTCGTGTTAGCTTACGGCTCGGTAGCTAGGTCGGTGAAGAGTGCTATTCTGGAGGCTAGAAGGCAGGGAATTAAGGCCGGTTATCTTAGGTTGATAACCCTCTGGCCATTCCCGGATAGAGTTATTAAAGATGTTGTAATGAAAAGGCCTAAAGCTATCATCTTTCCGGAAATGAATATGGGGAAGATGATAAGGGAAGTAGAGAGAGTTGCTGGCGGGAAAACAGAGGTTATCGCTTTCCCCAAGCCGGGGGTTGAACTTCATAAGCCAGGAGAAATATATGACTTGATAAGGAGGGCAATTTAATTGGAGAGACATCCAGCTCGAAAATATTTTAGGGCAGAACAGGCGGAAGTTCCTCACCTTTGGTGCTCGGGCTGTGGCATACCGCAGGTCTGGCATTATACCGTCAAGGCGATAGAGGAATTAAAATTGGATATAGATAAGGTTTTGTGGGTAGGTGGCAGTGGCTGTACCGGAAGAATGTGTACTTACTGGGTAGGAGATTTTCTCCATACTCTACATGGTAGGCCCTTGGGATTTGCCACTGGTGCAAAATTGGCTAATCCTGAGCTGACGGTATTCTGCCATATGGGTGACGGTGAGGCTACCGCCATTGGGGGCAACCATCTCATTCAAACAGCAAGGCGAAATGTTGACCTAGTGGCTATAGTAATTAATAACTTTAACTACGCCATGACCGGTGGGCAATTCTCGCCGACTACTCCTTTAGGTGCCGTTACCATGACCTCTCAGTTGGGACACATTGAATATCCTTTTGATTTGTGTGAACTGGTCACTACCTGTGGCGCTACCTATGTTGCCCGGTGGACTACTTTTCACGCCAGGCCCTTGATTAACTCTATCAAAAAGGGTATCCAGAGAAAGGGGTTTTCTTTCATAGAGGTCCTCTCTCAATGCCCTACCCAGTATGGGAGGAGAAATAAAATGGGGGACGGGGTGCAGATGATGAAGTGGTTGAAAGAGAGTTCAGTGCGGAGGGAAAATGCGGGGAAGGTGCCTGAGGCAGATTTAAAGGATAAATTCCTTATTGGTGAGTTTGTGGATATAGAAAAGGCTGAATACGGGGCTTCTTTAAGGGAGCTCATTAAGAGGAGGGGGGGATAAAATGTCTAGAACTGAAGTAGTATTCACCGGGTTTGGGGGGCAAGGAGTGGTGCTTTCGGGGATTATCTTGGCCAGAGCCGCGCTGTATGATGAGAAGGGGGTAGTTCAAACTCAGTCTTATGGCCCTGAAGCAAGGGGGGGCGCTTGCCGTGCTGAGGTGATTATCTCCGATGAAGTCGTCTATTACCCCTTCGTAGAAGAAGCCGATATTCTAGTGGCTATGTCTCAGGAAGCGTTGGACAAATATATTAATAGCGTAAAAGAGGGAGGGCGGCTGATTGTAGATTCGACTACGATTACCCGAATTCCCCCAAAAGCCAGGGTTAAACTGAGTAAAATTGCGGCTACCGATATAGCCTCAGGGAAATTGGGGAAGGTAATTGTCGCTAATATCGTAATGCTGGGGGCTCTCACCAATTTGACCGGCATAGTTAGCCGGGAGGCTATGGAAAAAGCGGTTAGGGCGAGCATCCCCCGAGGTACAGAGGAAATTAATTTAAAGGCGCTGGAGGCCGGTTATAGTTATTCTTAAAAGCACGAGAGGGAAGAATGAGGTTATACGAGTTTGAAGCTAAGAATATCCTAGCGGCACATGGTATCCCTATTCCACGAGGTAGAGTCATAGATAAACCCGAGGTGGCAAGAGAGGTAGCCGAGGGTATCGGTGGGCCAGTAGCTCTTAAAGCGCAGGTGTTGACTACCGGAAGAGGCAAAGTAGGGGGAGTAAAATTTGTTTCCAGCCACGCACAAGCTGAAGTTACTGCTGCCCAGATGTTTGAGGCTAAGGTAAAGGGTTACCCTGTGGAGAAAATCCTGATTGAAGAGAAGTTAGAGCTAAAGCAGGAGTTATATGTCGGGGCTGCTTATGATGAGATGGAGAAGAAGAGAATAATGATTTACGGTGACATGGGCGGCGTGGATATAAACGAGGTCTCCCAAAAACATCCAGAGAAGATAGGTAAGGTATTGATTGACCCGTTTATAGGGTTCCAACCTTACCAAGCTAAGGAACTATGCTGTATATCAACTGTATCTCCTCAAATTTCCAAGGCGCTCCAGTCTGTAATGCTTAAGGTATGGGAAATCTTTGTGAAATTCGAGGCTACACTAACCGAGATAAACCCTCTGGGAGTGACAAAAGACGGCAAGCTAGTTGTTTGTGATGCTCACATTGAAATAGAAGATGATGCTCTATTCAGGCAGAAGAAGAGACTGGAAGAATTTGATATTAAGGAGAGGGAAGACAAAGCTCGCCCACCTACTGAGTTTGAAATGAAAGCGGCTGAAATTGATGAGGCCGATTATCGCGGGGTTGCCGGCAGAGTAACGGAATTTGATGGTAATCTTGGTTTATTAATCGGGGCGGGTGGGGGCAGTCTGACTACTTTTGATGCGGTGCTTAATCATGGGGGGAAACCGGCTAACTACTGTGAGGTTGGCGGAAATGCCCCGACGAGAAAGATATACAATTTAGCTAAATTGATTTTAGCTAAACCGGGTGTTACTGGACTGGCAGTCATTACTAATGTCTATAGTAACTCCAGGGTAGACTTTTTGGCTAGAGGAGTAATAAAAGCTATGGTGGAGCTGGGTATAGACCCCAAGAGCTATCCCCTTTTATTTAGGTCGGCCGGTGCTTTTGAAGAGGACGGCTACGCCATTCTCCGTAAGTATGGTGTGAAATATTACGGTCGAGAGACCCCCATGGATGAAGCCGCCAGATTAGCCGTAGAAATGATGAGAGAGAAGGAATAAGAAGTGGCGATATTAATTGATGAAGAAACTAGGGTGATAGTTCAGGGGATTACGGGAAGGGAGGCCGTAACCTTCACCCGAGGCATGTTGGATTACGGAACAAAAGTAGTTGCTGGCGTAACCCCCGGTAAGGAAGGGCAGGAAGTGTATGGTGTGCCGGTATATGATTGCGTAAAAACCGCCTTAAAGAACCACGAGGCAAATACCTGCATTGTCTCTGTCCCACCAGCGTTTGCTAAGGACGCTACTTTTGAAGCAATAGATGCCGGGATTAAGCTAATAAATGTATTTACCGAAAGAATACCCAGAGCTGATGTCATCGAGATGTTAGCTTTGGCTAAACAAAGGGGTTCCAGAATTATCGGGCCTAACTCTCTGGGTATGATTTCCCCTCGGAGAGTGAAGCTGGGTTCCATCGGGGGGCCGGCCAATGAATGTGATAAGGCTTTTACTCCGGGGGATGTGGCTGTCCTCTCCCGAAGTGGGGGAATGCTCGTGGAAACCTGCAGCCAGCTGTCTTTAAATGGCATCGGCCAGAGTATTGCCATAAATATTGGCGGTGACCCTATAATAGGTTCCACCTTTTATGAGCTTCTGCCCTTGTTAGAAAGAGACCCTCAAACTAAAGTAATAGTGCTTTTCTGCGAGCCAGGAACGGTTCAAGAAGAAACGACAGCTAAATTTGTTACCGAGACTTCTTATAGTAAGCCTATAGTTGCTTTTATTGCCGGGAAATTTGTCGATAGTATGCCAGGAATGAGATTTGGGCATGCCGCAGTAATTGTTCATGGTGAGATAGGTTCTACTAAGGCGAAAGCCCAAATAATGAAGGAAGCCGGAATAAGAGTTGTAGACTATCATTCACAAATTGTGACCGAAGTGAGAAAAATTCTAGGAGAGATTTCCTGAGGAGGCCTTGTATCATGGGGATATTCATCAAAGTGAAGATTGATAAGAATATGTGCCAGGCTTCTTCAAGTGCGTGTGCAAAATGTATTCACGTCTGCCCAGTGGACGTTTTTCAAGTTAAAGAAGGACAAATAGTAACTATACCTGATAATGAAGACGAATGCACCTTGTGCTACATTTGTGAGAGCAGATGTCCCGCCCACGCGCTGAAAGTTTTGAAGCTCTATTAATCTTCATAATCTGCATCCCCATCACTCTCATTTAGTTGTAAATCTGAGGATTGACTAGATATCTTGCTCTCTCCCCTTGGAATACCCGGAGAATGCCTTCAGCTATAGTAATGGCCATTCGCCTCATTGATTCTACGGTTATTCCGCCAATGCGGGGCGTAGCAATGAAGTTATCCAAACTGAGAGGAGGATGATCTGATGGCGGCTCTTCCCACAAAGCAGGATAATCAGGGATGTCGTTTGCTTGAGTCCGATTTTACTGATTTGCCAGCTTCCTTATCTTCTCTTA
>Ga0172365_10001978_pt1 | contig 14912 bp, 11 predicted proteins | sample LakKivSesite48cm_FD_114535 | JGI IMG/M metagenome (GOLD analysis project Ga0172365, IMG submission 114535) | Sediment microbial communities from Lake Kivu, Rwanda - Sediment site 48cm | ecosystem: Environmental > Aquatic > Freshwater > Lake > Sediment | place: Rwanda: Western Province, Lake...
CGGAGCTTTTAAGACCTGTATGGACCAACTGTCTAAACAATATAGCTACGATATCATACTTCTGGACGGTTCGCCTATTCTTCCGGTCGCAGATGCCACCATACTTGCAGGCCAGGTAGACGGCACCATCTTGGTGGAACGAGAGTGTATGTCACGGCGTGCCAGTGTTGCTGGTGCTATTGCCCGTCTGGCTTCTGTCGGAGGACACCTCTTGGGAACGGTATTTGTAGGTTCGGGTGGCCTTGAGGAGTACGGATACTCATACGGCTACTATCACTACCATGATGGAGCCAAGAAGCCATAGATTGGAATGAGGCAAACATTGAATTTTAACGGCTCAGACAATCTTACAGACAGACTGTTTCTGACATTGTCCGAACAACGAAATCGCTTGCGGTTGCCTTACTGAACCACTGCTGGCTTGAAGATGTGAGGGAACAGGAAGAAGTTGCGATTTCTACATCTTTCGGAATCGCTGACTAAAAGTCGCCCCATAGATATGGATAGATATGCAATGCCTGGCCGTCGAGCTGCGAGACAGAATCCGTGATGCAGAACTCTACGTCCAACCAAATTTGTCCCCTGACAATCTGACGCTCAAGACATGAGTCTTCGCCTAACGGCCTTATATCTTTATGTCGCTATCCTTTTGGCCTATGCCTGGAAGGACTGGTTTAAGAGCCTCTGCGGCCTGATCCTGTTGATGGCTGTCATCCAGCACGAGGACATGCCGAAGACCATGTTTGGCATCCAGGGACTCAACGTGTGGAATGTGTTGTTCCTGGGAATTTTCCTGGCCTGGCTTGTGAGCCGAGGTCGTGAGGGCCTAACTTGGGATATGCCACGGCATGTTAGTGTGTTGCTGCTGATGTATCTCGCAGTGATCCTTGTGGGCGTACTACGAGCTGCCCTCGATCGCAGTAACATCGAGTGGTACCCACTTAGAAACCTGATCAGTGAGGAACTCATTAATACTATCAAGTGGGTTCTGCCTGGGATCCTGCTCTTTGACGGCTGTAGAACCCGCAAGCGGGTTGTTATGGCTCTTGTCTGCCTGCTTGCCATGTATTTCCTGATTTCAGCCCAGGTTATCAGGAAGATGCCGTTCGAATCGGTGTTTGGCGGGGGTGATAATATTCAGTATATACGTTTGAGGGTCTGTGGACGTGTTGGCTACAGCGCGTGTGATACGTCTACAATGCTCGCCGGTGCTTGCTGGGGTACCATAGCGGCATTACCTCTCCTTGGCCAGAAGAAATACAAGGCTCTAGCGGTAGTAGCGGCTGGAATGATCGCCTTTGGCCAGGCGCTTACTGGTGGAAGAGCGGGATATTTAGCTTGGGGTACAACTGGGTTGCTGTTGTGTATTCTGAAATGGCGAAAACACCTGATTTTTGCGCCCGTGGTTGTGATGCTGCTACCAATCATATTCCCGGGCACCACCACGCGGATGCTGCAAGGATTTGGGCAGATCGATGCGGCCGGGCAAGCCACAATTGACAAAGATTCCGTGACATCAGACAGAACGCTGTTCTGGCCCTATGTCATTGATAAGATCGGCGAATCACCGTGGATCGGCTGCGGGCGACAGGCGATGAAACGTACCGGCGTGACGGAATACCTTGAGCAAGCACTTGGAGATCCCGTCGGGCATCCGCACAACATGTATCTCGAGACTTTGCTCGACAATGGAGTACTGGGCTCCCTGCCGATATTCCTGTTCTGGGGAATGATCATAGTATATTCCGCAAGACTATTCAGGAGTAACAACCGTTTATATTCGGCGGTTGGTGGTCTGGCCCTGTCCTTGATGTTGGCCCAGTTATTCGCTGGCATAGGATCGCAACACTTCTACCCGAGGGAGAGTACGCTCGGCGTGTGGGCCGCTATATTCCTCTCGCTGCGGGTCTATGTCGAAGAGAAGCGGATGCAAGCGGATACACTGACTGCTGAGAGTTCCTGGTGTGGATGGGTACTGCAACAACAGCAGGCGGCTGTTGCCTCTGTTCATACCTATGAGAATAGGGCACGATGACAAGACTGGCATACATCCTGTCGGCTAGTCATTCCGGCTCAACACTCCTCACGATGCTTCTGAATTCACATCCTGATGTCGCAACTATTGGCGAGCTTTCCCCAGGTGCCATCGGAGACCTTTCTTGGTATCTTTGTTCGTGCGGTTCTAAGATGCGGGAATGCCACTTTTGGCGTTGGGTGGGTTCTGCGATGAGGAAAAGGGGTGTTGACTTTCATCTTAGGGAGTTTGGGACACGATTTTGGGTTCCGGATTCGCGGATTGCTGGCAAGCTTCTGGGTCCGCTCCATCGCGGCCCTACATTGGAGCTGCTGCGAGATATGGGGCTTCGGTTGTTTTCGCCGTGGCCGAACACATTTCCCAAAATCATACGTGCCAATGAGAGTCTTGTGGAAGTGATCATGGAATACTACCATGCTCGGGTATTTGTTGACAAAGGAAATCTCGCTCTGCGTCTGAAATACCTTCTCCGCGTTCCTTCTTTCGATGTGAAAGTCATCCACCTGATCCGCGACGGACGCGGGGTGGCTTTGACATATATGGATACGGCGGAGTTTGCGGATGCCAAAGATCCGGCAATGCGCGGCGGTGGCAGTGGACGGAAGCGCGAAGGCGAGCCGCTTTCAGTGGCTCAGGCAGCTTACCAGTGGCGGCGCTGCATTGAAGAAGCGGAGCATGCCTTGCGCCGTCTCGACAAATCGCAATGGATTGAGATTCGTTACGAAGATTTGTGCGAAGGCACGGAAAACGTGCTGGACCGGTTGTTTGAGTTTCTGGGTCTCGATCCGGGAAAACGAGTCCAGGATTTTCGCACTGCCGAGAATCACGTCGTCGGCAACGGCATGCGATTGGACGCAACTTCCCAAGTCGTGCTTGACGAACGGTGGAAGTCGGTCCTGAAGCCCGAAGAGATAAGGGTGTTTGATCGAATTGCCGGAGAAATGAACAGGCGGTATGGTTACGAATAGGTATGGAGAATGAGTATCCCATAATTTCAGACCAGCCGTTTGCCCAGCCCACTATCGCCGAGCAAGATGGCAAGCCTGTGGAGGACCTGACCGGTAGAAACCGCTTGGTTTCAAATGTCATCTTTAGCTGGGCGGCACATTTCGTGTTCATTGTCGCGGGCTTTATCATGCCGCGGATGATCGACCGGCGTCTGGGACAGGAGCTGCTGGGGATTTGGGACTTTGCCTGGTCGCTGGTGAGCTACTTCGGACTTGTGGAAGGTGGGATTGGTTCGTCCGTCAATCGGTATGTGGCCAGATGCCGGGCGGTCGGAGATGCCTCCGGCGTGAACCGAATCGCCAGCTCGGCGAGCTTTGTGCTGGGCTGTGCCGGATTGCTGGTGCTTGCCTTGGCGATTGCGGTCTCACTGCTACTGCCTCGGCTATTTGGAGCTCGCCTGGGAGGCAACATCAGTGAAGCTCGATGGGTAGTCTTTCTCCTGGGAGTTAGCCTGAGTATTCAGATAATCTTTGCTGTGTTCAACGGGGTCCTGACCGGCTGCCATCAATGGAGACTTCACAATATCAACATCAGTGGCTGGTATGCAGTGACAGTTGCAGGGATGATTGTCGCTTTACTGCTGGGCGGACGGCTGCGGGTTCTATCCACGATAATCCTTGCGGGAGAGCTTCTGACCGATGTAACCCAACTGATGTTGGCATATCGGGTTTGCAAGGGCTTGCGACTACGAAAATCACTGGTTCAGTGGCTGACGATTAGGGAGTTGTTCTGGTTTGGCGGAAAATCGGTGATCCCCAGCGTGTCGAATCTCCTGTTGAATCAGACTACCTCCATCCTGATTGTAGCTTACCTGGGGCCAGCGGCTCTGGCGCTGTACAGCCGACCACGTTCTCTGATAAATCAGGTGGAGGTACTGGTCCGAAAGATGGCAATGACACTGACGCCGACAATCACCTCCTTGGAAAGCACAGGCAATCTGGGTGAAGTTCGAGAGCTGACAGTTAAGGGGACGCGGTATTCGTTCTACCTATCTCTGCCCATAGTTCTCATGCTGGCCGTATTCGGCGGTCCGATCATGCAACTGTGGATGGGACCTCGCTACGCAAATGGTCTGGTCCCTGCAATCCTGGCGATTGGTTACTTGGCGGTCTTGGTGCAAATACCAGCGTGGAACATCCTCGTGGGTCTGAATGCACATGGCCGGGCGGGGGCGGCGCGTCTCGTTGCCTCTCTTAGTTCGGTTGTGCTGAACATTGTAGTCCTTGGGTATCTCAAATGGGGGCTCGTCGGAACCGCGATTGCCATCACACTTCCGCTGACGATCTTGAACATTGTGGATATTCCGCTGTTAGTCTGCCGACGAGTCCATCTTGACCTAAGGCAATATTTCCTGTCGGTCGTGGTTAAGCCCGCGTTTCATGTGCTGCTGTTTGTGCTTTGTCTGATAACTTGTCGGCTATTGTTTCGTGAGGCGTCGTTGACCGGGCTGGCCGTCGCAACGGCAGTGGGGATGGCGGTTCTGAGCTTATTGTATTGGCATTTTGTGCTTCCTGATACGCTGAAGCGGCGGACCTACAAGCTGTTCGGCATCAGAAATTGGTTGGGGGCAGGAAGAGTCCATCTGTAGGAGCAGCGTGCCATGGTTAAAGTCATCATTCCCGAAGGAATTCCTTCTTTGAATAAAGGTGAAGCGGCAATTCTTGAAGGTATTCATGAGATGCTTTCATTGGGCGGACGACATGAAATAACACTATTCTCTCCTGATTCATGGATTGGGGATGATTCACGGAATTACGGGCATTTGGTGAAACTTGTTGGCGGGACCAGTCCGCTTGGTGGCGAAGAACGAGGTCGTTTACTCTCTTATGTTGTTGTGTCCAAGATGCTGGGGTTTGCTGTGTTGTCACGTGTTTTAGGTGGACTCGTGAAACATGTGGTCAGAGACGAGCTATTTAGGTCAATCTATGATGCCGATGTAATACTTGCAGCCCACGACGGCATGATGGGACCTGGACAATCCCACATAGTGCGTGTTGGCCGTATCATGAACAAACCGGTAGTGTTTTGTGGGAGCGGTATGGGATCGGCCGCGGAGTTTGGCCCCAGGCAGAAAAGGCAAGTACGGTATGCTATCAACAACTCGATAGGTTGTATCGTTCGTGACCGAACTACCTATGACGATTTGCGATCATGTCAAGTGGATGAGAAGCGCCTCTACTTGGCACCCGATCCTGCCGTTCTGCTATCACCGTGTGACGATATGCGAGTTGCCAAGATTCTTGAGTCACAAGGTATCCCGGGATCCACAAGAGGCAACCTGTGTACGGTTGTCGCAGCAGAAGGAGGGATTGTTGCCAGAGAATCATTTGCTGCAGAAAGAGACCCGGATGCCAAACGACGGCTTCGGGTGGGATTGTGGAAGGAATTGCTGTCGTACTTAATAAACTCAACGAACGCCTATGTGGTCTTTTTGCCGCACTGTATAGGACCGTGGCCGGGGAATGACGACAGACGCATGGCCAGAGACATCTGGAACGCGCTGGGCCGCGACAAAGACAGGGTCAAGTGTATCGAGGCGGAGTACTCTGCGGGGGAGCTAAAAGGCATTATGAAAAGCTGTCAGCTCGTACTGAGTGAGCGTGCTCACGCAGCAATTGGAGCTTTTTCTGCAGGTACGCCCTGTGTCGGCTTTGCACCCAAGAAAGACTTCAGAATGCACTGGATTATTAACGGCATGCTCGAGCGCCCCGTGTATGATCTTGACGCCCCAGACATATCGCAGCTCAAGGCGCTCGTAATCGATGAGTGGAACAACAGGCAACGGACAGCGGCGGCAATGGCAGGACATGTTGAAAGGATCCTTGAGCAAGCTCGTGCAGCCGCAAAGTGGATGCATGGGAGAATCGAAGAGTCGCTATGCCGCCTGTAGTAGCAGTGTTTAGGGCCGGAGCAACAGGGTGTATATGCCGGATGTAAGAAGCATTCAGGACGTTGTTCGAAAACGATTGTGTGTCTCGTGCGGCGCGTGTGTAAGTGAGGCGCCTGTGGGCAGCATGCGGATGGTGCTGCGCGAGGATTTAGGTATGCGTCTACCTGAGATAGTAGATCCGAAACAGGTGACCGGGTGTGGCAGCGAGTTTGATGTGTGTCCTGGCGCTGGGCTCAGCATCGATGAAATCAGCAGGGAACTCTATGGGGACGGACTCAGGACAAGTCTCGAACTTGGCCGTTATCGGGCGAGCTACGCCGCGCACAGCACTGACCCAGCCGTATTGGCACAAGCCTCCTCCGGGGGCGTCATGACCGCGGTAGCTCAGTTCCTGATACAAAACGGTCTCGTTGATGCAGCAACAATTGTTCGGTTCGAGTACGGCAATGGCACGGGGCCCAGGCCGATCGAATACCTGGCATGGTCCTTGAAGGACCTGATGGCGGGACAAGGATCCAAGTATTGTCCTACTTCCGTGAATCTACTCGTTCGAGAATGCATGGAAAGAGGAGGCAAGTACTTGTTTTGCGGCACACCATGCCAAGTGGCAGCATTGCGACTGGCCATTCGAAAACACCCGGAATTAGGTGTGCTGTTCCCGTTGACAATGGCACATTTTTGCGGAGGATTCAGAGACTATCGTCAATTGGATTGGATTATTCGCAAGCATGGATTAGATCCGGTGGATGTCGAGTATTTTCGGTTTCGCGGCAACGGCCAGCCAGGGGGGATGTGCATACGGACACAATCCGGAAAAATGGTTGAGGAACCTTATCCGCAATATCTCAGAGATTGTCCTGTTCCAAAACTTAAGAGATGCACATTCTGTATTGACGGCACAGGCCACCTCGCTGACTTCGCCTGTGGCGACGCATGGCTGCCTCGCTACATGAATGATGACTGCCCGTGGTCGATCATCATTGCACGGTCCGAAGCTGCGGTAGGAATCATTGATGAGATGGCAAGGTTAGGGCAACTAGCCATAGAACCATTGGCGTTTGAGGATGTGGTCAGATCCCAGAAATCGAATCTGACATCGAAGGTCAAACGGCAATACAAGCGGATGAAGCTGTACAGTCTGGTCGGTACCACCATGCCGAAATGGGACGTGGAATTGCCATGCGGCAGTAATACGTATGGGGGGGAACTTGCCGTGCTTCTCGGGAAGCGGTTATACCGATGTCAAACGCTTATGCGCATTCGGAGACGATTGTCACGGTATCGAACACTGGTGCTCATGAAGAGGACGCTGGAGGCACTTTCGCGTTCATTGATTAGGGGTGACAAGGCTTTGTAAAAGGCGGTTGGTCTATGGTCTTGCCCGAGCACCTTGTCTTTCCAGAAAGCGAATCGGCAGAGGACCCGAAAATACGGGGCTACGGCAACTTAGGTTCTGGCTACGAGTGCAGCCCAGATCATACGGTGCCATGGGGTGGGGTTACCCCACAGTGGCGGTAGACAGGTCAGGGATTTCGAGAAAACATATGGAAAAGATATTGAGACATAATGAGAAGCCACGGATTTGCTTTGTGGCGCACGGTGCCTATGGCACCATGACTGGAGGCAATAGCGGGCACATCGGCGGTGTAGAGAGGCAGACCTCGCTGATGGCCCGCTGGTTTGCCCGTCGGGGGCACCAGGTCAGTATGCTGACCTGGGATGAAAGTGGGCCGGCAGAGGAGATGATCGACGGGGTGCGCGTTATTAAGCAGTGCCGCCAGGATGCGGGGTTCAAGGGCTTGAGATTTTTTTGGCCGAGGTGGACCAGCCTCGTTGCAGCTATGAAACGTGCGGACGCCGATATCTATTATCATAATCTCGCGGAGTGTGTTACCGGGCAGATGGCGTTTTGGTGCCGTAGGCACGGACGAAAATTCATTTTTTCCGTCTCTGCTGATACGCAATGCAGAGCCAAGCTCCCTTATAGATTTCAGGAGCGAATCTTGTACAGATACGGCCTGAGACATATAGATCAGGTGATTGTGCAGAGCCGAAGGCAGCGGGAAATGATGCAGGAGAATTTTGGGTGCGATTCGGTGATTCTGCCTATGCCGTGTCCTGGACCTAGCGATGACGACTTCAGAGACGGCAAACGCAAATGGAGTGATTCAAAGCGTATCCTTTGGATTGGTAGAATATGTGAGGTGAAGCGTCCGGATCGGCTGTTGGATCTGGCCAAGACTTGTCCGGACCTGAGTTTTGATCTTGTTGGGCCCGAAGATGGGACAAGCTATTCACGTAATGTTTGCGAGCGGGCAAAGACCATCGCAAACGTTACTCTTCACGGCCCCGCTTCGCGAGATCATGTTTCTGAGTTTTACAAGAGGGCACGGGTAGTGTGCTGCACATCGGACTCCGAAGGTTTTCCCAACACATTCCTGGAGGCCTGGAGCTATGGGGTGCCGATCGTATCAACCTTTGACCCAGGCGGAATCATTGCTGATAAAGGGCTTGGCATAATAGATCGAGAGGCACGTGGATTGGCAGAGGGCATACGCCGTTTGTGCAATTCTCCCGATCAGTGGAAGGGAATGTCCCAGAAAGTCCGGCAGTATTATCTGGAGAATCATACCGTTGAGGTGGTAATGCCTCAGTTTGAACAAGTTTTCCTGGACGTTGTAAAAGCGCACGATCGTAGGATATCTCCAGGTTCCTTCAACAAGGTAGGTGGATAATGGTGCAATGCAACAGTAGTAAGAAATTGAGTGGCTTGAGGTGTCTTCTTCTCCGTGGCGGCTGGGCAACATATCTCAAAGGATTTTGCCCTAAGCCTATCAAACGCTTCGTACGAAGATGGTTTCCCTGCACCTATGAGGCTTACAACCGTCGTAAATGGCGAGCTGAAGACCCTTATGCTGATGCCGAGGAGATTTTGATCTATCAAGCCAAGGTAGATGTCCGGCTTGGAATAATAAAGGAATTCGCACATAACCATAAAGGCTACGTGGGTGCTTGTCGTGAGATGGGCGTCCCGTACAAGATATTGGATATTTCCGGACCTGATTGGATCGAGATTGTACAAGAATGTAGTTGCAATGCCTTTCTCGTTCACCCATCGTGTGAGCTCAGTGTCTGGAAGCAGATGTATGACGAACGCCTAAGGGTAATGGTTGAGGATATGGGCAAAATTATCTACCCAACCTATGATGAATTATGGTTTTACGAGAGCAAGCGACGAATGTGCTACTGGCTTCAAGCTCATGGAATACCACATCCTCAAACCTGGATTTTCTACAACTACGATGACGCTATGGAGTTTGCTCGAAACACAGACCTGCCAATCGTTTTCAAAAGCGACTTTGGCTCCGCGGCGGCTGGCGTCAAGGTATTTCGTTCCCGTTCCCGGTTGACACGGTGGGTCAAACACTGTTTTGGGAAGGGAATTATACGTAAAGATGAAGACCCCCGAGATCGGCAATGGGACTCCGTACTTTTCCAAGAGTATCTACCAGATGTAGCCGAGTGGCGAATCATCAGGATAGGTGAGTCCTATTTTGGATATGAGAAGTTAAAGAGAGGGGATTTTCATAGTGGATCTCATCTTCAGAGGTATGCGAGGCCTTCTTCAGAATTGTTGAGTTTTGTCAAAGATGTCACAGACAAGGGCCAGTTTACCAGTATGGATGTAGATGTCTTTGTAACCTTGAATGGACGCTACTTGGTGAACGAACTGCAAACGATATATGGCCATTTTGGTTCTTCCGAACCACAGTGCATGATTGATGGTAAAGAGGGACGCATGATATGGGACACTGGATCAGAGTCTTGGCAGTTTGAAGAAGGTTCTTTCACACAAAACTACTCGTGTAACTTACGCGTCAATACCCTTCTAAGGTTACTACAAAAGCAAGGTCTACTCACAACGCCCCCAAAATCCTCCCAACTGGTTTCAAGACCGCCTCGTGGTGATTGATAACGCAATGTTGTTTGTATGAGTTAGATCAAAGAATGGTTCATAGGCTGATTATCGTCGTCTTGGTGATTGATGACCTGGAATATGGCGGTGCCCAGCGTCAGGTCGTGGAACTGGCGAACAAAATAGACCAGGATCGCTTTGACGTCCATGTGTGTACGCTCTCCCACTATGTCCCTCTTGGTGGACAGTTGCGAGAGCGCCGACGTAGACTGCACACATTAGTGAAGAGGAACAACGTTGATGTTACGGTGGTGCCGCGGTTGGCACGCCTGCTCAGATCATTAAATGCCGATATCGTTCACAGCTACTTGTTTAGTGCGGACATCGCCAGTCGTCTCGCCGGGCGTCTGGTTGGTACAAAGGTGGTCATTGGTTCTGAGCGGGGCGCGAATTATGTCACAAACAGGAGGTGCTTGTTAGCCCACCGACTGACGCGAACCTGCATCGATCTCATCATAGCCAACTCCCAGACTGGCGCTGGGTTCAACAGCAAGACATTCGGCCACCCGGCCAGTGACTATCGCGTCATCTATAATGGAGTGGATACCGAGCAATTCCAGCCACGCGATAAACTTCTGGCCCGCAAGGAACTGGGAATTCCCGCAGAGAGCCGTGTCATCGGCATTGTTGCCTCCTTCAAGGCCGAGAAGAATCATGCAATGCTGTTTCATGCCTTCAAGAAGGTGCTCCAGGCCTTTGCGGACGCTCAACTGCTGATCGTGGGGGATCAACTGTACGGTAATGTGAATCTGTGCGGTAACGTTAACCGTTCAGACGATTACTGTGCTAGAATGAACACCCTGATAGGTGAACTGGGGATACGTCATCAATGTATCTTTCTGGGGAATCGCCAGGACGTGGAACGGATATATCCTGCATGTGATATCACAGTGCTTCCATCGCTCCACGAAGGTATGCCGAATGTCTTGCTGGAGTCGATGGCCTGTGGCATACCAGTTGTGGCAACTAATATATGTGATAATTCGTACGTGGTCAAAGATGGTCAGACAGGCTTTCTTGTCGGGGTGGGAGATGTGGAAGGGATGGCCAAGCGGATACAGACACTGTTGGAGAACGATATTCTACGGCAGACGATGGGACAAAAGGGGACCACCTGGGTGAGGAAGGAGTTCTCGATTGAACAACTAGTCAGAAACACAGAGGCGGTTTACCTGGAAGCATTGGACAAGAATCGCAGTAAACGAATGCCAGTTATCAAATGCAGATGACCGATTCCGCTTCGTTCTGACCTAATATGAAGACAAATGCAGAAAGAGGAGTTGACCGCTTGAATTCTGATGTGGAGATACGACCGCTGCCATATCCTTATCGAGCGATGCTGGCGATCTGCAGCGATCTGGATGAGACGGCAGACCGGCGTGTGTATCGGGAGATCATGCGATTCCTGAACACGACTGAGATCACGGCCATGGGACCGGGCGTAGGGCTGGAAGTCGGCAACTCCATTTACTTCGACATGCCGACGGACCAGTTCGCCTATTGGAATACGGACGATACTGGGCGGGAGATGGTTCGGACTTTAATTAGGAGCGGCCATATTGACTGTTTGCATTCCTACGGCGACCTGGCTACCACGCGTAAACACGCGGCACGGGCACTGGATGAATTGACTCACCACGACTGCAAGCTGGAAGTGTGGACTGATCATGGAACGGCAGCTGCCAACTTCGGCTCAGACATAATGCAGGGCCACGGTGACGAGCCTGGTCATCAAACATACCATGCTGATCTGACAACTGATTACGGTATAAAGTATGTATGGTGCGGACGGGTGACAAGCATCACAGGGCAGGATGTTCCAGCCAGTTTACACGGCATATTCCTGTGCAACCATCCCATAGCTTCTGGTCGGACGTTACTTAAGGAAGTAGCCAAGCGGAGGTTAGCCCGGGCTGGGAATGCAAAATACGCAATGCATGAGCCGAATGAGACATTGTGCCCAATTGCCCTACGTGACAACAGGCCAGTCTATGAATTCATGCGTTGTAATCCGCACTGGGGCGGAGTCACCTCGTGCGAACAGGGTAGGCGTATTGGCGAAGTGCTGACGCGCGATATGCTGAATCGCCTCATCAAGCGGGGCGGAACTTGTGTTCTTTATACGCACCTTGGTAAGATCGACAATCCGAATATTCCATTCAACAAAAACGGGGTGGATGCCTTTCGCCGGTTAGCAGAGGAGTTTCAAGGCGGCATGATTCTTGTTACCACGACTCGCCGGTTGTTGGGTTACCGTCACGCTGTTCGTGAGATCAGTTACGACAGTCACTGGAACGGTCGAGACCTCTCCATCGATATCAGCACGCGGAACACCAAGGCTCGCATCGGTGGGCCATCCGCTAATGACTTGAATGGCTTGACTTTCTACGTGCCTCATTCAGAAGCAACTTCGTTAACGATAGATGGACAAGAGGTCACGCAGTTCAAGCATAACGCCACAGACGACACAGGTCAGCCAAGCATATCTTTGCCTTGGCCGATGTTGGAGTTCCCGGATATATGAGTAATAGCCCTCTATCTAAGACTACAGGATCTCTTGATATTGTCTCTCTCGTCGCGAAGGACGGGCAGGAAGAGCTTGTTATAAGACCTGTTTCATTTCGACGGCGGCTGCGGCGATGGCTATGGCATGTTCTCGCGCGGGAGTTCACGCTGCTATGCGTCATAGGACTAAGAATAACGACTTGGATTGGCCGGCGGCGTCCTATTGACCGGGAAGGGTGTGAAATTATGCTTACTGGCCGTTTTGACTCCGATAACTGGATTTTGGCTCATCTTGGTCCATTAGCGGCTTCAAAGAAATGTACGCGCGTGTGGATGGTATCAACCAATCCTGTCCCTGCGCTGCCCAAGGTAGTGGCTATCTATCCGCCGAGATGGTTGATGAAAGTTGTGGGAGTGACACAAGCAAGGTTATTGACTTTTGTGTGGGCAGCGATGCGCAAGCGGCCGCATATTGTCGGTGGCTTTCATATCATGGTCAATGGGATTACGGCCATTATTCTGGGGCGCCTGGTGGGAGCTCGGTCAATGTATTTCTGCGTAGGAGGGCCAGCGGAAGTCTACGATGGCGGCATTCATAGTGCAGACAGTCTCTTCACGAAGATGGAGACAGCAGACGCCATTGTGGAAAGCAGGCTTTTGAGGATAGCCGCAGCGTCGGATACGATAATCACGATGGGTAGTAGGGCGGTCAGCTTCTTTCGTGAGAAAGGTATCGATACCAACTTCCATGTAGTATCAGGCGGTATCGATCCAATACGATTTCAGCCAGCCGAAACGCCCCCATCGTATGACCTTATCCTGACCGGACGTCTTGTTGAGGTCAAGCGGATAGACATTTTTCTACAGACTGTCAGGAGAATTGTGGACAGGATGCCGTACATCAGAGCGGTGATAGTGGGTGACGGTAAGTCAAGCAATCAGTTACGCTCGTTGTCCATCGATCTGGGCGTTGATCGCAACGTTGATTTTGTCGGGCATCAGGATGATGTGGAAAATTGGTTGCGCCGCGCCAGAGTGTTTGTCATTACGTCAGATTCGGAGGGACTTGCTCTTTCGATGATGGAGGCAATGATGTGTGGCTTGCCGGCGGTGGTCTCCGAAGTCGGTGATTTGGGCGATCTGGTCGAAAACGGAGTGAATGGCTATATGGTTCCGCGACGTTCGCCCGGACTGTTCGCCGATCGTCTCGGCGAGTTGCTCTCAGACGCCCGGAAGCTGAAAGCATTCTCTCTGGCCGCTCGTCGGTCAGCGCTGCGATACGAGACGCAAGCTATGATTGAACGTTGGGATAGTATTTTGGCGAATGACAGGAAATCATGAGAGCTGACTTCATCTTGCCTGACGCTCGTGATATTTTGGCATCCAGTGAGGTGGCTATCTCACCCGGACACAATGGATATTCATCGACTCCACCGTACTCGCCCAGCGTCTACTACCCTGAGTACCCTTTTGCCCCTGATACCCTGGTGAAAGAGGTCAATCATGCATACGAGGGGGTGCGCGATGTGCTGCGGTTGTTGAAGCTCGACGCAGAGCATTGCAGCCAAAAGGGATGGAATCCGCTTGGCGAGATTATCCGTCCCGGCAACACGGTGGTGCTGAAAGCGAACTTTGTTCGCGATTTTCGTGAGACGCAGCCGGGCCATGATGACTGTCTGATAACCCACGGCTCAATCATTCGAGCGGTTCTCGACTATGTATACATTGCCCTTGAGGGGAGAGGCCGAGTCATCATTGCGGATGCCCCGCAGGACGATGCAGATTTCGATGCGATTCGAAGGATCGCGGGGTTGAATGAGATTCAGGAACTCTATCATCGGCAAGCTGGTTTTGACGTTGAAGTCTATGATCTTCGGCCCGAGAAGTCTCGGGCGGTGGATGGTGTGACTGTTGGTCACGAGCAGTTGCCTGGGGACCCGCGCGGATACGTCAAGGTTGATCTCGGCAGCCACTCGATGTTTGCCGAGATCGAGCACCTTTGCCACCTGTTTTACGGCTCGGAGTATGACACGAGCGAGATTCGCCGCCACCATGCCGGCGGTGTCCACGAGTATCTGATCGCCCGAACGATCCTCGAGGCTGATTGCATCGTCAACTTGCCCAAACTTAAGACTCACAAGAAAACTGGTATCACAGTATGCATGAAGAACCTGGTGGGCATTAACGGCAACAAGAACTGGCTTCCGCACCATCGGCTGGGTACTCCGGCCCGGGGTGGAGACCAGTTTGCCGACGACGGAGTGATACATCGAGTTGAGCAAGAGACCATGGTATGTTTCAGGCGTTTGTTTCCATTGTTAGGACCTATGCGGGCAGTCGCCGCCAAGCCACTGAAAGCCATGGGCCAGCGTATCTTTGGCGACACGAATACCGATACCATTCGTTCCGGCAACTGGTATGGCAATGACACAACCTGGCGGATGGTGATCGATCTGAATCGAATACTGATGTATGCCGATAGCAACGGACATCTGCAA
>Ga0172365_10001979_pt1 | contig 14910 bp, 15 predicted proteins | sample LakKivSesite48cm_FD_114535 | JGI IMG/M metagenome (GOLD analysis project Ga0172365, IMG submission 114535) | Sediment microbial communities from Lake Kivu, Rwanda - Sediment site 48cm | ecosystem: Environmental > Aquatic > Freshwater > Lake > Sediment | place: Rwanda: Western Province, Lake...
CTGAGATATTTTCAGTTACCTTAATTCTCTTTGGCTTGTGGATTGTTATTCTTGCAGGATTACGTGCGGCCAACCCAGAAGGGTACGGAGCAGGGGCTTTCAATACTTTTTCTGGAGGAATATTGATAACAACACTGGGTACCCTATGGTTGCTCTACATTCATGCATTGCTTGTTGAATATCTACTTCCAGTCTTGCTACTTGTTGTAGGAATCTTGGTTGCAGTTGCAGGAATTCGAGCATGGCGAAAATGACCAATTCTAAATCTTTTCAAGAATTTGATATGCAAACATATTGCAAAACAACAGCACCCAATATAATTTACCAGTAACTTTGCATCTTTTTCTTCCCCACACCATCGCACGCGAATGATCTTGTAACCCAAAATTTAATTGGAATCGAAAGATCAATAATAGGATGAGGGGAAAGTGCTGAATGCGAAGTCAATAGTTGGATACATCGTATCCGCCGTCTTGATATTTTTCGGTTTCATCTTCGCATTGGCCTCAGTTTACGCACCGATAAGGCTGTTCACCAGCGCCTTTCTATTTCTAGTAGCCTTCGGGATCCTATACTACACACGGAAAAGGGAGCCCACACAAATCACACAGAAGATCGAAGTGCCAGGCCAGATCAAGGTTCAAACGTTAAGGTGCCCAAACTGCTCAGCCACGCTTGACGTAAACAAGATCAAGGTCTTGAAGGCTGTGCCATCAATCGAATGCCCATACTGCGGACAAATCTTCGAGGTAACCGAGGAACCGAAATGGTAACCAAAGAATCACTGATACGTATTACGCTTATCTTCACGTTAGTTCTACTTATTATTCCCTTCATCGCAAACACAGTCACTGTCAGGGCATCAGATATACAATACCATCTAGAACACGAATGGGCTAAGATATGGATTAACCAAGACGGAACAATCGACTTACTCTACGATGTAAAAATAGCTTGCGATGAGGGAACGATCAGGTATTTGAACATCGGCCAACCAGCTAGGGACTTCACCATCGGAGAAGCCATCGATGAACACGGCCACATTTTGCAGACTGAGGATGTGAGCGAAGGAGAACACTACGCGGTCCGTGTTTACCTATACACACCAATTATCACTGGGGGTAGTGTTCATTTTAACTTAACAACGAATGTGGCTGAAATGATTTGGGAAGACGGGGAGAACCCGGGCAATGTTGGGATGGTTTTCACCCCAGTCTGGTGGGGCGCAGAAGTCTATGAGCTCCGGGTTCTAGTCGTTTTGCCAGAAGGTGTAACCGAAGAAAATGTAAAGTGCACCCCGAATTGGGACAATTTTTACTTGGAAGAAGGCAGGTTTGTCCTTTACTGGGAGAGGCGAGACCTATACTCGGATCAAAAGTTTACTTGTGGTGTTTCCTTCCCGAAGGAGTTTGTTCAACACTACGAGGAAAAGAAAAGAGGTTTAGACTGGTTCCTCACTGTGTTTCTACCACAAAGCTGGTATTGGATTGTCTTCATCACTGGTGGTGCTATATTTGGAGTCTTGATCTATCGAGGTAGGAAATATACATACGCGAAGCCCGTCGTTCGTATGGAAACGCTTGGGATAAGGCGCGGATTAACCGCCGTAGAAGCTTCCTATATCCTTGATTTTCCTCCCGCAAAGATTGTGACCGAGATCCTGTATGGTCTACTGATGAAGAGAGCCGTCTGGGTAACAACCACAACTCCAGCCCTGAAACTTAAGGTTATGGAAGAGTCCCAGAACAGCGGTGGAACCCTTTTGCGCTACTATGAAAAAAGCTTCCTAGAGGCAGTAAGAACAGACGGAACTCTAGGCGAAGAGCAACTGGCAAAGACCTTCATGCTCCTGCGTGACACCGTGGAAGGCAAGCTAAGTGGATACTGCCGGATGGACACCGTGGAATACTACAGGAAGATAGTTGCGAATGCTTGGACACAGGTTGAACAGGCTGGTACCCCGGAACTCGCGTCCAAGGCGTACGACGAAAATCTCCTATGGCTAATCCTCGACAAGGATTTCCATGCCCGAACACAAGCCGCCTTCGTAGAAATGCCGTTTTATCCCCAACCCTATTGGTGGTGGTACAGATATGGGTATGAATACTACCACCCGCAACCTACAAAGCCTACCAGCATCCCAGGAACAGAATTCGCCAATAACATCGCCACGGCCGTTGAGGAAACAGCCAACAATATAGTTATCAACATGGAAAAGTTCGCTAAATCAATAATCCCCGCAGCCCCTCCATCTGAAAAGTCTTCTAGGGCTCCGATAAGACATGGGGCTAGCTGCGCCTGTGCATGTGCCTCTTGCGCATGTGCTTGTGCATGCGTCTCATGCGCATGCGCCTGTGCTTCAGGGAGCGTAGGTTAACTTGTCATTGGAGAATTGGACTAAGGAGATATAAAAGTGGGTTTTTTCGATAGAGCCAAGATGATTGGCGGTAAGGCTAGAAGAGTTCCAGCTGGGCTATACACATATCGCGGAGGGGAAAAGTATGCTGGTCTAGCCCTCCAGCTTCGAGTAGAATCGGATGGAAGCAGCCTACTGGTCATCAACGCCAACACATTGCTGTTCCTTAACGATACGGCAACAGTACACGCTTACTTCTTCATGCAGGGCATGCCCACAGAGAAGGCTGTGAAGAAGATCCGCCGAATATATAGGATTGGGAAAGAACAAGCCACAGAAGATCATGAAAAACTTGTCAACACCGTCAGCACGCTGGCTCAGACAGAAGAGGTTTGCCCAATTTCATTTCTTGACGTAGATCGAGTTGAGCCATTTAGTCAAGAATTGTCTGCTCCCATACGGATGGACCTAATTCTGACTTTCAGATGCCAAAACAACTGCATCCACTGCTACGCTGGTGGACCCCGCAAGACACCTGAACTAACTACTGATGAATGGAAAAGAGTAATCGACCGACTTCACAAGATTGGCATATTTCTATTAACTTTCACTGGCGGAGAACCAACTCTACGCGAAGACCTGCCTGAGCTCTTACGTTATGCCCAAGAAAAGGGAATCGTAACAGGTCTCATTACCAATGGACGTCGGTTAAAGGATAGGAAATACGTCAAAAGACTAGTAGAGGTAGGCCTCGACTTTGTGCAAATCACGCTTGAATCCCATAAACCAGCCATACATGACAGTATCACGGCTACGAAGGGAAGCTGGAAAGAGACAGTAGAGGGGATCAAAAACGTAATTCCCTCGCCTATCTACATTACAACCAACACCACACTCAACAAACGTAACGCAAGTAGTTTCATGGAGACCATTGAGTTTCTGAAAGAGCGGGGTATTGAGAGATTTGGGTGTAACAGCCTGATTTATTCAGGAAAAGGCCCATCTATAGCTGATGAGTTTGCTCTAACCGTGGACGACTTGAAGGAGCTGTTGCCCAAGATCCAGGAGAAGGCCCATGAATTGGGGATGAAGTTCCTTTGGTACACTCCGACCCAATACTGTCAATTGGACCCAGTCAACCTCGGTCTTGGGGTGAAGGCATGCTCCGCCGCTAGGATTAACATGTGCATCGGACCTGAAGGCGAGGTTTATCCTTGTCAGAGCTACTTTAAGAGTCTTGGAAACATCCTCAAAGACGACTGGAAGAAGATCTGGAATCATCCACTATGTCTGAGTATAAGGAAAAGAGAATACGCGCCAGAAAAATGCACAGAATGCCCACTACTGTCTGTTTGCGGTGGCGGATGTCCACTAGAACTTCTAGAGAAGAAGTACATCTGCGCCGAGATAACGTAGATTTCTTTGCCAGAAAAGTATCATCATAATATATCACATCGATTAATAAAAAGACTAATCAATAATCGCAGTTAAGGTTGGATCACGCGTGAACCTTAAACGGTCAATCAAAGAGCCAGAAAGAGTGTCAGTTGAGGATAGAGAAAGAGAAGAACTTCGCTCAAAACTGATGTCTATTTCAAGTGAGCTCTCTAACGCTTCCGGTATGATAAGTGGCATCGAAAGTGATCTAAACTACATCAACGGGGCAACAGCCTCTCTTCCCTCCCGGCTTTCAAAGATACGTAGCCAAGGCTATGAGTGCCTGAGCTATCTTGAAAAAAATCAAGACCTCCTAACAAGAAAATGGGCTGAATCCAGCCCGAAAATAGAGGAAGCTTTTCTAAGCAATGTACAACCTTTGCGTGAAGAAGCCAGCAGACTTCGAAGCGGGGTTGATGAATTGAGATCAGAGATAACGCATGGTGATCTTGCTCGGGTTAGAAGCTTAGTTCACAGCCTAGAGTCAGAAGTGTCAGACCTTGAGAAAAGTGTGGACTCCGAGACGCGTAAGGTCAATAGTTCCCTTATGGAGTTCAAAAGCAGCATTTCAGCATTAGACAGTGATCTAAAAATAGCAGAAAGAACAATAGGGTGGGTTTTCCAAGCTTCCTTTCCTTGGAAGGAAGATGAAAGCACAGTTTTTGCTTTAGAAGCAAAAATCATGACAGAAGATAAAGACAAAGGAACCATTTTCTTGACAAACCAGAGGTTCATATTTGAAGCCATGAGAGAGACCGTCCTTGAAAAAGTCCTCTTCATAGCGACAAAGAAGAAGACAGTCAGAGTAGTCTTGGTAGACCAGCCTATTGGTATTATTCAAGAGATCTTTAAAGGTAGAGTTGGATTTTTGGCTTGGGCAGGAATTTTCGTTCGATTTAAACCTGACAGTGGACTAGAAGAGATGCCATTTGATGTGAAGAGTGAAGAATGTGACATGATAATACGATTTTTCAATTATATAATTTCAGGAGAAGCAGACATAGATATAGCCACCATTAGAGGCGTAGCATCAAAGGTAGCACCACCTGCAGTAAATATCCTTAGATGCCCCGCCTGCGGTGCACCATATACACGAGAAGTTTACCGAGGCCAAACCTCCGTGAAATGCGAATACTGCGGAAGCGTAATACCTGTCACAAGGTAGCAAAAGTCAATTTCTCTGGACCTAATGTGGCAAGCAAATTAATATTTAGGTTTATTTAAATGTCTGATTCTATAATCTAAAAGAGGGATGATGAATGGCAGAACGGGAAACCGTCGAGAAGGTGAAAGAAAATCAAGGTATCCTTTCACAAATTCAAAACTTCTTCACGTTAGGGTATGGAACGAAAGAAGATTTGAGGGAACTGGATAAGAAGCTTCGCGACATTTATTATGAGGACCTCCGCGATATGCGTTACGAATGGGCAGACATTTACCTAGCTGCCTTGGAGGCAGGTCGTACAGCTTCAAGTAGTGACTTTAAAAAAGTCATCCAAGTATTTGACCGTGTTATGGAGAAAGTGCGACACGCGGACTACGGTTATGCGGGGATTATGGATAGAAAGGGGCATATAAGAGAAGATGAGCTTTCTCGAGTTCTAAACTACGATAGAGGATTAAGCAATGATGTCGAAAGCATTAAAGAGGCGGTGAAAAAGATTTACAGTGAAACTGAAGCTGAAAATTGGGACAGTTTATCAGCTGAAGTGAAGAGGATGAAAGATTTATTACTTGCCTTTGAGGATAAATGGCGTGAAAGAGAAAAACAGTTTAGACCTTAAATTTAGAGGGTAAGGAAAAATGCCTGTTATTGAAAAAGTATCTTGGGATTTTGCGGGTCCAGAGGACATAGCTTACAGATTCCCAAACCTATCCTTAAAATATGGAAGTCAGGTTGTTGTTAAGGAGAACCAATGGGCAGTCTTCTTCCGTGATGGAAAAGCCTATGATGTTTTCGGTCCGGGTAGACACACTATAACGAGCAATAATGTTCCGCTACTAACCGGAGCCTTGAAGACTTTAGGGATAATCGGTGACATCTTTGAGTGTGAAGTAGTATTTGTGAGCAATAGCCAATTCAGAGGAAACTTTGGTGGGCAGGCCTATTCTGCACCAAGCGGACCTGTGCAATACCAAGCAGAAATCGGTTTCTATGGGTATCTACTCTACAAAGTTGACGACCCGAAGCTATTTGTAGTAGAATTCTTTGGAAACCGTGGGGCCAGCACATCTAATGATGTTGAAAAATACATCAGAGGGTTCGTAAATGAGCGGGTCATAGACGATTTCGCCAACTACGATATATTCAGCTTGGTTAAAAATGTAGATGAAAGCACCGATAAAGTCACCTTAAAAATCACAGATGAAGCCGCACGGGTAGGCCTCAAAGTCATTGACGCTGTCTTTGAAGGCGTAAAGATTCCAGAGGAAGCGAGACGATTTGCGTCTGGCGTGGGACAGCAAGCAATGGCGATGCAGTATATGAAAGAAACGGCTGCAGAACTCCCGCCCGGGGGTGGCGGAGCCGCTGGGGCAGGGGTCGGCGCAGGCATCGGAATAGCTATGGGAACGACGATGGCAGAGACGATGAAGCCGCAACGACCACCCGCGGCCCCAGAGAAAATCGTCGTGTGTCAAAGCTGTGGAGCTGAAAATCCCTTTGGAAACAAGTTCTGCGGCAATTGCGGGTTACCTCTGAAGCCAAAGGGAATTAACTGTCCAAAATGTAACGCGGAAAACCCGGCCACTAACAAGTTCTGTAGCAATTGTGGCGCAAAGCTTCAGTAATAATTAATATATCTTTATTTCTTTCAGAAATTGCTACTTTAGCAAAGCTGAACCATATTTTCCACAGAGTCAGAATAGACGTCAGAGGAGAACCTAAATATTGGCTAGTTTGGTCAGATTGAAAGGTACAATGGTGTTAACGATTCTCACAGCCCTCGCCTTCTTTGCAGCGTTTCTCGCGATTTTGATGGCGTTATTACGGATAAACCCCATTTTCGCCGTCTTCGGAGCATTAATCTTCATATTCTTTCAATACGCGATAGGACCATCGCTCGTTGTAATCTCGACAAAACTAAGATATTTACGATCTGGAGAGCATCCCTGGCTTGAGTCTGTGGTGAGAGACATTTCTACCAGAAGCGGAATACCGATGCCGAAATTAGCAATCGTCTCTGATCCGACGCCAAACGCCTTCACATTCGGTCACACCGCGGGCAACGCAACACTGGCTGTTAATACAGGACTGCTCGAAAAATTGAATCAAGATGAAATAAAAGGCGTAATCGGTCACGAGGTAGGTCACATAAAACACAAAGATTTCATAGTAATGACTATGCTTTCAGCCCTACCACTCATAGCTTATCTAGTTGCCAGAGGACTCTTTTGGAGCACCGACATAGATACAAGGAGGAAAAAAGAAAGAGGAGGGTCTGCCGTATTGGCGGCGGCAATCATCTCATACATTGCTTACATAGCTTCCTTAGTCATAGTATTAAGGCTGAGCAGGTTGAGAGAACATTTTGCTGACGCATACTCGGCTTATATAACAGGTTCACCCCGTAGTTTGGAGAGTGCTCTAACAAAGATCGCGTACGGACTTTCGCTACAGCCTGAGGAACCGAGTGGTGTGAGGATGTTCTATATATCGGACCCTGCTCAAGCTGCGAGTGAAGTCAAGTCGATTTTGGACAGAAAGTACCAGTACGACTTAGATAGAGATGGAGTGTTAGATGAGAGGGAGCTCGCCCTAGCCATGGAACAGGAGGCCAAGTCTCACTGGCGAGGCATCAACGAGTCCTTTATGACACACCCACCAACTTTCAAGAGAATACTTCTACTTCGGCAGATAGATGAAGAGATGAGAAGAGGCAGATATACATTCAAAGACGCTTATCGATACGTCTAAGCCTACTTGGTTAAAATCTTCGGAGGCGAACTTTATACCAATATTTTTCGAACGCACCTGATCAATGGCCCATCCTTGGTCAATCGATCTAAAAAATTGATCGTGATCCACTATATCAATTCATTTATTTTTAGAGCGCTGACTTTGCAGCTAATCTTCGCTTATCAAGTTTGAATGCAAAAACTATTCCAACACGTTCAATTCCAACAATTTCCAGTAATAAAAAATTTGAGATGGGCTCAATTCGAGTTTATTTCTTGAAAATATGGGTGGAAAAGAGAGATTTGATGGGAGAAAACGCGAGCGTTTGTAAGAAAAGCACGAGATTTCGTATGAATAACACAAGATTCTGCAAGAAATATTCAAACCCTGAACAGGGCACCAAAAAGAATGATGCAAAAGAAGCTGCTAAAAGATCTACAAACCCAACACACGGCATAAATCCCGCTCCACAGCAAATCAATTACTTCATTATACAATGCTACAGCTGTGGGCAACTCTTATTGGCCAAAGCTGAGCAAAAAACCAAGGCTTGCACTTACTGTGGTGCAAGGTTGAATTTGTCACATGTCAAAATATTATCCAGAGCTAGAACAGCCAAGGAGGCATCAGAAATCATAAAAGCGCTAAAACGGGAGCAGGTTAAAAACGAGTGAAAGAAAAGGCTTCCAAGGGTTTCTCTGAAATCGATCAGATATTAGTGTTCTGCAATGCCAGTCAAGGCGGTGTCTTTTGATGTTGGAGGAACATTAGTGGATAACCAGCATCTTGATTTCGTTTGGAAAAGGCCATTCCCAGATAAACGCTGCAACGAATGATTTCTCTCTTAAATTTAGCTCTCGGCTGAAAGAGGTGCTTAACTTTATTTCATCCTTACGCACCTAAGCATATGGGAGGTGAGAGAAATTTCAGTCCTCGCTGGAAGAAGGTTCTTTGAAGAGTTCAAGTTCTTGTTGCAGAGAACGGTTACCGTAGTCACCACTGATGGAAGAGAGTATGTTGGAAGCTTGGCTGGTTACAATCCTGATACCATGAGCGTTTGTCTCAAAGACGTGAGAGACAAGAATGGCAATATGTTAGACCGAATTTTTATCAACGGAAGCATAGTTGCTCAAATATACGCTGTGGGAAAGCCTTTTGATTTAAGAGGTCTTGCGGATAGGCTAGAAAGGGTTTTCCCCAGAATGGTAAACTTGTATGAGGACTTAAGAGTCATAGTTGTTATGGATAAAATAAGGGTCGGTGAGAAGGGGGTAATCGAGGGCACAGGCCCGGCTGCTGAACGAGTACAGAAGGTTTATGATGAATTCCTAAGGGAACAAGCCAAGTCCTAGACGGGCCCTAAAACCCCGATTGCTCCTTCTCCTTCCAACCACTAAAAGATTCCAAAATTTTTCTGGTTTTCTCGGCCGACTGTTCTAACTGATCTAAATCAACCTTCAATCCCAATATGTCGCATAAGCCTTCGAGAACTGATCTAGCGGCTATAGCGTCCGGATAGCTCCCTGGCGTTTCGACCAGCAAACACAAGCCATGCATACCCCTAAGTCTCGCTAAACCAATCAGTATCCCGGCGGCACCAAAGATGCGTCCACGAATTTTTTTAATTTTCTTAACAAGGGCCTTGTTTAACGTTTCAAGATCTGTTGCTGCGCAATACAATTCAGGAACAGACGCCACTCTCTCACTCCTCAAGCCACCTATACAAAAGACCGATCTGCACCCAAACTCTTGTGTCACATCAAGAATTTGACCACACAACTCATATTGACCGTACGTGGTTAAGGCCTGAGTGTTACCGTATAATATTATCAAGTCATGCGGAAAGTTCTCTGTTTTATGGTAGTAGAGTTCATTCATAGGAAAGCGAACTTCGCCCCTCTCTGTTAAGATTGCTAAGTTTTGGAAGAACGGAGAATAAATTTCAGCAAACTTTATGGCCCTTAGACTTTTAATCAAGTGTAGGGCAGCGATGTTGGCCACAAAGCCCAGTCCCGGTAACCCCTCGATCAAAATGGGATCTTTGAGCTTCGGTTTTTCAATAATCTGAATAACGCTTTCCGACAATAGTGTGCTTCCACCTCTAATTTTTGCCATCAAAAATAGATGGTGCTCTAATTTTTAGCATTAATGTCTATCTTCCTAGCTTAAACAAGGGATGAGACACAAAAATAAAGGCTGCTATACGATTCAAAACACCAAACTGGTTTCTTCAAAAATAAATGGAATTCAGAGGAGGATAGAAAGAGCGTTTGTTAACCATCACTCAACTTGCTGGTAACCTGCGGACTTCAGTTGGGTTGTTCTTTCAACTCATGTGCCGGTTTAATTCATTTCGCTCTTTGTCGCCTGCGATACTTCAACACTTATATCTATTTCAACAGGCTATATGACTCTAATTTAAAGCAGGTTAGAGTCTTGATCAAGTGCGTCATATTCGATCTAGATCAAACATTAGTTAGGCTGGCGGTCAATTGGAACCAAGCTTTAGAGTCTGTTAAGGAAGTATATCGTAAACAGGGCATTCCAGAAAGTTTGTTGGAGCGTTACAAGCTTAGTGTCTTCTCGATGATAACCGAACTCTACCAAGAAATGTTGAAGTCTTTTCCTAAAAACAGGACTGAAGAAATACAGAGGATCGTGTGGCAGGTCCTAGATAACCATGAAATCAAGGGCGTAGCTGAAGCGGAACCGGTACCTAACTGTAGAAAGATTCTCACTGATATTAAAAGCAAGGGGTTTAAGGTCGGAGTTGTGAGCGCTAACTCAAGCGTAGCCGTGACTCAAGCTCTAAAAAAGTTTGATCTAGAAAGATATATAGACGCGGTTTTCACGCGGGACTCTCCTGGAAGGATGAAGCCGTCTAGCGACCATGTTTTGGCTTGCTTGAAGGCATTGAACTGCACTCCACAAAACGCCATCCTTGTCGGCGATAACGCTAGAGACATGCAAGCCGCGAGAAAAGCAGGGGTGCTCGCGGTAGGTTTGCTTGCTGAAGATCGCCAGTGGATGGAGAAACAGGGAATTCCATCCGAATGGCGAAGGCAGAGGAAAGAAGAATTAGAGAAAAGTGCAGACCTAACTATTCAAGATCTTTTAGAGATACGGTCGCTTCTAAAGTTATGTCAAAAAAATTGATCTCATTTATCTGTTGTTCTCTGAACGGCTACTAAAATTAAGGATATTTCTGGCTTGCTTCTAAAAATTTACACATCATCTGAGGATTTTCAAATGGGTGTAGTCATGTGATCTTGGGTTGTTACTACTACGTTTGGTACTCCAAGGCCGGGCGCCACTGGGATGAACCTATAGTCCATAATCCAATCTTAGGTCGATATGACAGTCGAAACCCTGATGTTACAAGAAAGCATTTGAAGATGATGGTTGAAACTGGCATAGACTTGGTCATCATAAGCTTCTGGGGGCCAAGTAGCTTTGAGGATTTAGCCGCGCAAACAGTTGTCAGAATAATTGAGGAGGAGCAACCACGGCTCAGGTTTTGTCTGATCGTAGAGAGAAACAAATTTCTGGATCATGATTATCTTGACCGGAAATATTTTCAATCTCCCAATTATTTTCTGTTCGACAGGAAACCTCTCGTAGTGACTTATGAAAAGCCACCTAAAGACAGCAGAATGTATATGGTACGCTACCTTTCCTACAACATGAAGATCCGACACGTTCTGCCCGGATACGACGAGCGAATGCTGGGGCGTCCAACAAAACATTATCTGCCCCGCCTCAACGGTTTCACCTATCGAGTCCAGTTTAAACTCGCCAAGTTGGGTAACCCACACCTTGTCTTCATTGTCAGCTGGAATGAATACCATGAGCAAACTGCGATCTCTCCTACTAAAGAATACGGATTTAAGTACCTTGACCTAACGAGGAAAGCATCAGGAGGAAAAGTGCATGAAACGTAACTGCTTCAAAAGATATGGGGTGTCTTTGAATAGAATAAAAGTGGGCATATTTTTTAGGCGGTAAAGATACTTGTTCAAAGGGCCGGAACACCGTCAGAGACTTAACCTTTGAGTATGAGAGACTTGGCTACGATTCAATACCGTTAGAAAACCACTCAGAACATTTACTAAAAATGAATATATAGACATTGGAATAATCTACTTTATGCTAAGATCCATTGATCTTCTTAGGAAGAAAGCTTAAAGCTGTTCGTAGACGAAGTTGTTAAGAAGGCATAAATAACCTCAAACTAATGTAGCGTCAAGCATAGAACTAATAACATAAAGAGAAAAATTGCAAATTTTATGTAAATGGCGGTGAATGAGATTTCTGACGATATCAAAATTAAGTTTTTGGGTGGAACCGGAGAGGTCGGTAGGTCGGCGATTGCTGTCAAGTCTAGCAAAACCCAAATCCTTCTAGACTATGGGGTGATGCTGAACCATGAGCCTGGTTTCCCCATGCATATCTCCCCGCGCGAGGTTAATGCCATAATTCTTTCCCACGCTCATCTCGATCACAGTGGGTCCATCCCAATTTTTCATGTGAGGGGGCATACACCAGTTTACGGTACACCCCCAACATTCGACTTTACAAAGTTATTGATATCCGACCTCATTCGCGTCTCAGGATACTATCTCCCTTACGAGTATATTGACCTTGAAAACATGTTAAGTTGCTATGTTAAGACAGGATATAGGGAGCCTATCAAGATAGGAGACCTAGAGGTTGAGCTTCTAAACGCTGGTCACATACCCGGCGGCGCTCAGACAATCATCTCAGGCTCCGAAAAGAGAATTCTTTACACAAGCGATATTAACGCTGTTGAAACGAGGCTTCTGGAGGGGGCTGATCAATCGTATGACGGCATAGATACCTTGATCACCGAAAGCACGTACGCGTATAGGGATCACGTTGATAGAAGTGAGGTCGAAAAGAGATTTATGGAGCGGGTCAGGGAGACTGTGGAAGGCGGGGGCATAGTCTTGGTGCCAGCTCTATCGGTTGGGAGAAGCCAGGAAATCTTGCTTATTTTAAATGCACACAATTTTGAATATCCAGTCATCGTTGATGGCATGGCTGAGGACGCAAACGAGATTCTATTCAGTCACCCAGACTATCTTCGAGATCCAAAGTTGTTTGCTGAGGCGATGCATAAAACTCACTGGGTGAAGGGTTGGAGAGAAAGAAGGCTGGCGATAAAGAAGCCGGGTGTCATCGTTTCACCCGCCGGTATGTTGAAAGGTGGGCACGCCATCTTTTACATGAATAAAGTCGCTAAAAAAGGGAATAACGCCATATTCTTGGTGAGTTATCAGATCCCAGGAACCCCGGGTAGAAAACTGTTAGAAACAAAGAAGTTTATACTGAACGGCAAAATAAGAAAGGTTGAGGCCGACGTGGAACACTTTGACTTCACCTCCCACTCTGGTAGGAAACAGCTACTTGAAACTGCCAAGAGATCCGGTTGCACGAAAGCCTTTACCATTCACGGAGCAGAGGAGAACTGTCAAGTATTTGCGTCCTTATTGAAGGATGAACTCGGCATAGACGCCGTCGCACCGAAGCCAGGGGACGTATTCAAAGTCTGACAGGGGGGCAAATCATTCTCATAACGGTCCTACCTGTCGGAGGCGCCGATGAAGAGGTTCTATCAGTCTTACGCAGGACGATTTCAAAAATCTTCCCAAACGCAAGAAGCGTCATAGCGAGGGAGGGTGTACCGGTTCCAGAAGAAGCCCACAGCCACAGTAGAAGACAATACGAATCAACAAAAATCATAATGAAGCTCCACGAGCGATTCAATTCGGCTTCCACGGACCGAGTCTTAGGCGTAACCTCAGTCGACCTGTTTGTTCCCAGACTGAACTTTGTTTTTGGGGAAGCCCAATGTCCTGGCAAAATCGCCTTGATCTCTCTTTATAGGCTCAGACCCGAATTCTACGGTGATACGCCCAATAGAAGCCTCTTCTTTGAACGCGCCGAGAAGGAGGCTGTCCACGAGCTTGGCCATACGCTTGGGATCCGACACTGCAAGGATGGCAGATGCGTTATGTTTTTTTCCAGCAGCATTGTTGATACTGATGCTAAAGACTCAAACTTCTGTGGTAAATGCGTTCAGCGGCTATATTCAAATTTAAGGCGGTTCGGTTTGGAAGGATAATATTTGAGTGAGAGGGAGTTTAAGGCTAATCCATTGTACTTGGCGCCTGTAGCACTTACATTACTGGTGACGTGTGTCTTCACGCTACTGGTCATGAGGGCTCAAGTGGAGGTTGTTTCCATAACCTTATTTTCTGAAGAGGCTACCGGACCGCTGATGAACGCCGCCATTTTTATCGCGACGATGGCTATCGTCGGTGTGACTATATACATGATCATTAAACGTCGCTTATGGCACGTCCTAAATTTGATATTTAGGGGCGCTGTCGCATTTGTGTTTCTTACGCTCGCTATTTTTTATGAACAACTCTTTGCCATAGTGGTTGGAGGAGACCCTTATGAAAACCCTTTGCTAATTTATGCCTTCGCTGTCGTCTTGATGTCTACAGCAACTTATGGGATCTTCAAATGGAGGGGCGTAAAACAGGTTCTCGTCACCTTACTATTTGGAGGGGCGTTAGGTGCATTTCTGGGTGTTTCAATACCAACCACAAGCGCCTTGGTTCTCCTCACCCTGTTATCGTTGTACGATGTCATCGCTGTGTACTTGGGTCCGGTAGGCAAAATCGTAAGTGAGGCCGGACCTGAGAGGCTTAAGGGGATCAGCTTCACTTTTAAAGAAGCCAATATTGGTTTAGGTGACCTGGCGTTCTACTCTATGCTCGCCTCACACATGCTTCTTGTCTACGGCTTCGGGGCCTGTTTTGCATCTTCGTTGGGAATCCTAACAGGGGTTTACATTGGGTTGAAAGCCCTCGAGAAAAAGCGCGTATTTCCTGGTTTACCATTTGCCTTAGCGTTTGGCTTAACAGCAGGCTTTACGGCTTTTTATGTCATCTAGAATGCTGTGCCTCAACACTGCCATAAAGCGTCCGCCAATTTTGTAAGTAAAATAAGAACTACCAACATTGTTTCTCTTGAAGGTGTTTAAATGCGGGCGAATGTTGCTAAGGAGGCCGCGGCGCTTCTCTATCATGGGTTCGCTCACGAATACAAGCAGGCTAAGGAGAAAGCGGCTCAAAGTCTAGGTGTTAGAGTCTTACCGAGCAACTTGGAGGTTGCTTTAGAGCTTGAC
>Ga0172365_10001980_pt1 | contig 14907 bp, 14 predicted proteins | sample LakKivSesite48cm_FD_114535 | JGI IMG/M metagenome (GOLD analysis project Ga0172365, IMG submission 114535) | Sediment microbial communities from Lake Kivu, Rwanda - Sediment site 48cm | ecosystem: Environmental > Aquatic > Freshwater > Lake > Sediment | place: Rwanda: Western Province, Lake...
ACCTGGAAACCGGCCAACGCATAAAACTACTTGATGACGCGTTAATGGTTGAAGTTTACGATGCAAACGATGTATTTGTTGCGCCCGATGAAAGCTATATGTTTTTCACCAATAAAGTAAACGGTTTACTCTACTCTATAAAACTGACGCAATAAAAATAAAAGAAATTAAAAAGCTCCGCGTAAGCGGAGTTTTTTAAATGACCAAATTTTAAAACATTTGAATTTTGGATTTTATTTGAAATAATTTGGATTTTGGCATTTGGATTTTAATACTAGTGTTGCTCCTATAACCAGCCAAAAAACAATGCTTAAGTCATTTTTCCAATACAGCGTATCAACTAAACCGTGAACCAGGATATAAACCATAATTGATATGAGCAGTAATTGAATATTGTCCCAGGGTTGATTGGCTTTGTGCCAAAAAAACCAAAGCAAAAGCAAAATGAATCCCAAAAAGCCGATAATTCCTGTTTGCAGCAAAAACGCCAGATAAAGATTATGCGGTTGGGGGATCTGCCAATCGGGATGCAAAGGGAAAAAATCCTTGAAAGTCCCCGGACCTATTCCTAAAAGCGGATAAGCCCGCAACCCCCAAACAGATTGTTGCCAGATTTCTACGCGCGAATTGATAGAGAGCATGCCTGCGCGAGTATTGAATTTTACAAAATATATAGAAACACAAGCCAAAAGCAAAAAAACAGCTAAAATAATTGCTGTTTTTTTATTCCCGCTACTCCATAGCCAAATCATTAAACCAATACCTGTTGCTGCCAAAACTCCGATCCACGCCCCAAAAGATCGCGTACAGTATAATATAAGCGTGCTTAATGAAAAATTACTCACTAAGAAAATGCTCCACAGCCCGAGCGGGCACGGTTGTCCCGCCTTGGCGGGACAGAGCGAGGGCGAAGCGCAGCGCGAAGTCTCGCTGGGACTTCGACGCGTATTTTCGTGTGAGTAGTTTTGAAGTAAGCAAAAAAACGATATAATGAGCGCGGGAGCCAAATACATTGCTAAATAATTCGGCGAATTGTATATCCCCTGCAATCTCCCTTCGGGGTCAAGCTTTCCTAAAAATAAATAAACTAAAGAAATTAAGGACACAACAAAACCGGAAAAAATCAGCGCATAAAAAACATTCCTGATTTCTTTTTTTGATTTAATAGCTGAAATAAATACAATAAAAAACAACAAAGGGTCAACAAACCACGATTTCCAGATGCCGGCACTTAAACGTAAATCCCAAGAACGCAAAGTTGCAAGACTTACCCCTAAAAGAATTAAAAAAACCGCAATAAACAAAAAGCGGTTTTCTTTTATAATTGCTTTCAACCCTTTAAATCCCGATTTTGCCAGCCAAAGCAGAAAAAGAGCATAAATCATTATTTCCAAAACAGTTGTGGGAATGTTAAAAATTTCAAAACGCAGCAAATACAGAGGCAAACAAAAAACTATCAGATATATTCCCCATTTTAATGCTTTCATGGTTCGTTTTTGACCAATAAAGACAAATCTTCTTTATTTATTCCTTTAATAAGGTATAAAAACACGAAATAAACCGCTGCTCCTCCGATGATTAAAGCAAATAAATTCCATTCATGGAAAATTTTCAGAAACGCCAGCATCATCAAGCCGGCAAATAAAGCCTTGAAAAATACCGCAAATGACGGAAAGTATTTTATTGCCCTATAAACCAGCCAAAACATCAGAATTGTAACCAGAAGCTCCGTAGCAACCGTTGTAGACGCAGCTGCAAAATATGAATACTTAGGAATAAATATCAGATTAGTGGCAATATTGAATGTCATGCCCGCCAAATAAATATAGGCCCCGGTTTTCTGCTTATTTAGAGCAATAATGCTGCTTCCCAATAAGTTGCCCCAGAAAATCAAACCCACGGCAAAACTTAAAATCTTTAGAATCGGAGAAGAAACAGCAAAATCATTGCCACCGACAAGCACAACTATGGGCAACGACAGCGCTGAAAGCCCGATAACCACAGGCACAATAAAAACACTTAAAGCATCAAAAGTTTTCTGGAATGTGCGCTTATAAGCTCCGACGTCGGAAAACGCATACTTGGAAAGAATGGGCATAATCAGGCCGACAATCATTGCCGGAAAAAATATCAGCCCTTCAAGAATTTTGTAAGCAATATTGTAAATACCTACATCAATAATGGGATTGGCTGAGGAACTGTTTACGAATTTAAAGGAAAGCAAAATAGTGTCAAATTTAAAATAAATCAGAGTCAGAACAATGGAAGCGGCAATCGGCAACGCTTCTTTGATCATTTTTTTCCAGAAAGGAAAATCAAACGCAAACCCGAAAGGAATATATTTTTTGGCGAAAATCCAGTTAACGAAAAAATTTACAACACAACTGATATTCAAAGCCATTATGATCGCAAAAAGTCCCATTTTTAACTGTATAAAGATCAGCACTAAACCCACCTGGACGATTCTGCCTATAACATCAGCTATTCCTGCCCTGTCAATGCGCAGATATTTCTGGAAAATACCCATTAAAACCTGGGCAGCGGAAAGGAATAAATAACCGAAAGAAGCAATAACTATTCCCAGTTTTACATTCGGAGCATAGGGAAAAAACCAGATTACTGCCACTGCCAAGCCAAGAAAAACAACCAAAGCAACAACTCTGATAGTAAAAATATTGCTGGCGATTTTCTTTTCATCGGCGTCGGGCCGGGAAATTTCCCGCGTAAGCAGAGAATAAAGGCCTAAGTCTGCCAAAATATTGAAAATATAAAGAAAAGAAAGAATCAGGCTATAATCGCCGAATCCCTCATTGCCCAGATACCTCGCAATAATACCCAAACTACACAAAGACAGGGCCACGGCAATAATGCGCGCCCCTGTCGAAAATACAGTATTATATGCGATTTTTCTGGCAACGGTCATATGGTTTTAATTAAAATCATGGATACAATCTCACCACGATTCTTCTCTCCGGCTCTTCGCCCGTGCTCTCGGTTACAATATCGGGCTGCTCAGCCAGCTTCATATGTATAAACCTCCTTTCATATGCAGGCATAGACTTGAGCATAACCGGTTTTTTTGTCCTGCGCACTTTTTGCGCTGCTTTCACAGCTAATTCTGCAAGTTCTTTTTCCCTTTCTTTTCTGTGGCGGTTAATATCAATCGTCAAAAGCGGCAAAACAGGATCTTCTTTGTGCAGCATCCTGCGTAATATATGCTGCAGCGCAGTGATTCCTTCTCCGTCTTCATTAAGAAATTGCTTGGCATCGCGGAAAGGCATATCAATGTCTGCAACTAAAACTTCTTTTTCTTTTACCATGTTGTCTTTTTTGATTTCAATGTCCGCATCTTCAACGCCCATGGCTTTCAATACCTTTTTAATTGTTTTTTTGACTTCATCCATATAATTTATTACCAATACTGCCATTTAAAATGGCGTTAATGCATTTATTTATTCGCAGCCGGAGTGAATTTCTTATATAAATAATAATCCTGGGCCAGACCCAAAAGAGTGCTCACAACCCAGTAAAATGCCAGGCCTGAAGGCAGATTTATAGCAATCAAAACTGTAAGCGCGGGCAAGACATAAGACATCTGGCGGCTTAAACCTTTCTGCATCTGTTCTGCTTTATCAGACATGCCGGGCTGGGGCATTGATGCTGTGCGCTTCATGGTTAAAATTGAAGCTGCTAATTGGGATATTCCTGCTAAAACCGCTAAAACAACATTTTTCTGCGATAAATTCAAAAAGCCCAGGAAAATATAATTAATAGATTCATTCGGCGTATTGAAAATCTTAATAAATGCCTGATAAAGCCCGATCAGCACCACAAACTGGATTACAAGGGGCAGGCATCCGGAAAACGGATTAATTTTATTGTCTTTATAAAACTTCATCAGCTGCTTGCCCTGCTCTTCCTTATCTTTGTATTTTGTCTGAATTTCTTTAATTTGGTCGCGGTATGAAGACATTTTTGTCTGTGCTTTTATTGTGTGCCTGGAAAGTGGATACAAAATAATCCTGACAATAATTGTTAAAAGAATTATTACAATTCCTAAATCATGGCCGGGCACAATCCCTGCCAAAAACATCAAAATATCCAGCATCGGTTTTGAAATGAAATTTAACATAAATCAATGCCCCCGGAATTAAAAGGATTGCATTTAATTATCCTCTTAATGCCTTTGGCCCAGCCTTTAAAAAATCCGTATTTTTTAATTGCCTGGCAGCAATACTCCGAACATGAGGGATAAAAACGGCACCCGAAATGCGGATTAACGCTGCGGATGAGCACGGAAACCGTTTTTTGGTAAAAACGGATTAATTTTAAACTGACTTTCTTCATAATTATTTTAAAATTCCCGCTTCTTTAAATAATTTTATAATTTCTTTCTGTATTGTGCTGAATTTTTTGTCCAGAATTGCGGATTTTGCAGTAATCGCCACATCAAATCCCGGTTTCAGCCCAGGATAGGCCTTTTTAATAATTTCCTTGATTTTTCTTCTGATCTTGTTCCTCGCTGTGGCTTTTTTTGAGATTTTAGAACTGACCACGATGCAGAATCGCGTAGAATCCAGACTGTTTTTTCTGGCCCTAAAAAAAACAAGCTTACCCGGTATGGTTTTGCTTTTAGTAAAAAGGCTTATGAAGTCTGTCCTTTTTTTGATGCTACAATATTTAACAGCCATTTTAGACCGTTAATCTTTTCCTGTTTTTAGCCCTGCGCCTGGAAAGCACCCGCCTGCCGGTTTTGGTTCTCATCCTGGTCCTGAATCCGTGCGTTTTACTTCTTTTCCTTCTTTTGGGCTTATAAGTTAGTCCTTGTTTCATAAAATTTAATCTGAAATCGTGATAATATAAGAGTATCAATAATTTAAATTTTGGTCAAACCTGTATTTTCTCTTGCCTGTTTTTACGGGTTGGATTAAAATTTATTTTATACGGCCGTATTGCGGCTTTTCCACAGATGATTAACAGATTATTCACAAAACCGGTATTTGACGCTATTCTTTTCGCAAATTACGTATGTTAAAATAATAAAGTATCTCCAAAAAAACATATGACCAATCAAGAAATCTGGCAAATTGCACTGGGCGAAATTGAGCTTTCACTTTCCAAGGCTAATTTTATAACCTGGTTTAAAAATACCAACATCCTCTCTAATAAAGAAGGAAAGGTTTGCATCGGCGTGCCGAACGGATTCACTAAAGAATGGTTGGAAAATAAATATAATAAAATTGTTTTTAAGGCTTTGCGCAACGTACTTGATTGCGTTAAAGAAATAACATATATAATTAATAATTCCGCAGAGCAGGAAAACAAAAACAGGCAAAAAGAAAAATCACCGGCAAAAAGAAAAGAAAAAATCATCAACCTGGAAGAATCCTTGAATTTTCACGCTCCGCAAAACGACGAAAAAACCAATCTTAATCCTAAGTATACTTTTGATTCTTTTATCGTGGCTTCTTTTAATGAGCTGGCTTACGCTGCTTCGCAATCAGTAATAAAAGATATCGGCAAGACATACAATCCTCTGTTTATTTACGGCGGCGTTGGCGTGGGTAAAACCCATTTAGTCCAGGCAATCGGAAATGAAGTGACCAAAAACCATAAAAATAAAGCTATTAGCTATGTTTCTTCGGAAAAGTTCAGCGCAGACCTGATTTCTTCAATTTCCAACCGCACAATTGAAAAATTTAAGGAAGAATACAGAAAATACGATGTTTTAATTATTGACGATATCCAGTTTTTGGCAGGTAAGGAAAAAACACAGGAAATATTCTTCCATATATTCAACTCACTTTACGAAAAAAACAAGCAAATCATACTTACCTCCGACCGTGCGCCGAAAGCAATTCCCACACTTGAAGAAAGGCTGCGCTCCAGATTTGAAGGAGGAATGATTGCAGACATCGGGCGTCCGGATTTTGAAACACGGCTGGCAATTTTAAAAAGAAAAGCGCAGAGCTTGAATATCGGCCTCAATGATGAAGTTTTAAATTATATCGCTTCTAATATCCAAAAAAATATCAGGGAGCTGGAAGGGGCGCTTAACAGAGTGCTTGCTTATATTAGGCTGAATAATGAAATTCCTGATAAAAAACAGCTGGTAAAAATTCTTAAAACAATTATTTCTAACCCACAAAAAAGGACTAATTATAAAAAAATCGCGGAAATTGTCGCAAATTTTTATGATATTAATGTAAATGACCTGATAAACCGCAGCAGGAAGAAAGAAATAGTTAAACCCAGGCAAATAGCAATGTATTTAATGCGTGAAGAGCTTAAAAGCTCATATCCGATGATTGGGAATAAATTAGGCGGAAGAGACCACACTACAGCCATTTACGCCTGTGAAAAAATAGAGAAAGAAATTGAAAATGACGACAATTTAGAACAGGAATTAAATTTAATTAAAGAGAGATTATATAGTGAGGCAATATAATAAAATATAATAAACTGTGGATTATAGTGTGGAGTAGTAATGGATAAAATATTAATAAAATTTAAAATTACAAATATATTAAAAAATAAAGTAAAAAAATAAACAAATTATTAAAAAGTTTTAAAGGATTTATCCACATTAAATAAACAAATTAAAATTAATAAATTAAGAATATAATATTTAACTTTTCCACAGTTTTAATAATTACTAATAATAAATAATAACCATTTATAAATAATTTATTTAACTTTTATTAATATGAAAATAATTTGCCTTCAGGAAAATTTAAAAAAAGAATTAAATATTGTACAGAATATTATCGGTAAAAATCTTACCTTACCGGTTTTAAATAATATATTATTAAATACTGAAAAAAAACAACTTAAACTTTCAGCCACTGATTTGGAAATTGCGATCACTAATTATGTTGCATGTAAAATAGAAAAAGAGGGCAGTATTACTGTACCTGCGAAAACTTTGGTAAATTTTATTAATAATTTACCAAATAAAAAAATTGAAATTAATGTAAAAAATAATACAATCAGCCTAAAGTGTGAAAATTATAAATCAAACATAAAAGGTTTAGATGCGGGTGATTTTCCAATTATTCCTAAAATAAAAAGTGAACCGATTATTGAAATTAATTCAATATTATTAAAAAATTCACTGGAGCAGGTTATTGGTTTTACTTCCCTTTCAGATATACGGCCGGAAATTACAGGTATACTTTTTGATTATTCTTCAAATAAAGAAATAAAAATAGTGGCAACCGACAGCTTTAGGTTGGGTGAAAAAATAATCAATATTAAAGACGATAAAATAAAAAAACACAGCCAGGGCGCAGTGATTATTCCTTATAAAACTGCGCAGGAATTAATCAGGGTAATTTCAAACCAAGAAGAAGGAGAAATTAAAATCAGTATAGAAAACAACCAAGTTTTATTTGATTTTTCCAAAATACAGATAACTTCCAAATTAATTGAAGGAGGATACCCGAATTACCAGCAGTTGCTTTCAAAAGAACCGGAAACAATTATTACTACAGATAAAGAAGAATTTACAAAAGCTATTAAGTTGAGCAGTTTTTTCAGCAGTAAAATTAACGATGTGCGCCTGAAAATTAATTTAAAAAAATCATCAGTTGAAATTTTTTCACAGGACATGGAATTAGGCGAGAACTTTTCAGAAATAGCGGCGGAAATAAAAGGTAAAGATATGGAAATAATTTTCAATCATAAATATCTTCTTGATGGGCTGGGAGTTATAAATAGTAAAAAAATCATTATCGGACTTAATGCGGAATCGGGTCCGGGAGTTATTAAGCCTGAAGGCGACAATACTTTTAATTACGTAATAATGCCTATAAAACTGTAAAATGCAGCATATAAAATCTTTTATCCCGAAAGTAATTGACAATATAAAGACCGGAGATGAACTGGATAAAAATACAATCTGCATAGAAGCTGAAAAAATCATCAAAAAAAACACTTTGGATGCCGAAGTGTTTTTTTATAAAAATAAAACTTTATATGTCCGCTGCTTCAATTCAATCAGCGCCAATGAAATTTATTTAAACCAGGAACGGCTGAAAGAAGAAATTAACGGTTTTTTCAATAAGAAAATCGTCAGTAAATTAATAATAAAAACGCGCTAAATTTATATCAATTTTCCGGAAATTAAAATTTCCAGCCGAATCAAATACTCTGGCTTCTATGGTGTGCTGGCCCTCTTCGGCATCTGAAGGTACGGTAAAATTAAATACATAAGGAGAATAATATTTAATGCCGATCAGCTCTCCGTCAAAGAAAAATTCTACCCTATTAACTCCGGAAGGAGCAGCGGCATTCGCCTCAATCTTTACAAAGCTGCCATTAATAGTTTGATTGTCGTAGGGGGAAGATATGTTAATTGTGGGCTGGTTTTCAAAGGTGTGTACGTCGTCGTATTCTGTGGGAACCTGCGTATTGTAAAGGCCCGATCTTTCCGGAGAATTGAGCCATGCCTGAACCGGAGCTTCCCAATTTTGAAACTGTTCGTCGTTCTGCCCGTTGGCATTTAAATCCTGCGGGTTGTTTTTATCCGCATAATAAAGAATGCTGTGGACCTGCGAATAAACCCTCTCTTCAATAAGGTCAGGCGGGGTAAGCTCTGTGGCGATTTTTCCGGAGATTTTATCAATATTTAATTTGACCTGCGTTATATATTGACCGTTGAGCATATCTTTATCGGTACTGATCGGGTCAGGCGGATTAAACGATTGGGGCTGCTCGGGCAGATTAAAATAATTTTCCGTGGTTGCGTTGTTTGACCTTAATTCGTTCTTTTTGGCATAGGCTTGTTTTATAAATTCATTCCATATCGGCGCAGCAACATAAATTCCGTCAGCGCCCTGTTTCATCGGGGTGCTGTCATTGTTTCCTGTCCAAACTCCTACAGCCAAAGACGGAGTGTAGCCCATTGTCCATCCGTCTTTGTATTCCTGTGTTGTGCCGGTTTTTGCAGCCACAGGAATGCCTTCAATATAAAGTTTTGATTTAGACCCGAATATCGGAGCCCTGTTCTGTTCATCAGATAATACGCTTGAAATCAATCGGCTTATTTGCGGTTCTATTACTTTTGTGGGATTGGGCGCATATTGCTCAATAATTTTTCCGGAAGAATCTTCAATTTTCAAAATTGCGGTTGCGGGATTTTTTACGCCCTCGTTGGCAAAAACCGAAAATGCAGCAGTGTGTTCAAGCAGTTTTACGTCTCCCCCGCCCAAAACCAGCGATAATCCGTATCTGGAACGGTCCTGCAGTGTTTGTATGCCCATATCCTGGGCAGTATTAATAGTATCATTGACTCCTGCTAAATACAGCGTTTCAACGGCAGGGATATTTAAAGACTGTGCAATTGCCTGGCGCATGGTTAATGGCCCGCGGAACCTTCTGTCGTAGTCAAGCGGATGGTAGCAAAGCGGATTAGAGTTGTTGTAATCAATATTGGTTGCAGGACAGATATCGGAATTTACGGAAAATTCAGTAGGTAAATCAAAGAGTACGGTATCCGGAGTAAATCCTTTTTCAAAAGCCGTAGCATAGGCATAGGGCTTGAAAGAGGAGCCTGGCTGGCGCGGACGGATGGCAACATTAACATTAGGTTCAAATAAACAGTTTTTTCCGGGAGTGCAGCCTTTAGGGCTGGGTTCTGCCCAATAATTTTTAGAGCCGACCATGGAAAGTATTTGCCCGGTTTTCGGGTCAATGGCAACCAGCGCGGCATTATTAGAGTTGTATCTTTTGCTGTTTGTTTCCACGCCCGACGCAATTACGCTTTCCGCAATCTGCTGCAAATCCCAATCAAGAGTCGTATAAACTTTAAGCCCTGCCTGTTCAATGTAATCCTGTCCGTATTTTTCTTCCAAGTATTCTTTTATATACATTACAAAGTGCGGTGCAGGAAATTTGCCCTGCGCTTTGGAAAAATTCAGCTTTTCTTCTTTTGCCTGATTGTATTGTTCTTCGGTAATGTAGCTGAACTTAAACATTCTTTCCAGAATATATTCCTGCCGCGCTTTAAGCTCATCAGTGTGCGAACCGAACGGAGAATAATAACTTGATGCCTGTGGCAATGCAGCCAGCAGCGCAGATTCAGCTAAAGTCAAATCTTTGGCATGTTTACCGAAAAACGTCTGTGCAGCAGCTTCAACTCCGTAAGCGTTTGAGCCGTAAGGAATTTGGTTAAGATAGAAATTTAAAATTTCGTCTTTGGAATATTTTATTGACATTTCCATTGCCAGCACTGCTTCCTTTATTTTTCTGGCTAAAGTTTTTTCCGGAGTAAGGATGGTGAGCTTTACCAGTTGCTGGGTGATTGTTGAACCGCCCTGGCTGGCATTCTGTCCACGCAAATCAGCCCAAAGCGCTCTGACAATGCCTTTAAAATCTATTCCGAAATGGTGGTAAAAATTACTGTCTTCAATAGCTATAGTCGCATTTTTAAGATTTTGCGGAATTTCTTCAAAAGGAATAATGGTGCGTTTTTCCTCGCCGTGTACGTCGTAAAGCAAAACAGTGCCGGTACGGTCGTAAATTTTCGTTGATTCCGCCACCTTTCTTTCGTTAAAAGTTGCGGCACTGGGCAGATCTTTAACGCAGTAAATAAACAACCCTAAAAGCGCAATGAAAGCTATTCCTGCAATAACAGCTAAAAAAACAGCAATTTTTTTTATTGCTTTTTTCTGCCCTAATTTATATTTTTCTCTGAACCAAAAAAGTTTTAGTTTCGCCCAAAACCCGTTTTGGCTTCCTTCACGGTAAGATGTTATCTTCGGCATTGCAATATTGTGTTTACACAGCTTAATACAATAATTTAATCATAAAATAACGGCTTAATTTAAGCAAATATTGTTTTAAGAAGCGAATTATAGTAGAGTAGAAATATGATGAAAATAATTACCGATACGGCAAAAATAAAAGAAATACTGGAAAAAGGCACAGAGCGTGTTTATCCTGATGTTGCGTCATTGGAGAAATTATTGGCGTCCGGAAAAAGAATCAGGCTTTACTGTGGATTTGACCCTACTGCTCCGTCTTTGCATCTCGGCCACGCCATTCAATTAAGAAAATTGGCACAATTTCAAAAACTTGGCCACGAGGTAATTTTTCTTATCGGCGATTTTACGGGAATGATCGGCGATCCCAGCGATAAAACTGCAGCAAGAAAGAAATTAACCAAAGCTGAAATACAGAAAAATCTGAAAAATTATAAAAGTCAGGCAGCGAAAATCCTTAATTTTTCCGGGAATAATCCCGCAAAAGTGCTTTATAACAGTAAATGGAACAATAAACTTAATTTCAACGGTTTAATTGAGCTGGCTTCCAATTTTACCGTGGGCCAGATGATTGTCCGCGACATGTTCCAGGAAAGAATTAAAAACAATAAGCCGATTTATCTGCACGAATTCCTTTATCCTCTTGCCCAGGCTTATGATTCCGTGGCAATGGATGTTGATTTGGAAATCGGAGGAAATGATCAAACTTTCAATATGCTTTGCGGAAGAGACCTGATGAAAATTTTAAAAAACAAAGAAAAGCTGGTTTTAACCATGAAGCTTTTAACTGACCAAAGCGGGAAGAAAATGGGCAAGACCGAGGGAAATATGGTAAATTTGGACGAGAAACCCAAAGAAATGTTCGGGAAAATTATGTCTTGGCCCGATGAGCTGATAATTCCGGGTTTTGAATTATGCACTGATTTATTGCAAGGCGAAACAAATGCGATTTTTCAAGAAATGGAAAATGACAAATTAAATCCCAGAGATGCCAAAGCAAGACTGGCGCATGCAATTGTTGCAATTCACCACGGAATTGCAGCTGCAAATTCAGCGCAGGAAGAATTTAACAGGGTTTTTAAAGAAAAGGGCGCGCCTTCTGAACCGATAAGTTTTAATGTTAAAGATGCGCAAGGGATGGCAATAACCGATGCCTTAACTGCAGTTAAAATTATGCCCTCAAAATCAGAAGCAAAACGGCTGATAGAGCAAAAAGCAGTTGAAATTGACGGAGAAATTATTACTGACTGGAAAAAAGAGATTTCTTTAAAGCCGGGAACCATAATCCGCGTAGGCAAGAAAAGGTTTTTTAAAGGAATTTAAATAAATATTATAATTTCAGGTATTCTAAAACCCCGCAGCTGCGGGGCTTTAGTTTTTTATTCTAAATCGTCATCTTCATCTTCGGAAAAATCATCACCTTCTTCTTTTTCTTCTCCGTCGCCTTCTTCTTCCGGTTCGTCTGTTTCTTCTCCTTCGGTTTCTTCGGGTTCTTCCACGCCTTCATCTCCTGTTTCTTCATCGTCTTCAAGAACGGGCGGGGTGTAATCCAGGTCGGATAAAGTAGTATATGTCATAGAGTTTTTAATTGTTAATATTCATTGGGTCGTTTTGTCCGTCGACCCCCCCTAAAAAGGGGTTATAAAGCCAATTATAATTGTAAAAAAAACCTTGTCAATACTTTTTATTTATCAGCAAGATTTTATGCTGTGGCCGCAGCAGATCGCTACTGCCAAGGCATCTGCGGCATCGTCTGGCTTGGGAATTTCCGCAAGATTCAATAGGGCTTTGACCATTTGCTGCACCTGGGCTTTCTCGGCTCTGCCGTAGCAAGCAACCGCTTGTTTGATTTGCAAAGGCGTATATTCATAAACAGGGGTATCTGCATTAGCAATGGTTAAAAGTATCACTCCCCTGGCTTGGCTTACTTTGATTGCAGTCTTAAGGTTTTTGAAAAAGAAAATATCTTCAACAGCAACAGCATCGGGCTTGTGTTTTTTTATTAAAGCAGTCAGTTCTTGGCTTAAAATTTTCAGGCGCTCGGCAGTAGAAAGGGTATTGGGCGTTTTGATGCAGCCGTAATTTATTGCTTTCAGTTTTTGGTTTTTGTCTTTTTCAATCAGACCGAAACCGATAATCGCTGTTCCCGGATCAATGCCCAAAATTAACATATATTATAAGTTTACATTAGAATACACGTCTTTTACGTCTTCATTTTCTTCCAAGGCATCAAGCAAGCCTTCTATTTGCCGTTTCGCTGATTCGTCCTTGATTTCAATTTCATTTTTGGGTACCCATTCCAGTCCTGAATTATCAATTTCAATACCCTGGGTTTTTATTGCGGTTTTAAGGTTTTCCAGATTTTCCGGCTTAGTGTAGATTTCCAGAATTTCTTCTCTCCATTTAATGTCGTCTGCTCCTGCGTCAATCAGGCTCAATTCCAGATCTTCTTTGCTTTTAGAGCCGAGTTTTTCTTTTTCTATGGTGATTGCGCCCAGTTGGCTGAAATTCCATTTTACACTTCCACTTTCGGCTAATCTTCCGCCATGCTCGTTGATCAGGTGGCGCACATCAGAAAGCGTGCGATTTTTGTTGTCGGTTATTGCCTCAATTATCAGTTGGCTTCCTTCGGGTCCGTATGCTTCATAAAGTATTTCTTCCAAAACCGTGCCGTCTTTGCTTTCACCTGTGCCCTTTTTAATCGCTCTGATAACATTGTCGTTGGGCATGTTAAAAGACCTCGCTTTTTCAATGGTGAGGCGCAGCGAGGGGTTTGTTTCGGGGTCTCCTCCTTTGCGCGCGGCAATTTCAATTAGTTTCGCCATTTTGGAGAACACCGCTCCTTTCTTTTTATCCTGTCCCTCTTTGCGGTTTTTTATGTTTGCCCATTTAGAATGTCCTGACATATGTTTATAATTTTCAGTTAACCATTATTTAATAATGGGATTATGGCAGAATTTTATTTTTTAGGCAAGGTTTTATTGTTTTAGAATCTCGTTTCTTTTCCTGATGATTTTTATCAGAAGCATGCCTAGCAGCAGCCCGGCCAGGACAACAATAATCATAACGTATACGATATTTGTTGGAATATGCGCAGAAACCGCCTGTTTTACGGATGCAACTTGATTGCTGTTTGTTTGCGGATTTTGCATGGCTCCTGCGTATCCGTTTCCTGTTTCCTGCGCCTGCGGAGCATAAACTATGGTAAAATCAGCAGACGGCTCTTTTGTTGTTTCAGTTTTAATTCCTCCCTGGTAAACAAGATTTTTACTTTCTGTGTTTGCAGTTAAAGAAACATTGATTCTTCCCGGGCTCGGTTCGCTCCAGACAAAGCCTTCGGCGGTCTTTGCCGAAGATTTCCCCTGCGGAGGATTTTCATATTTTATTTCCTCAAACACCGTACCTCCGGGTAAAAGCAGACGCACGCTGTCTTTATCGTTGTTAAGCGCGATGCCTGTAATTTGGCGGGAAAAAACCGCATAGCTTTTCGGCGCAAGCAGAGTATTTTGCGGAAAGGTAAAGGGAGCGCTTCCGTTGTCCGCATCATCAATTTGCCAGCCGGAAATATCGGTTATAGAATCCGAATCATTGTAAACTTCAATCCATTCTTCCTCCTCGTCTTTTCCTGAAGGATTGGGAAGAAACTCATTAATCGCAATTTGTGCTGCCTGGATTTTTATCGTGGCAGTGTCGGTTGCATAATATCTTCCGTCATAAACCATTAAAGTAACCAGATATGTTCCGGGATAAAAATATGCATAGGGAAATTCAGATTTTTCAATTAATTTGCCGTCTCCCATGTTCCAGGAATAAGCAAGTTCGTCATTGTCAGGGTCAGTTGATTTTGTTCCGTCAAATTTTATTTCCTGGCCAACAAAAGCAATAATATCGTTTCCTACTTTGGCAACAGGAGGGTTGCTGGTTGCTGAACCTGGTTTCGGTTCAGAACTCTGCGTTGAGGACTGGATTGAATCAGAAGGTTCTGCAATTGCACCGGTGCTGTTTTGTGCTTTCGGAGTTCCGCCGGGATTCAAACTGGTTTGCCAGCCCGAGACAGTTCTTTCCATGGTTTGTTTAGTGGCATTATCGCCTGCTGGCCAACCCGAAGAAGCATCAATTGCATCAACAATATTATTAGAAGCGT
>Ga0172365_10001981_pt1 | contig 14906 bp, 24 predicted proteins | sample LakKivSesite48cm_FD_114535 | JGI IMG/M metagenome (GOLD analysis project Ga0172365, IMG submission 114535) | Sediment microbial communities from Lake Kivu, Rwanda - Sediment site 48cm | ecosystem: Environmental > Aquatic > Freshwater > Lake > Sediment | place: Rwanda: Western Province, Lake...
CAAACAATCTAGCGAATTGGAAATTAAATATAAGTAACATAGCCTCTAATTTAGGATTTCATGTAGATTTTAAGAATTTAGAAATAAATGTAACACAGAATGATAGTTTTAATATTTTATTTAATGTTACCTTATATGTTAACATTTCTAACGACAATACAAGGATGGGCATTCTCAAGAATATCACATCAAATGTTATAGTGTCTGTAGAAGATATAGAAGACCCCATATTTCCTTTGAACACTTACGGAAGAATTATTAGATTCATAAGAAGCTCTAACGTTAGTAAGAGTACTATTCCTTTGGTATCAGGACAGAATTCTTCAGGATATGTTGTTGGCTATGCATTTGTAAAATCAGACTTTCAACCAAGCGACGTAAATTCTAGTAGGATACTCGTAACTAACACAGTTGCTGGTAAAGAAGCTATAGCCTCTGGATTTGGAGGAGTGGTATCTGAGGGGGATTTGATGATACCATCGGTACTTTTAGGAAAAGCTATAACAGGGGCAACGTCAGCGACAAGTCTGATAAAAAATGAAACAAAGATATATTTGGATGTCACAACGAAAAAAGTCTGGGATTTGAGCAATTTGACTTCTGATATAGTTAATGGATACTATCACAGTTCCAATAAAGGTGCAAGCTTCCTTGATAGACTAGAAGGAAGAACTAACCTATCTGATAAGTACATCTATGGTTTAGAGACATTTGTAGATATTCAAGATTTGCTAGAGGCAGAGGTTCCTACGAATACTGAAAGTAGCGTTTTAGATTATAGGTACTGGAGCAAAACAAACGGCGCGAGCATAAGGAATAGTAATTACGACTCGGTTTATAATTGGTTTAAAATAGACGCAGAAAGTGCAAATGAGTATGGAATAATAGAATTGGTACAGTAAAAATTAGCTATATTGCCTAAGCATAATCGAGTAATTATCATTAATTAGAAGATTGCAACCATAAATACCTCCTGCACAGTCAGAATATGGACAATCTATTTCATTATTTATTAACCATCTAATTGTACCAGAGCCTGTTGTTTCCGACAAACAGGCATAAGTATCTCCCTGGACATCTAAAGAAAAAGGAAGAGATTTTGTTTCATTGAAAGTAGTATCATTAAAAGTGTAGTATATTGAAACTTCTAAATTATGAGTAGAGTTAACAGATAAGGTGAAGTTATTTATGACTCTAGGAACCGTTGCACCAGGAGTACCTCCGCTAGGAGTTTTCCCACCACCTCCAGCTACGCCACCTCCAGTTGTACCAGTTTCATTTTTTGTTTGCCAAGGGAAAAATATAGGAAGTCCTAAGAAGCCTTTATCTCCTTGAGTTTGGTTCCCTTGCGCTTGTGGTTCATTTGATATGTAAGGAGGCTGTAGTATTGAGTATAAGGCTATAGATATTAAAACTAAAGCGATTAGCAAGATAAACAAGTATCTCTTTTTCATAAAAATAATTGTTTTATAATTATATTAAAACTAACATCTGCTAAAACTTAATTTTATATGGAACAAATCAATTAATTTGATTAGGGAAAGTTATGGCAGACATGCTAATAGAGACACAGATAGATGAACTTGCAAAATTAGTGTCTGAAAGAAAAAAAGTAACTGTACGCGATGCTGCTAAAATATTAAAAACAAACGAGTCACAAATAGAAGAGTGGGTAAGAATTCTTGAGGAATATGGCTTTGTAGAGTTAATTTATCCTGCTTTAGGTGAGCCGCAGATAATTCTTAAAGAGGTTAATAAAAAAGACTTGATTAAAAAGGAAAAAGACTTGGTAAGTAAAAAAGAGGCCGTTGAAGAGAAAACCAAAGATTTTAAGAAAAAGGTTGAGAAAATAGAAAAGAAGGTTAATTTAAGTAGTAAAGAATTTTCTGAACTGGAAGGAGACTTGAAAAGCAAATTAAATGAACTGGATAAAAACCTAAAAATAGTTGATAAGCTTGAAGGCACAAAGGATGAGATAATGAAGAAATCTGACGAAATAAAAAATGTAGCAGATTCTGTGAGCAAAGAAATAGATGATATAAAAGAAGAGATAGAGCAGATGGAAAGCAAGGTAAACGAGCATATAAAAACGATGGAAGAACATGAAACCAACATGAAGGATATAAATGAAGATAAAAAAGTAATAGAAAATGAGATATCGGACTTGGAAAAAGAAATCAAAATAGTTAAATTATTTTTAAGAAAGCCGGTAAAGGTTTCTGTAATTAACTTAAAAAATATTTTTGCTAGGCATAAAGAGAAGTCTCAGAAGATTAATGAGAAAAGGAAAGAAATTCATCAAAAGGCTCTAAAAATGAAGAGTATAGTAAGCAATAAAAAGGAAAAAGCCAAAAATAAAGATTTTTTCAACTTTTTTAAAGAGTGAGCTAAATGGAAACTTTAGGAAGCTATACCATAATTGCTGATAATGTTCCAGCAAAAGTTGATATTATACTAAAGCCTGAGGAATACACACCGATTTATGAAATAAAATTCCCTATAATAGAACCTGCTACTCAGGCTGTTCTAAACTCTTTAAAAGAAAGGTTAATAGAAGTTGTAAAAATTGAGATATCCGAGATTCTTGACCCAAAAGCAATGGAAGAGATCAAACAAAGATTCTTAGAAAGTGCTAGAAATGCGATATCTCAAGAACTACCAACTATTAATGAGAAAGAAAAAGAAATCCTGTCCGGGACTTTGGTTCATGAAATGCTTGGCTTGGGTAGATTAGAGGTAGTTCTAAATGATGACAACCTAGAAGAAATAGTCATTAACAATTCTTCCGAACCAGTGTGGGTATTTCATAAAAAAATAGGTTGGCTAAAAACTAATATAATACTTCCATCAGAAGAACAAATATATAATTATGCTAGTTTGATTGGAAGAAAGGTTGGAAGACAAATTACAAATCTAGATCCATTAATGGATGCTCATTTGATAACAGGGGACAGAGTCAACGCTACCTTATTTCCAGTCTCAACAAAGGGAAATACTATAACCATAAGAAAATTCAGAAGAGAACCCTGGACAATAATTCATTTCATCGATCCTTCTGATAAAACCATGACAAAAGAAATTGCCGCTTTGCTGTGGTTATGCATGCAATATGAGTTGAATATTATAGTTGCTGGGGGTACAGCTAGTGGAAAAACTTCTGTCTTAAACGCCTTAATGCCCTTTATGCCACCAAACCATAGAATTATTTCTATAGAGGATACAAGAGAGTTAAGGCTCCCAGACTTCTTACATTGGATTCCCTTAACTACAAGAGAACCTAACCCAGAAGGTAAGGGACAAGTCTCTATGCTTGATTTGCTTGTAAACTCTTTAAGAATGAGACCTGATAGAATAGTAGTAGGAGAGATAAGAAGGCAAAATGAGGCAGAAGTTCTTTTCGAAGCTATGCACACAGGTCATAGTGTTTATGCAACTCTACACGCAGATAGAGCAGAACAGGTATTAAGAAGATTAACTAATCCTCCAATTAATGTTCCTGAAAGTCTTTTAGAATCTTTACACTTGGTCTTAGTTCAATATAGGCATAGAAGACTTGGTATAAGAAGAACCATAGAAGTGGCAGAATTTATACCAGGAGAATCTGGAAAATTTGGTTCAAGATTAGAAACCCTATATAGGTGGAAACCGTTAACCGATACCATTGAAAGAGCTAGAAGCAGTATAAGATTGATAAATGAAATAAGAATGCACACAGGAATGACAGACGAGCAGATGGATGCTGACCTTCAAGAAAAGGAAACTGTGCTTCAATGGATGTTGGACAACAGAGTTAAAACTGTTAATACTGTGGGGAAAGTTGTCGCAGAGTATTATCATGATAGGGATAAGGTACTAAAAATTGTAAAAGCTGGAGGAAAACCAGAAGAAATTATTGGAAAAGCTCTTGCAGAAGAACTTAAAACAGTTGTTTAAAATGAGTATACCATTTGTACCATTTCCTTTGAAGACTGCTATAAGAGAAGCAAAGGTTTTTGAAAGATTAGGGATTGTGATTGCCAAATCTACACCTTCCCTAAAATTAGACCTTTTTCAAGCTGAGATAGACTTACTTCCAAAAGTATATGCTTCTATAGTAGCCTTAACTACAATATTTTATTTTTTCGTTCTGACGCCTATTATATTTCTAGCGGGGCTATTGGTTAAAGGTGAACCTGATTTTTTTCTTCCTTTAGCAGTAGGCAGCATTTTCTCTATTTTCGTTTTTTCATATCTTATGAGATATCCTAAGTTTATGGCATTAAGAAGAATAAAAAAGCTTGATAAAGATCTGCTAGATTCTTTACAGCATATTCTTATAGAAATAAAGTCAGGAGTTCCTTTATTCAATTCGCTAATTGGAATAACTGAAGGCTATGGAGAAGTAAGCGATGAATTTAAGATTGTTGTCAAGGAGATAAACGCTGGAATACCTGAGATTAAAGCATTAGAAAGGGCATCGTTAAGAAATCCTTCCCTCCATTTTAGAAGGTCTTTGTGGCAAATAACCAATGCTATGAAAGCAGGAAGCGATGTAGCTTCTGCTTTGGAGTCAATAGTTGATACCTTAACCCAAGAACAGATAATTGGAATAAGAAGATATGGTCAAGAGCTAAGCCCATTTACTTTAATGTACATGCTCATTGCTGTTATAATGCCAACCTTAGGAATAACTTTCTTAATTATTCTATCTTCATTTGCTGGAATAACATTCCCAAACACAATGTTTCCTTTAATACTTCTCGTCTTGGGAATTTTCCAGTATTTTTATATGGGAATCATAAAAACTAAGAGACCTCCCTTGGTGAGTTAATGATAAGATTAAATTTACCAATTCCAAAAAACACAAGATTTAGAGAAAAATTAGCATTTTTTACACCAAGAAGGTATAAAGAGTTTCTTAAAAAACAGATGATATACGCTGGAATTAGAGAAGATATTACAGAGAGGTTCATAGGTTTCTCATTCTTCTTTACGATATTCTTAGGCTTGGTTATAGCTTTTGATTTATTTCTTATAGGATTTGGATTAATGGGAATCATTATAGGTATAGCAACTGGTCTTATCATTTTGATTCTTATACAAGTTTCTATAATTTTAATAGCAGATTCTAGAGCTTCTGAAATAGAAAAAGTTCTACCTGATGCTTTGCAGCTGATGGCAGCAAATGTAAGGGCCGGAATGACCATCGATAGAGCAATATGGCTTTCTGCAAGACCTGAATTTGGGGTCTTTGAAGAAGAAATAAGAAGAGCTGGAACAAAGACCATTGGCGGTAAACCTATCAAAGTTGCTCTTATGGAAATGTCATCGAGAATCAAATCTGAATTACTTGAAAAGACTTTTAGACTAGTAATAGAAGGTATAGAATCTGGGGGTGAATTAGCTCATTTGCTTGAGGAGACTGCAAACAATGCGAGAACTGTTCAGTCTTTAAAAAAAGAAATAAAGTCTTCCGTGACAACATACTCTATTTTCATATTCTTTGCAGCGGTTCTAGGAGCTCCTGTATTATATTCGATAAGCTTATTTTTCGTTGAAATTATGACAAAACTTTGGTCACCTCAAATGCTAGGTGGTGTTCAACTTACGGGCTCTACTATGGGCGGTGGAATGCTATCCAAAGCTGGTGCGCCTACTATTAGTGCGGATCAATTATTTTGGTTTGCTACATCATCCATACTATTAACAACCTTTTTTGGAGGCTTGATAATAGGATTGATACAAACTGGGAGGGAGAAAAACGGAATAAAATACATTCCAGTTTTAACGGCTGGCGCTATGGCTGCGTTTTTTATTGCTCAAATTTTGATAAGATTTTTGTTTGGAAGCTTCTTTGCCATCTAGATTCTATAGAAACCTTTAAGTATCAAAATAACAAAATAGAATTTGAAAGGAGGTATGTTAATGAAAGGACAGACAGCAATTGAGTACCTAATGACTTACGGATGGGCTATATTGATAATTTTGATAGTAGCAGGAGTACTGGCTTATTATGGAATATTTGCTCCAGCAGGATTCTTAGCACCAACAGCCAGAGGATTTGGACAGGTACAAGTACTTAATCCTTGGAGTATCGCAGCTACCGGTGGCGCAACAAGTCTTTATATGGAAAACAGAGTTGGTGGTCAAATAACAGTAGACACTATTACGCTTGATGTAGGCAATGGAGCTGTTACTTGCACCCCTACAGGAGGAGTAGTCATTGATTCGGGTGCCAAGGCGGTTGTAACTTGTACGCCAGCAGCAGGAACTTGGACTGATCAGACACCAGGTGAAAGCTACACAGCTACAATAACTATATCTTACACATTCCAAAGTGCAACATTCACATCCACAGGTACTATAAGCGGTACTTATAGCTAATAGCTTAATCTTTTTGGTATTTTTACCTTATTTTTTTAATCTTTTTTATAAACTCTTTTCTTCCATTTTAGCAAATTATCCCACATATTCCAATACAAATCATGCCAGTCTTTCACAGGCCAGTCTTCAGGAAAACCCATGTTTGGTTTGTTCAAATCTTTATTTGAGTTATAACAGTCTTTAGCCTTTTCTGTAAATGCTGGTCTGCTGTACCCGTCTACGTTGACTTTAAACTCACTCAGTTTTACCTCTCCGCTTTTTTTGTTAATGATTATGCTACTGCTAATTTTGGATGAATACATATTATTTCCTCTTTTCTAAGTCATAAGTATAGAAATTTGCCTTGTCTAAAAGATCAGGTAGGCTATGGGATATGTCCCTAGCTATTACAATATCATTTGACTTTGCGTTTGCATCTCCATGAATTCCAGAGAAATACTTATTGCTTGAACAGATTGAGTTTACGCTAATTTTTCCATAATATTCAGTCATTTCATTCACCCCTTTAATTTCGCATGAGTTTCGTATGCAATCTCATTTGTATGGCTAAGCGTCTCGGCTAAACCAGAAGCAAGACTTCTTGCAGTTTCTAAATCATTTGAACGAACAGAACCCTCTCCATTTAAACTACAATAATCCTTTTCGGTTCTTACAGTGCTCTTATTATAAACTTTTCCATAACTCATGGCATCACACTCTTTTTTACCCAGGGTGCAGCTACTCTAACTTCTTCCTTATCCTTTCCACTAATCTCAAAGTTCCTTTCAAATGTTGTATAGTTCTCATCGCCGTAGAGTTTTCTTTCATATGAACTTTTCATGTAGTTTGGCGAATTTTTATTCATAGAATCACAATCCAAAATATTTTCTTCCGTGCCCCTTTTCATATTGTCTGTCAAATTCGTCTCGAAGAGCACCTTTAACGTCTGTGCGGTCAGTAATTCCATTAACTTCTATCTTTTCGATTCCCCACGTCCTCATTGCACCTAATAGTTCTGGACTTTCGTAAACACCAAAATGGTCAGCCCCAAAGCTGTCACGATAGTCCGTTTCAACAGTTGTTTTACCTCTTTTTTCTTCTACCTTTATCGACATTTTACCACCTCTAAGAATTTTTTACCAATAAATTGAGTTTTTCCAAGGTTGAGAAAACATTGCTCGTATTCACAGAAATTATCGGAACTTGAAAATTCTCTTTTCGCATCTCTTTTTCTAACTCTTCTGTTAGAATCCCTTTTCCAGGAATTATCTTCTTTCCATTTTCTATTCTGTTTACACCACAAGTTGGAGAGAATTCAACTCCCAATATGCCAAGAACTTCACAATCTTTTTCCAAATAATTTTTAACGTCTTTTAAGATTTTCAAAGAAATTTTTCTACAACATTTTCTATAATTTTCTTTTCTTTCAAATCCTCTATTCAAAACTGGGTTGAATTCAACTTCTGGGCAAGGTAATTGAATAATTCCAATCTCAGATTCAGCAAAAAATTTTACAATTTCTTTTATAGATTCGTTTGATTTTATGTAATTCCTCACATTTTGATTAAGTATGCAATGTGGGACGAATACAACTTTGTTCATAGTGGAGATATGGAAACGTAATTGACTTATAGAGTTGCAACTACCGTTAGTGGTTAATAATTTATTTAGCAATCGACGTAACTCGCTTTCTGTCGAGGATAAATTTATATCACGACTTTTCCAAAAAATAAGAACGCGATAATTACGTACTCAAGTCAATTATTAAATATAACTGCCGATTTCGATGGAACTTTTACAGATTCTGAGAGTGGGATTGAGATTGCTAAACGCGCTGGAAGAGAAAGAGAGGCTAAAATAATATATCATAATCTTCTATCCGACTGTGAAAGAATTGTGGAAGAAGCAAAATCTACCAGCCAGTTAATAAGAGAAGTTGAAAATTCTTATAGAAGGCATTTATCAGAAGGTGCTAAATTACTGAAAGGTTCTCCTTCTTCTATACTCTCAGAGGTCCAATGCAAACCTAATGGTAATTTTTCAAAAATTATGGAGAGAGTAAAAGGAAAAAACGGATTAAGAATAGCAAGCTACACAGATGAGGAAATAGTTAGAGGTTTTCTTGAACAGAATAAAGAAAGCATTCCTATAGATCATGAGATAGTATGCAGCAAACTAGAAACGGTAGATGGAAGTCTCACTGGCATGTTTTCAAAAATTCCCTCTAAGACTGATGGTTACGTATGTGGAGACGTATTTGAAGACAGCATAGGAGGCATAAAACTTTGTAATGAAGCCTATAGAAAAGGTTATCAAGTCCATGTTGTAAGAGATGGCGATAAGGCTAGAATGCTTGAAGAGACCTTAAGGAAAATTGGCATTGACTATTCTTATTTGTAGTTACATAATTTGGCGTGGAAACATTGTGAAAATAGAAGAACCTACCGAAAATCCAAGTGAAAGATATATAGCTATCATAAGGACGTATATCGTTACTAAAAATCCTACAAAAGTAATTACCATATCTGTAGAATAAAATTCTTTAATTGCCCTGAAATAAACTGTTAGGCTCAAGGCTGTGGTTACTGCTAATATCAGGAAGCCTAAAAGTCCTCCTAATACCACGTTTATAAAAGACAGGAAGGCTGTTACTAAAATTCCTATAGAGATTGGCAATGAGCTATAAGTTGCTGCAGTCAATCCATCATAATATTTTCCCCTGCCTCCAAGAACGTTCATTACGACGTTTATTATATATCCATAAAATAAGCTGAAAAGAATTCCAAATAAGAAAATAGCCAAAGCTGAGCTTAAAGCTATAAGGGGTATTCCTATTCTGTAAAGTGTAATAGAGAAGCTTATGTCAATCATTATCCACGATAAAACTAGAACAAGTAAGGTCTTGTTTATATCTCTATTTTTCTTAGCTTTCAAAATAGCTTTTATCGGATTCATTAAAATTTCTCTTACTACTTCCATTAATTCACCTAATAATTATAATGGTGTTTTGCTTATAAACTTTTTTTATACCGGAACAGTTAAGAATAAGATTACTTCTAGTACTATTAAACCGACAGCTATTCCAAAAACGTGGATTGGTTTGATTTTTATCAATGAGTCTTCCTCTTCTTCAAATCTCACTAATCCCGCTACTCCTGAAGGCGTTCTTAGTTTTTGTTTTTCAGCCATTTTTATCAGTTATTATTACAAATTTAAAATTTAAAAAGGAGTTGTGTGCTGGGCAATGTCACAATAAGCCAAATTAAAGCTTCTTTTACTCCAGATGTGCTTGAAAATGTGTTGAAAGAGATATCTGAACATCACGAAAAAATAGATATTGAAGAGAATAGTGTCATAGTTTCAAAAGAACAATTATATGACAAAATTACATCATTTTCTCAAGATTTCAGCTATTCAGATGATAAAGATAAGGAAAAAGATAGCACAAATATAGCAAAAGGAGGCGAAAAAAACCTTATTCAGATAAAATCAGATATACCAAAGGAAAACTGGGAAATAGCAAAACTACAAATACCCAATACCGAAAAAATTGCAACAACGCCAGATGAAAATGAGAAGTTTGAAGTTGAAGGAAAATGTTATTTGTGCGGAAAACTCACGAAAGTTTACAAATTCTACGAAAAAAGAATCTGTTTTGATTGCTTTTCGAAAAATGACAAGACATGTTCTCAAATCTCTGAAAAAAGTGATGAGAATGAGCAGTGATGATTCTAAGAAAGATGAACAGCTACCAGAATGGGTTAAGGTAGTCAATGAGTATATAGAAAAAGCTAAAAAAGGTAGGAATAAATGACAGGACTTTATTTTCTTGCTCTGAATAGGATAAAGGAATGCGAGAAAAACAAGATCCCAGGCAATATCATACGATTTCCTACCATATTTGAAAAGTTGTGTCGTAATTTTTCTATTTCAAAAGAGCAATGTTGGGAGTTATTATTTTTATTGAGAGAATTCGGTTTTATAGAAGTTGTTAAGTTTCAAGGAGTTAGGATAAACAAGGAGGTTTATTATAATGTTGAATTATAAATGGTAAGGAAATCTAATTTTCTCATTGCGTCTACTCACAGGTGTTATGTTGTGTTATGGGTACAATGAGGTTGATGGTGAAATGAAGAGATTTTCAATCAACCTAATTCCACTAACTTTATTTTTCTATTTTTAAATGTTGCAATTTTATCATATCCTACTTTTCTAATAAGTGAAATTGCCTTATCAAAGTTTTGGCCAACGAATCTTGGGCAGTGAGCATCAGAACCTAATGTAATAGGAATTCCATAATCAAAACATATTCTCAAGAATTTTTCACTTGGATATATTTCTTTACAGGGTGTTTTCAAGCCAGTAGTGTTGACTTCAATGCAAACTTTATTTTTCTTAAAGACTTTGATAGTATCCTTTAAAATATCATTTATATTTTTTTGGGGTTTAAATCCTAATTTTTTGATGATGTCAGCATGTCCTATAATGTTGAATAGTTTTGAGTTAGCAAGTTTTCTTAACAAGTTAAAGTACATTTGATATAATTCGTAGATATTCCATTTCTTATAGTTTGGAATTTCTTTTGGATTTTCAAATTCCCAATCATCAATAAAATGTAAAGAACCGATAACATAATCAAAAGGATACTTGTCTATGATTTTCTTAGTCTGATTCTCAATTTTAGGAGCGTAATCCATTTCTATCCCAAGTTTTAAAGTTATATCAGCCTTGTTTTTTAATACTTGTACAATTTTAACATATTCTGGTAATTTTTCCCTTTTCATAGAGTAGTATACTGGATAAACGCTAAAATGGTCAGAGAAACCAATTTCATCCAAACCTTTAGATTTTGCAACCTTTATGTATTCTTCTGGTCTCTGCTTACCATAAAGGTCACTTTTAACATGCATGTGATAATCAACTATCATTTTAATCACATATGCTTTGCAATAAGTGCTGTAAGTTCTTTACGAATACTTTCATCTTCCTTTTCTTTAGTATAGATAATTGGTTGCCTGAAAGTTTCGTCTTCATACTTTTTCCCTTTAAATTCTCTCGGCTTTTTGTATCTTGGCAGAACTAGGAAGTGGAAGTGATGATACCAATTACAATTCGCTTGAATGTTATACCAGTCTGGTTTGAATATTTCATCTAAAGCTTTTTGTGAAAGTTTTATTATTTCATATAGTTCTGTAAATTCTTCTTCAGAAAGTTCTGAGAATTTCTCTATATGTCTTTTCAATATTATTCCAAGCGTTCCTAAAGTGTGTTGAAACCAGCAAACATGCAGATTCCAGTATTTGAATTTTTTAATCCAAAGACCATTTTTGTTTTCTTCACATAATAAACATTTTTTCATCATCTTTCCCTCTTTATAATTGCTTGGGAAGGTGCTATTTCAAAAGCTGCCCAAACATCAAAGGCTTGAGATTGTTTTTTGTCCTGGCCTGCTTGCCAACGGTGGATATCATAATAAACTGCTCCGTTATCACGTAATACTGGTTCACCGGTTGTAGGGTTTATCTTCCAAAAAGGGCCATGCTCATCTCCTTCCAATAATGGTAGGTTAACTTCGCTATCAACCATTCCTCCTTGACCTGTACCATTAAACATACCAAAATGTATTTCACAGAAGGCAGGAGCTGATTTAGAAGGAGCTTGACTGTGGTTATGGTCTGTTCCCTTAACACCTTTGCCTGCTGTCCAAAACTGAACATAACATATATCTTCTCCTTGAGCATCGTTTATTTGAAAGCCTCGCAAGTTATAAAACTCCGCACCCTTAAAAATCTCCTTACCCCACTCATATTCATCGCATCTTTTCCAAGTAAGAAGCTCTGCTTTTGGACCTTTCACTTTCATTTGCTCCATAGAATTAATGAATTCAGGAGCTTGAGGTGTCTTAATCATAATTGCTATAATTGTAACTTCATTGCCTGCTTGGATAAAATTAGCATCAACAATTGTATTTCTTACGGTTTTTGGTTGGGCAAAGGCATCACGATTAATATTGGTTAATCGACCAGTTATTACTTTTACATAATTTTTGCCCTTAGAGTGGTCTAACTCTAATTTCGTATTGGCTGCTAATTGCACAAAACTCATCTGCCATCCAGCCATGCCCCATACTGGTGAAGCACTTATAGAACATTCATTAGAGTTGTTAAACTGGATTGCTATTCCACCACGTTCGCTCTCACTGATAATGGCATCTCCTAATTTCATTCTAATTTCACTTCCTTGCTTTCATCGAATGCTGGCGCATGAACTAAAAATAATCTTAACTTCCCTTTAACAGCTTTATAATCGTAAGGAGTATTCTTAGGAACTATTATGACATCATTCTTTTCAACAGGAACTTTTTTACCATTTATTATGAATTCTCCCCTTCCTTCTAAAACCAAATAAATTCTATCGCTAACTAAAGATTTTACTTTTCCATGTCTTCCTGTTACTTCAAAAATAGCTGCACTAGCTCTTTTGAAATCTTCTTTAGAATTGTAAGCCAAACCTTTCAATCCTTTCCAGCCAAATTTATGAGCATCTTTTAATTTGAATTTTAATACCATTTAATCATCTTATTCAGGATTATATCCAAGTATTTTTTGTGCTTTAGAAATATCCACATTATCCATTTTGTTTGCAATGTTGAATGCTTCATACCATAGGATTTTATTTAATTCTATAGATTTCTCAATTCCTTGAATAGCATTATTCATACTAACCATAGTACCATATGGTCCTTCCTTATCACCGATTCTTGGGAATCTTAGAATTATAACTTGCATTTTCTTTAACAAACCATAAAAAGCCAATATATTTTCTGCAATAATTTTACTTTCAGAATATGCTATATCAGAATCTCTACATTTAAAATCATCGGATTTCAAATACATGGGAGCTGTTTTGTTATCCTCTTTAAGAGGGAATTTTATTGGTATTCCTCTTTCGCATGCATAATAAGTAGTAGAACTTATGTAAATCATTTTTCTTACTTTATTTTCGATAGCAGCTTTGACTACATTTAATGTGCCAACACAATTAGTCTGAAAATAATCATCAAACGTTTTAGTTTCATCAGGTTTGGGTATTGCTGCTGCATGAATGACAATCTCAGAACCTTTCATTGAACTTTTCAATTTCTCATAATTTAGAATATTCTTTCCATCTAATATGTCATATTCAACTATTTGGTAGTTTTGTTTCAATTTTTCTACTAAAGGTTTTCCAAAGTATCCTTTGCTACCAGTCACGAAAATTTTCATAATAACAAATTATAGATTAGAATTTAAAAATCTATCAAAATTCTATCAATTTTCATCAGATTTTGACCAAAACATACCGATTTTCATATGCAGTCAGACTATCTGGATATTATATGAGGTTATTTTCGCATAATATATTGAATTCCTATAACTCATTATAGAAGTCTTTTAATAGAAGTTTAGATATCTTTCTATAAACCACGAAAATAGAAAAAATGCACACCATCTAAAAGTAGCGTGTGCTGGGCATAATCCATCTTCTGTGAGCAAATCCTGTCAACACATTCATTTCTGCATGATAGCATTTGTCTAAGCGATCTACCCGTCCCTCTTTCTTCATTGGAACAATCTGATCTTACACCTTGCCAGCGATTTCATTCGGAACATAAAGCCCCTATGAAAAGCTTAAGCCTCTCAGCTTAGTTCTCATGAACGGCAATTTTCAAAGGTGGATGGAGCTTCCTCACTGCAGAGCAGCGATAGCTATCTACCCAGCTCACAGAAATTTATTAAATTCTATAGTTTAAAAATCTATTTCTTCTTCTTTTTAGTAGTTCCACAACATCCACAACTCATTTTTTCACCTCTTAAAGTCTGTTTATCACATCTATACAAACTGAAGTTTTCTTTATTGCGTTCATCAAATAATTCTTAGACGATTCGGGGACTTGATTTGAAATTAAATCTAATACCTTTATATCATACTGTAACCTTTGAGTAACATTTTCTTTAACGTCTAAATTAATCATATATTTTGTAATAATATTTGTCAAGTCCGTTGAATTCATTTCCACAATGATTTTATCAACTTCTATTTCATAGGCATTCTCTATTGTTGGTATATATTCTAACTTACTCTTGTTTACTAGAACTTCCATTTCTCCTATTCTTCTTTCTAGTAATTCCAAAGAATAGTCAACCCTCATGGTTGAAGAGAATTTCACGAATCTGTAAAGTTCTTCAGCACCTCTTTGAAAATTCCATAGGAAAGCAACATCAGGAGGTATTAGAGTTCTGTCTTTAAAAGTATAGCTCTGAGCGAATACAGTAGAAGATAAAATCGTAAATAACATTATCGAAGTTATCAACAATTTCATACATCAGTTTTAGATTTTCTTACTTAAATTTCTATACTTTACAGTAGTTTGTTTGAAAAAAGAATAACCAGCAAAAGCATTTAAAGGGGTTTAAGCAAAAGGCGTTGGGAACAGCGAGCTGAACACATCGCCGAAGCTTTGTGCGTACACTCCTGTCCCATTAAACGGATCGTCTATCCGTGCCAATTACCTATTTTTCCCA
>Ga0172365_10001984_pt1 | contig 14901 bp, 11 predicted proteins | sample LakKivSesite48cm_FD_114535 | JGI IMG/M metagenome (GOLD analysis project Ga0172365, IMG submission 114535) | Sediment microbial communities from Lake Kivu, Rwanda - Sediment site 48cm | ecosystem: Environmental > Aquatic > Freshwater > Lake > Sediment | place: Rwanda: Western Province, Lake...
TATCATCGCCACCGGGACCCCCGAGGGCGTCGGTCCCATGGTTCCCGGCGATCGCGTGGACATTCAGATCGATGGTATCGGAACTCTATCCAACACGGTTGCGGCGGCTATGATGAGGGGGGCTTTGGCCGAGTAGCCACAGTTCTGGATTAGGGAGGAAAAAATGAAGCTCTTCCTGGACACGGCAAACCTCACGGAAATCAAGGAGGTGGCCGGCTGGGGAATTCTTGACGGGGTGACGACCAATCCCTCGCTTTGCGCCAAGGAAAATATGGCTTTTGAGGACTTGGTTAAGGAGATATGCCGCGTTTGTCCGGGGCCGGTCAGCGTGGAATGCGTCTCGGCCGAGGCCGACGAGATCATCCCGGAAGCCAGAAAATTGGCCGCCCTGGCCTCCAACATCGCCGTGAAGATCCCCGTCGGCCGAGAAGGGCTGAAGGCCACTCGAGTGCTTTCTCAAGAGGGCATTATGGTCAACACGACCCTCATTTTTTCTCCCAGCCAGGCGCTTCTGGCCGCCAAGGCGGGCTCTCGGTTTGTCAGCCCATTTATCGGCCGTCTCGATGATATTTCTCAGGAAGGGATGGAGATCATCGAGCAGATTCTGGCCATTTTTAGAAACTACGCCTTTCCGACCGAGGTCATCGTGGCCAGCATCCGACATCCCCGCCATGTCGTCGAGGCGGCCCGACTCGGGGCCCATATCGCCACCATTCCCTATTCTGTAATCGAGAAGCTGGTCAAACACCCGCTGACCGACATCGGCGTGGAAAAATTTTTGAGGGACTGGGGCAGGGTCAAGAAATAGCTTGATCCCGGAGGGATCGTCATGAGCATCCAAAAGAAACTGGATGAGCTCAAGGAAAGAAACCGACTGGCCGAGCTGGGCGGGGGCGCAGAAAGGATCGAAAAGCAACACCGGGCCGGGAAACTCACCGCGCGGGAGCGGATCGCTCTCCTTCTGGATGAGGGGACTTTCCAGGAAATGGACAAGTTCGTCGTCCACCAAAGCCATGATTTCGGGATGGAAAAAAAGCGGATCCCGGGTGACGGCGTTGTCTCGGGCTACGGGCGGATCGACGGACGGCCGGTTTTCGTCTTCGCCCAGGACTTCACGGTCTTCGGCGGTTCCTTGAGCGGCGCCAATGCCGCCAAGATCGTCAAGATTATGGACCTCGCCATGAAGGTTGGCGCGCCCATCATCGGACTCAACGATTCGGGAGGAGCCCGCATCCAGGAGGGTGTCGCCAGCCTGGCCGGCTATGCGGATATCTTTCTGAGGAATGTTCTGGCCTCGGGAGTTGTCCCTCAAATCTCCGCGGTCATGGGTCCGTGTGCCGGCGGGGCCGTCTATTCGCCGGCCATCACCGATTTCATTATCATGACCAAAGAAGCGAGCAACATGTTCATCACCGGCCCCGATGTCATCAAGGCGGTCACCCACGAAGAGGTGGGTATGGAAGAGCTGGGCGGAGCCGAGACTCATAATGCCCTGAGCGGAGTCGCCCATTTCGCAGCGGATAACGAGCATCACGCCCTGAGGCTCATCCGGGAACTTCTCTCTTTCATCCCCAGCAACAACCTTGAGGACCCGCCGGAGAAGGAGACCTCGGACCCCTGGGACCGGGCGAGCGAGGAAGCGAGTCTATTGGTCCCCGATGATCCCTACCAGCCCTATGACATCCACCGGGTCATCCGTGAGGCCGTTGATGAGAAAGAATTCTTTGAGGTTCAGGCAGATTATGCGAAGAACATCGTGATTGGATTTGCCCGTTTGGCGGGGAAGTCTGTCGGGATCGTGGCCAACCAGCCCGACCACCTGGCCGGGGCCCTGGATATTAATGCTTCGGACAAAGGCGCCCGATTCGTCCGGTTTTGCGATGCCTTCAACATTCCGCTGATTACCTTCGAAGATGTGCCCGGGTTTCTCCCCGGCGTTGCCCAGGAACATGGCGGCATCATCCGCCACGGCGCCAAGCTCCTCTATGCCTTTGCCGAAGCCACAGTGCCGAAAATCACCGTGATTACGAGAAAGGCTTACGGCGGCGCCTATTGTGTGATGGCCTCAAAGCATATCCGGGCGGACATCAATTACGCCTATCCGACGGCTGAGATCGCGGTCATGGGGCCGGAGGGGGCGGTGAATATCGTCTACAAGCGCGAACTCAACAAAAGCCCGGAGTCCGACCCGACCCGGAACGCCAAGATCGCGGAATTCCGGGAGAAGTTTGCCAATCCCTATATTGCCTGTGAAAAAGGCTATCTCGATGAGGTCATCGAGCCGCGCTTCACCCGCCCGAAGCTTATTGCCGCCCTGCGGCTGCTGGAGAACAAGCGGGACAAAAATCCTCCCAGAAAACACGGCAACATCCCTCTATAGATGTTTAAGAAAGTCTTCATCGCCAACCGGGGCGAAATCGCCGTCCGGGTTATCCGGGCCTGCCGGGAGATGAAGATTGCTCCGGTCGCCGTTTATTCCGAGGCCGACCGCAAGGCACTCCACGTCCGTCTGGCTGAAGAGGCGCATTTCATCGGTCCAGCCGCACCATCCGAAAGCTACCTCAACATCGAAAAAATCATTTCAACGGCCAAGACGTGCGGTGCGGAGGCCATTCATCCCGGCTATGGTTTTCTGGCGGAAAATCCCCGCTTCGTCAAACGGTGCGAAGAAGAGGGCATCGTGTTTATCGGTCCTCCCTCCGAACCTCTGGAGCTTATGGGCGAGAAGACATCGGCCCGAAGGATAATGCGGGAGGCCGGTGTCCCCATCATTCCCGGAACCCTTGAATCCATATCCGGGGAGGAGGATCTTAGGGAAAAAGCTCGGGAGGTGGGTTTTCCGCTTCTCCTTAAGGCATCGGGCGGAGGCGGTGGCAAGGGCTTGAGGCTCGTGACCAGCGAAGAAGACCTGCTTCCTGCTTTTAAGCTGGCTCAGTCAGAAGCGATGTCGAGCTTCGCGGACCCGGCCGTCTATATCGAAAAGTACATCGAGGATCCGCACCACATCGAGATCCAGATTCTCGCCGATCACTTTGGCCGGATTGTCTATCTGGGAGAGAGAGAATGCTCGATGCAGCGGCGCTACCAGAAAGTGTTGGAAGAGACGCCGTCGCCTTTCCTGGATGAGGACACTCGAAAGGCCATGGGGCGGGCCGCGGTCGTGGCGGCCTCAAGCATCGGATACCGAAATGCGGGCACCGTTGAGTTCATGGTCGACCGGGACCGGAACTTCTATTTCCTGGAGGTCAACGCCCGTCTCCAGGTTGAGCATCCGATTACCGAGATGGTCACCGGTATCGACCTCGTCAAGTGCCAGCTCGAGATCGCGGCCGGCCATCCCCTTCCCTTCCGTCAGGAGGACATCCGGGCTCAGGGTCATGCGATGGAGTGCCGGATAATGGCCGAAGACCCGTTCAATAATTTTATGACTTCTCCCGGGAAAATCGTCTATCTTCACACGCCCGCTGGCCTGGGGGTGCGTGATGACGGCGGCATCTACGAAGGTTACGAAGTGCCCTTGGACTACGACCCTTTGCTTTCCAAGCTGATCACCTGGGGAAAGACCAGAGAAGAGGCCATCCTTCGAATGGGCCGGGCGCTGTCTGAGTATCAAATTTACGGCATCAAGACCACCATCCCCTTTTTCCAAAGAATCCTCCAGCATCCGCGGTTTCTAGCCGGCGTTTACACCACTCATTTTATTGCGGATCTCGAAAAAGAGCCCGAGCGTGGAGACCCGGCCGAGGAGGTCGCCGCCCTGATTGCCGCCGGGATTAAAAGTTGTCGTGATGCTCAGGCCGGCGGACCGGCCAAGGGTCGGAACAAAGAAAACAGGTGGAAGATCCAGGCAAGGTTGGAGAGCTATTCCAACAGGCGTTAACATGAACTTCTTATTTTGGCTCGGACAGAAAGAGGTCAAGGTGAGCCTGGAAGCGGCCGGCGACAGCGCTTTCCGAGTTGTGGTCGGAGATACTTCCCATGAGGTCTCCGCCGAGTTCATCGGCCAAGAGCAGATCCTCCTGAATATCGACGGCCGGGTCTTCAATGTCATCATCCATTCGAATTCGCTTTCTCATTCGGTGTTCCTTAATGGCCGCCTCTTCCGGGTAGAAAAACGCTCCCCTCTCAAAACTCTGCGGGAGGATAAGGGTCGCCAAAAGAAAAGAGACGTCAGGATCACCATGCCGGGTCGAATCGTCCAGGTTCTGGCCGCGCCAGGGGAGAAGGTTCAAGAAGGCCAGCCCGTCCTGGTGCTGGAGGCCATGAAGATGCAAAACGAGATCAAAGCCCCTCAGGCCGGACAGTTAACCAGGGTTTATTTTCGGGCCGGAGAGTATGTCGAGGCCGGATCAATTCTTTTCTCCGTTGAGTAGCTGGGCACGGGGTTGCCGCCTGTCGGCACGTTCGTTTCCTCAACGAGGAAACACGCTTTGAGTCATCCTTCGCTGTTCTTTCCTCCAGAGAGAAAACGTGCCCGCTCAGTCTTCGGCGGTCTTTCGGATGCAGGCCTTCGCCGGAGCAAAAAGAATTCGGGCACAGGGTCTGTAGGTCCGGGAGTTTCGTTGAGGAGAACCCCCGGATAGTGGTATATTAGGTTCTCTCTTCGTATGACCAAACGTAGATTGGGTTCGCTCATCGCCTTCGTTCTTCTCGCTTTGATTCTTTTGGGCGGAGGAATCTACCTCCGGAATTTCATTGGCAGCCAGGTCAAAAAGCGAATCCAGTCGGTCGTCTCTTACTCCCGGAGCCGTCTTCGCCTTTTCCCCCCGTCTGTTCTTCTCGAGGACGTGCAGACAGTTTCGGAGTTCCCCTCATTCTCAGCCAAGAATGTCGCTGTAGTCCTCCCTTTTCGCTCGGTTTTCAAGCGGGACAGACCGCTCGTGGTCTTCATCGATCGTCCTGTGCTCAGGTTGACGGCTTCGCCCCGAGCTCAAGGAGGCAGGTCTAGGTATCCCTTAGGCTTCCCCTTGGCCATCGAGAAGGGAGTGATCAGGGGAGGGGAGTTCTCTTATCTTGGGGCCAAGGAGAGTTTTGTGGCCAAAGAGCTTAAAGCCCTGCTGAGCTTGAAAGGCCAACTTCTCTCCATCCGGATAGAGTCGGGCGAGAGCTCGCTCCGGCTGGAGCCTGAAAGGCGCCCTTTGGAGGGGAAAATCAATCTTCTTCTGGAAAGCCGGGGGGCCCGCCTGAGAGTCAGGCGGTTTGTCTTTGCTGGACGAGACGCCTGGATTAAAGCTCAAGGACCCCTGTTTGGATGGCCTGAATCCCAAGAGCCGCTGGGGGTTTCCTTCAAGGCCGATATGTCTGCCGTTGCGGCGACGCTGGGCCTGCCGCTTGAATGGGAGGGACGGATTGAGGGGGACGGAGACCTGAAGAAAACCAGGGAGGAGATCAATTTCACCTGTCGTCTCAAAAGCGGCGGACTTGTGCTCAACAGAGTCCCCATAGAGGGAGTTGATGGCCGGCTGGAATATTCCACGATGAAGGGCCTTCTCCTGGAGATGAACATGGCCAAACGAACGGGCCCTGAATTCGTCAGAATTAGGGAAGCCGGAGGAAAGATCGAAGGAGAGTTGAGGGGCGTTCATCTTGAACCGATCATGGCTCTCGCGTCTCTTCCTTGGCCGGTAAGCTCGCCGGTCTGGGGGAAATTCACATTGGATGATCACCAACTGGCGGCGGATTTTGAGTTGAAGGAAAAGGCGTCCACAAGTTCCCCGAAGGCTTTCCCATTTTCAGGGCCTGTCCGCTTCGTCTGGGACCGCAAGAATGAATTCCGATTCTCTTCTCCGCGGCTGGACACGACGTTTGGACGCTTCGCCTTGGAGGGGAAATACGCTCTTGACCGGCGTACCGACATCGGGATCACCGGCGAAGTCAGCGATGTCAGAGCGGCCCGGGAATTTACCTCCCTAATCCTCCGCCGGAAGCTGGCAATTCCAGAGATCCGCGGAAGCGGCATCGCCTCGGTTGATATCAAGGGAGGGCCGTCTGGGGTGGGGGTCCGGATCGAATTTGCGCTGTCCCCGGCCGGGTTTGACAGGCAAGACGTCGGGGCCGTCGAAGGTCTAGTTGAGATTCTAAAAGACAAAGTGACCGGTCAGTTTCGGGTTAATGACCCTGAGTTTAAGGGAGACATTGCGCTCGTCAATTCTTCAGACGGGTTGGATGTCGGGATTAAGATCGCGCAAGGTGAGCTGGCCAGGATCATGTCCGCTCTGAATCTCAAGCTCCCTCTGCGAGGAACGGGGACCGGAGATTTCCGGGTTCGGGCGCCAGCCGAGGCCATCCGCGTGGACGGGGATTTTTCGAGCCCCCTCATTTGGTTCGGAAACCAAAAACTCCGGGAGGTGACGGCCAAGCTCTCGTGGGACGGATATTCCATAGCTTTTCCTGAGCTGGCCTTTGAATACCTCGGCGGCAGAGTGAAAAGTGCCTGGCGGCTCGGAGTGAAGAACGAGGAATTGGAACTCGAGGCCAGCGGCGAGGATCTCCACCTGAATGCTTTGAGGCCGGATCTTGCCGGAGAGTTGAACTTCAACCTCAAAGGGCGGGGCCGACTGGGAAGTGAAGAGGTCGCGGCCGGAGAATTCGCGATCAAGAACCTGCGCGCCGGGCCATTCCCGGACGTCAACGAGCGCGGGAATCTTCGGCTGCGCATATCCCGAGAACAGCTCGGCCTCCAAGCCCAAGGCCATTTCTCTTCGCCTGAGAACGATTTCGCGGTGGATGCCAACGTCCCTTTCAACTCTGAGGATCTGGCCATCGATTTTAGGGGGGGGTTCAGCAATCTGGACCTGATTTTCCCCTGGCGAGGAGTGAAGGGCAGGTTGGAATATCAAGGCCAAATTCGAGGCACACCGTCTGCGCCTCGGCTCAACGGAATCATTAAGATCAGGGGGCCGATTCTTCCGTTCCCCCAATTTGCTCAGGCCTTGACGGAATATTCCGGTCAGGTGGACGTCCAAGGAGGCAGGTTCTGGGTCCGCTCGTTCCAAGGAAAGCTGGGTGGGGGAGAGGTCGAGGCGAGCGGAGAGGTCATTTTGGGAAAGCGCGGCGAGATCGGCATCAACTGCTCGGCCGTAGGCAAGAGCATGCTCCTCTCGCCGCTCGAGCGCACTCGTGCTCTGGCGGACGCCTCGCTGCGGCTCCTCAAAGACCCGAGGCGCTTCGTTTTGGAGGGCGATATAACAGTGCGGCGTCTTTTCTGGAGGCGGGAGATTCAGGAAAGACTCACCTTCTCTTCGCGCCCTTACCCGAAGCTTCAGCAAAAGCCCGGCTTTTTTGACGACCTCATGCTGGACATCCGCCTCAAGGCCGATGACAACGCCTTTATGGACAATTCTCTGGGCCGTGTCAGGGGGCGTTTTGACTTGAGCATTACGGGAGAGATAAAGGCCCCCATCGTGCTTGGGACTATTGAGGCCATGAGCGGTGAGGCGTATTTCCAGGACAGGAAATTTCAGATCCTTCGCGGGCGCCTCAGCTTCTTCAACCCGTCGTCCGTCGAACCTTACCTTGATATCCGAGGAGAAACCTTTGTCAAGGATTACCGGGTGACCATCACCCTGACCGGTCTGCCGAGCCAGCTGAAGCCCCAGCTCAGCTCTTCGCCTCCGCTACCGCCGGAGGATGTCCTTGCGCTTCTCACTCAGGGGGAGGCCTTCAAAAGGCAATACAGATCGGAAACGAGCTCCCAGCTCAGCACGGCATCGCTCCTGTCCTTCACCCTGACTGAAGGGGCCCAGAGAAGGGCGGAGAAGCTGTTCAGTCTCGACCGCTTCCGGATCGACCCCTTTCTGCTGGGTTCATCGGCAGAGATGACCGCCCGTCTGACGATCGGAAAGAAGATATCCAGAGACTTATACATATATTATTCGACTAACCTGACCAGGCAGACCGAGGAGATCATCCGCCTGGAATGGGATCTGAGCAGCGGGTTCTCGATTGTCGGCACCCGCAACGAAATTGGCAGGTTGAGTTTCGATGTCAAGGTCCGTCGGCGGTTTTGAGACCAAACGCCGGGGCGCGCGTTTTCCGTTCCGGTCGATCGGTCTTGTCTTTTTTGTTCTTGGAGCGCTTGTTTCACCCGCTTTTCCCCAGAGTGTCCCCGCCGCCTTGGTGGCCAAGGTGGAGGTCTGGGTGGACGGGCTTCCCAATACCGAAAACCTGGAGCGCCTGGTGTCCATCCGGCCCGGCGATCCGTATTCCCTAGCGACCGTGAGCGACAGCATCAAGAGAATCCATCAAAGCCGGCTTTTCTCTGATATCGTGGTTACGCAGATGGGCGAAGAGACCGTCGAGCTCAGGTTCCTTCTCACCCGGAAGCTCATTGTCCGCAAAATGGCCTTCCGGGGGAAAAAAGGTATATCCGGGCGAATGATCAGGAACTCGATCTACGCGTTGCAGGAATACGATTATTTCAGCGAGGAGAAGCTGCACCGCGCGACTGACGAGCTCTCGAGAGTCCTGAGCGATCATGGGTATTTTCAACCCAAGGTCACGGTGGAGACAAAACGCGTTCCCGGAGATCCTCAGGTCGACGTCATTTTCAACATCGTGGCCGGAGCGCGGTATGCCATATCCGGCATTCGGTTCCAGGGAAACATTGAAATCCCGGAAACGGAACTCAGACGTGCGATGCGCACAAAGGAGGGCGACCTTTACAGCCTCAGCAGGCTCAATCAGGATCTGGTCCGGCTCCGCAGTCTGTATGCCCAGAATCTCTACCCGCGGGCCGAAGTCGAGCTCCAGGCCGAGGATTTCTTCCCCGAGAACGGGACGGTCTCCCTCGGGATTCGGGTGGACCCGGACGAGCGCATTGAAATTCGCATCTCCGGGGCCGACGTCCCCGTCGGGCTCATTCGGCCAATTTGGGAAGAGAGGATTTTTGAAGAATGGGGGCTCATTGAGGGAGAGGCGCGGATACTGGCCTATCTCCGGGAGAGGGGACATGTCCTCGCCTCGGTGAAGTCCCGCGTCGAACGGGCGAAACCGGGCCTCCAGGTGATTTATAACGTGAGTCCCGGAGAGAAGTTCAAGATCCGTGCGGTTCGGTTCACCGGCAACCGCTATTTCACGGCCGAAGATATCCGGCAAAAGCTGGGCATCGCCGACCGCATTCTGTTTTTTGGACTTCTGGACGGGAAACGGGCTTATGAGCTTATTGATGAGATTCAATTGCTCTATGCGGTCGAAGGGTTTCCGACCGTCCGAGTCGACCTCAGCTTCGTTGTGGATAGGAAAAGAGCCGAGGCGGTCTATACAATTGAAGAAGGGAGACAGCAGCGGATCCAGACGATCGAGATTGTCGGCGCCTCACTGATCAGCCCCGAAACGCTCCGGTCGAAATTGGGGATTGTTGAGGGGGGGCCGTTCTTCCGGCCGTTCATCCAGAGAGAAATTGAAAAGCTCAGCGCCTTCTATGAGGAGCAATCTGTCCGCGGAACAAAGGTCGAGTCGAGGGTTGAGGCTCTCGAGGAGGGTTTCCATAGGGTCACCTTCAACATCCAGGAGGGAAGACCGGTCCGGATTCAAAGCCTATTTGTCTCCGGAAACCTCGTTACCCGGGAGAATGTGATCAAACGGGAACTTCGGATCAAAGAAGGGGATCCTGCCTGGGCCGATCAGATTGCTGCATCCAAACAGAACCTCGAAAAGCTCGGCATTTTTTCTGAAGTGACAATCGAGGAGATCCCGATATCCGAAGAGGCCGAGCATGTGATTGTCACCGTCCGCGAGGGGGACCGCAATTACGCCGGCATCGGAGTCGGCCTGGAAACGCGGGAAACATTCAAATCCGCGTCTTCTCTGCTTGAGGCCAGCCTGCGGCTCCGGGGCACGACAGAATTCATGCGGGCCAACATGTTTGGCAACGCCTCTAGCCTAAGCCTTGTGACCCAGTTCAGCCTTTCCGAGAGGCGGGTCGTGGCCACTTGGCATCAGCCCTATTTTTTGTTCAGCCTTCCCATCGAAACCTATGTTAACGCCTGGCTCGAGGCCGAGGACCGAATCAGTTTCGCCTTCGAACGGGAGGGGGTCAGCGTCACAGGGATGCGTCCGTTTGTTTGGAACCTGGACATGTTGATGACGTTCGGGTACGCCCGGACGACGCTGACGGAACTTTTTGTTCCCCCGAATGCAATCGACCGCCAGTTTTATCCTTATTCCAAGATATCTCTGGCCACGAGTTGGATCCGGGAGCGCCGGGATGACGCCTTCAACCCGGAAGCGGGCGATTTTTCGAGTTTGGCCTTGGACTGGGCCTTCCCGCTTTTTGAAACAGAATCCGATTTCCTTAAGAGCCTGTTCAAGTACCAGCGCTATTTCACCCTGGTGCCCCGAGTCCTTCTGGGCTCCACATTCCGGCTCGGACTCAGCATGGGGAGAGTGCCCATTCACGAGCGTTTTTTCGCCGGCGGCAGCAATTCCTTCCGCGGGACCAAGTTCGATGAGCTTGGCCCGAAGGACCGCCAGTCCGGTGTCCCCGTCGGGGGGAAGGCTCTGATCCTGTTCAATTTTGAATTCAGCTTTCCCATTTTCACTTCTATCGAGCACCTTTCGGCCGTCGTCTTCTACGACACCGGGAACGTCTTTTATAACCGGAGTGATGTCAACCTCCTCAAACTGGAAAACGCCGTTGGACTGGGAGTGCGATATCGGACTCCACTCGGACCCGTCAGGCTCGAGCTCGGCTGGAATCTGAGCGATCCGGAAAGACGGGGACGGCCTGTTGCGTTTATTACGATCGGAAATATATTCTAGTCCCATGCGCGGAAAATGGCTTTGGTCGTCCGGATGGATCGTTGGGCTGTTGGTTTGGGGTCCTGTTCGGGCTCAGATTGTCGACTGCCTTGTGGCCGAGGTCAACGGCCGGCCGATGACCCTGACCGATATTCGGATCTTGAAAGAGTTTGCGGACCGTCCGTTAACCGAGGATGTTCGTCTACCGGAAACGCTTCGCCAGACATTGGAGGATGCGATTGACCGAAAAGTCGTCATCGAACTCGCCCGCGAGGAGATCGAGGTGACGGAGGAGGAGGTTGAAGACCTTTTGGCCCGCTGGAAAGGACGGTTTGAGGGCGACGAATGGGAGAAGCGGCTGGCGGATTTTGGGCTTCAAGAAAAAGGACTCCGGCCTTATGCCGAGGAGATAGTCCGATATATCAAGACCATCAACCTTCGCTTTGGCCGGGCCATCGAAGTCAACCCGGAGGAAATCGACAATTACTATGAAGGGGTGTATGCACCGTCTGAAAAGAGATTGGGCCGGGAGCCAAAGCCCCTGCCGCTTGTGCGGGAGGAAATCGCAGTCCGGATCAAGAACGAAAAGGTCGGACAACAGTCCTCCCGCTGGGTGAAGTCCCTGCGGGCCCAGGCCGAGGTTCGGATCTACGACCGATGCTTAGAAGAGGCCAAATGATAGGGAGAGTCGCGTGAATCGATGGGTGGCTCTCTTTCCGGGTCAGGGGTCGCAAAGAGTGGGAATGGGACGAGACTTCTGGGAGCGTTTCGCCCTGGCCAAGGAACTCTTCGCGCGGGCGGACGATTGCCTCGGCTTCAAGATTTCCGCAGTCTGCTTTGAAGGACCCGAGGAGAAGCTCAGGCTGACCGCTTTCACGCAGCCCGCGCTTCTCACTGTGAGCACCATCGCTTTCCGGCTGATGGGAATCGAGCCCAGCCTGGCGGCGGGCCACAGCCTGGGGGAATATTCGGCCCTGGTGGCCGCGGGAAGCCTGACCTTCGAGGACGCCCTTCGGCTTGTGCATAAGCGCGGACGATATATGCAGGAGGCCGTACCGGTGGGCACAGGAGCCATGGCGGCTATTCTGGGCTCTCCGTCCGAGGACATCGAGTGGACCCTTCGCCAAGTCAAGAGCGGCAGCGTCCAGGTGGCCAACTGGAATAGCGACGATCAGGTGGTCATTGCCGGACACAAAAACGCGGTAGAGGAAGCCCTGGCTCTCATCCGAGGCGCCCGGGCGGTCATGTTGCCGGTCAGCGCACCCTTCCATTCTGTCCTGATGAAAAGCGCCGAAGAGCGGCTGGCCGCGGACCTGGAGGCTGTCGAGTTCATGGATTTACGGTTTCCGGTCATCACCAATGTGGACGCCCGGATTATCCATTCCGGCGAAGAGGCCCGGGACGCTCTCAAACGGCAGGTCAGCCGCCCGGTGCTCTGGCGGAGCTCTATGCAGGTGCTGGCGCAAGAAGGCGTAGAAGCGGCGTTGGAATTGGGGCCGGGCAGGGTCTTGACCGGGCTCTTGAAAAGGATCAGCCGTCAATGGCCCTCTCCGCCCAGGCTTTACAATGCCGAGGACGGGGAATCTCTCGAAAAGTGCCGGCAGGCCTTGTTAGGATCGTCCTGAGAGGACGGCCCGTCCGTGCCGGATATAATATTCCGCGGCCGAGGCGAGCGCGGCCCCGACCGTCAGCCAGAGGCCTACGCGGCCCAGAACATAAAGCCCGCCGAGAACGCTCTCTCCCAAGAGGAGAAGAGCGACGGTCGCGGTCTCGAGAATCATCTTGATTTTGCCGAAGGGCGAGGCCGGAATGTGGATCCCCTTGGCCGAGGCCATCGCGCGGAATCCGGTCACGGCAATCTCGCGGCCGATGATGATCACCGCCATCCAAGCGGGAACCGACCCGCTCCCGACAAGGCAGATGAGCGCCGAGACGACCAGCAGCTTGTCGGCGGTCGGGTCGAGAAGCTGCCCCAAGACGGTGATCTGTCTTTTCCTCCTGGCCCAAAACCCGTCGAGCATATCGGTGAGCGTCGCCAACATGAAGACGGTAAATGCGACAATATGATTGCCCGGAAAGTCAAGGAGCAGGACGGCCACGAGAACCGGGACGGAGAGAATGCGGATATAAGTCAGGGCCAGAGGACCGTTCACTCAGTGGGGTATACAATAGCTTTGGCTTGTTGTCAATTTGACCGCGGTGAGCCCTGCTTGAGCCTGGGCGGAGTGGTATAATAAATCAGATGGGTATAAGGAAGGCTCACCGGCGCGATTTTCCGGATATTATGAAGTTGGCCGTGGCGAACAACCTCGATTACCCCGGCATGCAGGCGGATGATTTCTGGGTGGCCGAAGAGGGGGGACAAATTGTCGGAATCGTCGGGCTCAAGAGGCACCCGGAGTGCTTGGAGCTTTGTGCACTGGGAGTGGACGAGGGCCGGCGCGGCCGCGGCTGGGGAAGCAGACTGGTCTGGGCGATTCTCCGGAAAGAACCCCGCGCGATCTATCTGGCGACCGTTATTCCCGGTTTTTTTGCTCGCTTCGGGTTTGAAAAGGCCGAAGCCGTTCCCTCTTCGATGGTCAAGACGGCTGAGTGGTGCGCCGGCTGCCGGCCAGAGTGCTGCCTGGTTATGATGAGAAAAGCACAGAAATGAGCCTGCCGCAGTTCCCGGAATTCAAGCCCATAGGGCTCGAGGACAGGGATGTCGTTTCCGCCGCCATTGCCCGGAATTATTCCGAGGCCTGCGAGATGCATTTTGCGAATGTCTTCCTTTGGCGGCATTTTGAGAGGGCCCAGCTGACCGTTATCAACGGGAACTGCTGCATCCTTTGCGAGCCGCCCACCGAGCCGCCCTATTTTCTTCAGCCCCTCGGTGAAAGTGATGTCGAAGCCACCCTCCGGACCTGCCTGTCTTTTGCCCCCCGCCTGTCGCGGGTTGATGAGACGTTTGCGAAAAGATATGGCCGGTTCGCCCGGTGCGAACCCGACCGAGACAATTTCGATTACGTTTACCGAAGTGAAGACTTGGTCAATCTCCAAGGAAAAAGATACGACGGCAAGAGGAATAGAATCCGCAAGTTCGAAAAGTCTTACTCTTACGACTACGCCCGGCTTTCCGGAGATCACTTGCCGGGCTGTCGGGATCTTCTGGCGAGATGGCTTGCGGCCAAGGCCGCGAGCGACGCCTTCCGGGTCAATGTCTGGAGAAGCGTGGTCGAGGAAGGACTTAGCCACTTTGGCGAGCTGGGGCTCAGGGGCGGCGTTTTTTTAGTCGGAGACCGGGTGGCGGCCTTTTCGTTTGGGGCACTGCTCACGCCCGATACCGCCTTTATTCCGGTCGAAATCGTTGACCCGCGCTATGAAGGCCTGAGCCAGCTGGTCAATCGGGAATTTATCCGTCGGGAATGGGCCCATTGCCGTTTTGTCAACCGCGAGCAGGACAACGGCATCCCGGGTTTGCGCCGGGCGAAGAGCTCCTACCATCCCCATCACTTCGTTAAGAAATACAACCTCTGGCGCTAGCCCCCACCCCCCAAGACTTCCCGGCGTCGGGGCTTTATTGAAAATTTATTGGGCCCTGAGTATATTTGGAAACGCCGTGCCTCAGGATAAGCTCGTCACTCCCATGATGGAGCAGTATCTGCGCATCAAGCGTGAATACCGGGACGCCATCCTGTTCTTTCGGCTCGGGGATTTCTACGAGATGTTCTATGAGGACGCCAAGATCGCCTCACCGATCCTGGAGATTGCCCTGACTTCCCGCCAGAAAGTCCCGATGTGCGGCGTTCCCTATCACGCCGTCAACTCGTACTTGGCGAAGTTGCTCAAGCAGGGCTTCAAAGTGGCCATTTGCGAGCAGGTCGAGGACCCGAAAACGGCCAAGGGAGTGGTCCGACGGGATGTGATTAAGGTGCTGACGCCGGGAACCGCCATCGAGGTCGAGCTCGAGGGAGCCAAAGAGAATATTTATCTGGCCAGTGTGTTCCTTGATGAAGGCAGCTGGGGGTTCGCCCTCATTGACCTGGCCAGCGGCCAGGTCAGGACCACCGAGGGACCCATCGCCAATACCAAGCTCCTTGCCGACGAGCTTTTTCGTGCCTCTCCCAAGGAGATCATCACGGCCGAAAGCCAGGAGGAAGAGGTGGAACAGCTGGCGGCCAA
>Ga0172365_10001987_pt1 | contig 14888 bp, 14 predicted proteins | sample LakKivSesite48cm_FD_114535 | JGI IMG/M metagenome (GOLD analysis project Ga0172365, IMG submission 114535) | Sediment microbial communities from Lake Kivu, Rwanda - Sediment site 48cm | ecosystem: Environmental > Aquatic > Freshwater > Lake > Sediment | place: Rwanda: Western Province, Lake...
CATACACCAAACTTCTCATCATATCGGATGCTGCCATTATACCCATGCCGGATTTGGATCAAAAGTTAAAGATACTCGAATATGCCGTTGAGGTGGCCCATGCCATTGGGAATCAATTGCCCAAGGTTGCTTTGATTTCTGCCATGGAGACCATTAGTTTCAAAGTTCAGTCTTCCGTAGATGCTGCCGTTATCACAGCGATGGCCCGACGTAAGCAGCTCGAAGGGGCCATTGTGGATGGACCCCTGGCGTTGGATGTCTCTCTTTCCAAAGAGCATTGTGTCATCAAAGGACTTGAAAGCCCTATCAATGGAGAAGCCGATATATTGATCTTTCCCAATATTGAAACCGCCAATACATTTTACAAATGCTCTACTTTACTGGCCCACGGCAAAACCGCCTCTATGGTGGTGGGAACCAGTGCACCGGTAGTACTGACTTCCCGGGCCGACGAAGAGGATTCCAAGTTCTATTCCATTGTTCTGGCAGCCCGAATGGCCGTAAAGTGACTTGTTATGCCCTCTTGACAATAAGGATACTGCATTGCTTTGGAATAAGAAGTCAATTGATACCAATTTAAAAACAATCGTACCATGATTTGGAATGACCGATGCGTGGCGATTTTGATCGTTTTTAACAAAAGGGGGCCGTATGATTTTAAAAAATCTTCTATTTAAAAAAGAGGGTAGGATAGGCAGTATCACAATCCATCGCCCAGAAGCACTCAACGCTTTAAATACCGAGACCCTTCATGAATTAAATCATGTACTCGACACACTGGAGAAAGACGATGAGATGGGTGTGGTCATTGTTACAGGTGAAGGAAAATCGTTTGTGGCGGGTGCAGATATCGGTGAGATGAGAAGTATGACCGGTCAGGAGTCCCGTTCATTTTCGATTCTTGGTCAACGTACGTTCCGCCGCATGGAGCTCATGGAGAAGATTTTTATTGGTGCGATAAATGGTTTTGCTCTGGGCGGCGGATGTGAGTTTGCCATGGCTTGTGATCTTCGTATTGCCTCGCAGAATGCAAAGTTTGGGCAGCCGGAAGTCAATCTGGGTGTGATCCCAGGCTTTGCTGGTACGCAGCGGCTTCCCCGGCTTGTTGGATTGGCAAAGGCCAAAGAACTGCTTTTGACAGGAGATTACATTCGTGCAGAAGAAGCACTTGCTATTGGTTTGGTCAACAAGGTTGTGGCTGCAGAAGATTTGATGAACGAAGCAAAAAGACTTGCTCAGAAGATAATTTCCAAAGGGCCGCTTGCTTTAAAAATGGTCAAAGCATGCGTCAACCGCGGAATGCAAACAGACATGGATACCGCAGGTGCCTTTGAATCCGATGCGTTCGGTCTTTGTTTCGCATCCGGAGAAGCAAACGAAGGCATGACGGCATTTCTGGAAAAGAGGGAAGCAAAATTTAAGTGAACGATGCATGATTTGCAGAAAGATCGGCATTTGGTATCCGCATTGCTTTGGCTGGATGATTGAAAAAACACACTATTAAAATCGTGGTCTTTTTCAATAATTCTGAGCGATAATGTATCCCCATGAAAAACGTGAGAAGATACGGCAACCCGCCCTATAGAGTCGCCTTAATCCACGGGGGTCCGGGTGTCGCTGGGGAGATGGCTCCGGTAGCGCGTGCGCTGGAATCCGAGTGGGGGGTTTTAGAGCCTCTGCAAACTGCGAGGTCAATCGAAGGACAGATTAAGGAATTAAAGGATATTCTCGAAAAAAATGGAGACCCTCCTATCACCCTGGTTGGTTTTTCTTGGGGTGCATGGTTGGGTTTTTTATTTGCAGCCAAAAATCCAACACTCGTAAGCAAACTGATTCTAATCGGAAGCGGTGGATTTAAAGATGAATATGCATCAAAAATTCAAGAGACCAGAATACGCAGATTGAGTGAAAGTGAAAGAACCGAAGTGAAATCTCTTATTGAGATTTTGAATAGTCCCAGGGCTAAAAATAAAAAAAGAGCATTTATTCGGTATGGCGAGTTGTTTTCAAAAGCAGATGCATACGATCCCATCCTCTCTACATCGGAAGTGACTGAATTTCAGGTTGATATTTTTCAGAACATATGGAAGGAAGCAGAGGAGTTGAGAAAGAGTGGGAAACTTCTGGAGATCGGGAAAAAGATCAAATGTTCTGTGGTCGCGATTCATGGGGACTACGATCCCCATCCTGTAGAAGGCGTTCAAAAACCTTTGTCCGCTATTCTGAAAGATTTCCGAGTAATTTTGATCACAAGATGTGGGCACAAGCCCTGGATCGAAAGGCAGGCAAAGGATAGATTTTATTTTATACTGAAAGAAGAAATTGGTCAGGGCAATAAAATGTAAAAATGAAATCAATCTCTTTTTGTACGGAGAAACATCGTCCCATATTTTCATACGCACGATACAAGCACACGATATGTACGAATGCATTCCGTTATCGTGTGGCAAGTAACCGTTTGTATTCACATGTGCTGCGCTTCGATCAAGTTGAGTACTGCAGTGTTCAATGACAGGAATGAGCAGTTTTGTGAATTTCAACAGTCGGGAGTCAATCCATTTGTTATAAAACCCTTAGAAATCATTTTGGATTTGGATGTTGATAATATCTTTTTTATATTTTCGTATCTTGTCAGAGCACTTTTTTAGCGATTCGCAAACTATAAAATAAATTGAGTGATTGTCCCATGTGTGGAGGAGGCTGCTATGAAACTTGACGAACGCTTGAAAAATGTGGGTGTCATTGGTGCTGCAGGGAAGATGGGGAGCGGGATTGTTTTACTCTTAGCCCAAGAGATGGCCCAGCTGAAGATATTGAATCCGGACGAGGGATATTATCTTTATGCTGTGGATGTGTCGGAAAAAGCACTGGATGGTCTCATGGATTATTTGAAAGTGCAAGCGACCAAGGCCGCAGAGAAGAATTGTGTCGTGCTGAGAGAACTTTATAAAGAGAGGGCAGATCTTATCGAAAATTGGGATATTATTGCGCAGTTCACCCAAGACATGCTCAGTGTTGTTCGTTTCGGTACTGATCTTTCTGCTGCAAAAAATGCGCACATGATCTTTGAGGCTGTGGTGGAAGATTTAAATGTCAAGGATAAAATTCTCAGTCGGCTGAATCGAATCTGTTCTCCCGAAACGTTTTACTTTACCAACACCTCATCAATTCCAATTCACGTTATAGATGAAAAAGTAGGCCTTGGAGGACGCATCATCGGATTTCATTTTTATAATCCACCGGCCGTGCAGAAGCTGGCCGAACTTATTTCTGCAAAAAACACAAAGGAAGAACTTGTAGCACTTTCCCATGAGATTGCCGAAAGGCTCCGGAAAAAAATCATCCATTCCAACGATGTGGCCGGTTTCATTGGGAACGGCCATTTCATGCGAGATATTCTCCATGCCATGGACGAGGTGAAAAAGCTTTCGAATACCTTTTCACGGATTGACGCAATCTATGCCATGAACAGGATCAGTCAGGATTTTCTTATCCGTCCTATGGGCATTTTTCAGCTCATTGATTATGTGGGTGTGGATGTTTGCCAACTGATCATGAAAGTGATGACACGCTACATTCCTGGGGTTACTCTGGAATGCGAGCTGATCAACCGAATGGTGGAAAAGAAGGTCATGGGCGGTCAATATGCCGACGGCAATCAGAAAGACGGATTCCTGAAATACGAAAAGAATCGTCCGTCGGGTGTTTATAATATTGATAAAGGAGACTACGTCCCGTTCGATTTCCAAGGCTGGACAAAAAAAGTGGATGATCGGCTCGGCACACTCCCAGAGGCCGGGTTGTCTTGGCGGAAACTGCTCACGGATCCAAATAAAGAAGAAAAACTCAAGGTCTATTTTTCGAATTTGAAAAAAATGAATACCCTTGGAGCGCAATTGGCCAAAGGATATTTAAAACGGTCCAAAGAGATAGGTAAAAATTTGGTAGAGGATGGAGTGGCTCAAAATGCGGAGGATGTGAACAGCGTTTTAATCAATGGATTCTATCATCTCTACGGACCCATCAACGACTATATCAATTAGGAGACCCTTTTCATGAAAAAGCTGCGAAAGCCCGTTTATTTTACGTCGGGATACAATACGGTTTCATTTGGTTCGGGTCGAAAAGAGTTTCATCCAAAAAAATCCAGACCCGGACTTGAGCATTACATCACCGAGGCAGGGAAAGGGGTTCTGGCGCAAATCGGTGATCCCAATCTCGTTGACGAAGGCGTCATCAGTAATTTCATGGCAGCACGTTTTAATAAGCAGGGGAATTTGGCAAGTTTGATGGTCCATATTCATCCTTCTTTTGAATACAAACCCATGGTCCGGGTTGAAGGAGCCTGCGGGTCCGGGGGGCTTTGTCTCACTACAGCTATCAAAACGGTTCTCTCAGAAACAGCGGACGTTGTGTTGGGTGTGGGCGTTGAAGTCCAAAATTCTGTGAAGGCAATATACGGTGCAGATATTTTGGCAGGCGCTGGCTATTTTACGGAAGAACGAAAAAGCGGCCATGCCTACTTTTTCCCTGCCAAGTTTTCTGAAAGGACGGGCGCGTATTTTGCTAAGTTCGGAGAAGAAAAGACCCGGAAAGCCATGGCGACATGGTACGAGATTGCCATTCTGAATGCCCGGAAGAATCCCAAAGCACAGGAGTACCATAACACAATCGAAGATCTTTTTGCTGCGGGAATGACACGCCCGAATCCGAAGATTTTTTGCAATGACATCAATGTGTTTGACTGTTCCAAAGTCTCTGACGGTGCTTCGGCTCTGCTTGTGGCGTCTGAGGAAGGACTTACCAAGATGGGCATTCCCAAGTCAAAAGCAGCAGAACTGGTTGGATTTGGAATCGCCGTGGCGGACCTTACACAACCTCCTCCCGACTTAACCAAAATGACAACGGTTGGTAACGCTGTTTCCAAGGCATACGAAATGGCAGGAATCGGTCCCAAGGACATCGGCATTTTAGAAGTACACGACTGTTTTACTATCGGCGGAATCCTGGAGTTGGAGGCTGCCGGCTTTGTCAAATATGGAAAGGGACCGGATTTCGTTCTGGACGGAAAGACACGGCCAAATGGCGAACTCCCTACAAATGCCACCGGCGGTCTCATTGGTTTTGGCCATTACACCGGAGGGACAGGTGTTCGTCAGGCCGTTGATCTTGTCCATCAACTGACGGGACAAGCGGGTGATTGTCAGGTAAATCTTTCTTCCCAAAGGCCCTACGGGTTGATGATCAGCATGGGGGGAAATGACAAGACGGTTGTGTCTTGCATTTTTAAGACAGCCGCTTAATTGCCGGAATCGTTATCCGTCTGTCTCGAGAACTTAGAATGTGCCTGCCAAGGAGAAAGGCATTCCAAGGAGGAGAGTCGCGAACACGATGCGAGAGACCTGTCCCGAAGGAGTGAGGATGGATTATTTTCTAATGACCGCACCCTGTGGCCAGGATTGTTTTAACTGCCCTTTCTATTTGGCCAGTGAAAATAAGAGATATAAACGAATCCTTTCGAAAAAAATGCGTATTCCTTTTGACAAAGCGTCCTGCAAGGGCTGCCGATGTGATAATGGAATGCCTGCCTTTCTTGATCGGAATGAACCCTGCAACATCATGAGATGCACGCAAGAAAAAGGAGTTCGCTTCTGTTTTGAATGTTTGGATTTTCCTTGTGATTATCTGCATCCGTTGGCGGATAGGGCCGCTCTATGGCCTCACAATACAAAAGTCTTCAATCTTTGTCTCATCAAGAAAATGGGATTAGAAGCATGGGCCAGAACCAAAGCGAAACGTGTGTTTGAAACATATTACAAGGAGAAGATTGAAAATCTATTCAAATGATTGCTATGGAAAAGATAAGGAGGACGCATGAATTTTGAACTTGATTCCAATCAAAAACTCATACAGGAAATGGTGCGCGATTTTGCTGTAAAGGAGTTGGAACCGGCTGCTGTTGAGATTGATAAAACTCAAGAATTCCCGTGGAGTAATCTCAAGAAAATGGCAGCGTTGGGTCTCTTAGGAATGATTATTCCGGAGAAGTTTGGGGGTGGTGGAATGGATTTTCTCAGTTTGGCGATTGCCATAGAGGAGATTTCCAGAGTCTGCGCTTCAACCGGAGTGATCGTGGCGGTGAATCAAACCCTTGCCGCTTATCCCATCATGCAATTTGGGAACGAATCGCAACAGAAGAAATACCTCCCCCTGTTGGCCAGGGGGGATACAATGGGTGCTTTCGCATTGACCGAAGCCAATGCGGGCTCAGATCCGGCTGCCATAGAGACTACGGCGAAACTGGAAGGGGATCACTACATTCTCAACGGTTCCAAGCGGTTTATCACCAACGGCGGCGAAGCGGGAATTTTTATTGTCTTTGCCAAAACGGACAAAGAGAAGGGTCACAAAGGGATCAGTGCTTTCGTTATTGAAAAAGAATTGCCCGGGTTCAGTGTTGGCGAGCATGAGGATTTGATGGGTCTGAGGGCCACGGCCAATTGTGAGCTTCTCTTTGATGATTGTCGTGTTCCCAAAGAAAACCTCTTGAGTGATGAAGGAGAGGGTTTCAAAATCGCCTTGAATACCATTGACACAAGCCGGATTGACATCGGCGCTCAGGCTATTGGAATCGCTCAGGGGGCTTTGGATGCTGCCGTAAAATATTCAAAAGAACGAAAAACCTTCGGAAAACCGATTTGCGAGTACGAGATGATCCAGGAAAAACTGGCGGAAATGGCCACGCGCATCGAGGCGGGAAGGCTTCTGGTATACAAAGCTGCCTGTATAAAAGATGCAGGGATTTCCCGATATACCAAAGAAGCGGCCATGGCCAAATACATGGCTTCCGAGGCCTGTATGTACACCGTGCGCGAAGCGATTCAGATCTATGGTGGCTATGGATATACAAAAGATTATCCGGTGGAACGATTTTTCCGGGATGCCAAGGTTATGGAGATTTACGAGGGCACTTCAGAGATCCAGAAAATTGTGATTGCCAGGAGCCTTTTGGCATAATCGTTTGTTCGATTCATTCAAATTTGGTTATTGTTGGGAGACCAATGGCTGTTGAAGGATCTGTTCTTTGCAGGGATCTGGAATTGTACGAGTGCATCCAGTGCGGCAAATGCACCGGCGGATGTCCTGTTTCGATTCGTTCCAATTTAAATCCTCGAAAACTTGTCTACGAAGCTCTTCTGGGGACGCGGTTTCATTCCACAGAACGGGTGGAAGTATGGGAATGCACCACCTGTGCAACGTGTGCGGAACGTTGTCCCAAACAGGTGAAACCTTACGAGGTTGTTCTGGCCCTGCGGTCGGATGTTGTGGAGAGCGGACGGGTCAGGCCTTCCTTGCGGGATACCCTGGAGAGCACGTTTATGCACGGGAATCCGTGGGGAAGATCACGGGAGAAGCGATCCGAGTGGGTGGGAAATTTGGACGTCAGGATTCTCAAAGAAGGGGAAAAGACCGATCTACTCTATTTTGTTTGCTGTACGGCGGCGTACGATCCCAGAGTGCAGGAACTGTCCAAGGCTCTGGTTACACTTTTTCAGAAAGCAGGAATGGATTTTGCTATTTTGGGCAATCAGGAGAGCTGCTGTGCGAATGAGATGAATGAGATGGGAGAGAAGGGACTGTTCGAAATGATGCAAAAAAACAATGCAGAACTTTTCTCCAAATATCAATTCCTCCAGATGACAACAACTTCTCCGCATTGCCTTCATGCTTTCACGTACGACTATCCAGACCGAACCTACGATGTCAGTCACTACACCCAGCTTGTCAGTCGGTATATCACGGAAGGGAGATTGGCATTCAAAGGGGAGCTTGCCAAGAAAGTCACCTACCACGATCCTTGCTTTTTGGGGAAACGGAACAAGATTTTCGAAGAGCCCCGCCATATTTTAAGGAGCATTCCAGGGCTGGAATACCTTGAAATGGACCGTTCAAGAGAACGGAGTCTCTGCTGCGAAGGAGGCGGTGGCCGCATGTGGATGGAATCGGAAAGCTCCGCGGAAAGGCTGGCAGAAATTCGCATCAAAGAGGCAGTCGCCATGGGAGCCGAGATACTGGCAACGGCCTGCCCTTTCTGTCTTCTTACTCTGGAGGACGCTGCAAAGACCACGGGAAATGAGGAAAGAATTCAGGTTCGGGATATTGTTGAGTTGGTAGGAATTGTAACATAGGTATGAGATGTTATTCACGTCTGAACTGGTTGCGGAATGCATAGCAAATCCGGTAACCAGTATATCAGGGAGAAGAGTATTGGCAAATCAGAACATCAGGATAAGCGTCTATGCAAGTTGGGTAAGGAGCAAAGAAGGTGTTAGGAGGTAGATCTGATGTTCTGGTATTTTGATATGCTTCTTGCTGGTCCGCTGATACTCTGCTATGCTTTTCAAAAGTAGTTCTGAAGGGGTTAAGATAGTAAATTTGGTATTTTTAGAAAGGAGCGCGAACGTATGGATATCATTGTCTGCATCAAGCGGGTTCCGGAGACAGCGGAAGCGGATGTGAAAATTGATGCGTCTGGGAGGAACATCGTGCAGGAAGGACTGGTATTCAATATCAACGAAACGGACAACTATGCCCTGGAAGAGGCGCTTCTCATCAAAGAGAAGGCAGGAGGCACAGTGTCCCTGCTTACCATGGGATCCAAGGAATCGGACGATACACTTCGGATGGGACTGGCCAAGGGAGCGGATACGGCCATTCGTGTAAGCGACCCCACGTTCATTGAATCTGATGGAATTGCCACTGCCCGCATCTTAGCGTCTGTCGTCCAATCCATGAGTTACGATCTTATTCTGACAGGCTGCATGGCTTCTGACGACGGGTATGGACAGGTGGGACCCGCATTGGCCGAATTTTTACAAATACCCCATGCGACCATGGTGACCAAAGTGGAATTGCGAGACGGTTTTGCCCAGGTGTCACGAGAATTGGAAGGAGGTCTGCTCGAAGTACTGAATATTCGGCTTCCGGCTGTTCTGGCCGTTCAAACGGGGATCAACGAACCCAGATACGCATCCATTATGGGAATCGCCAAGGCCTCGAAAAAAGAGATTCTTCTCAAAGGACTCCAGGATCTTCCACTTCAAGCAGACGATGTGGGAAGAAAAGGTTCCAAGACCTGGATTGAAGCCATACGGAAGCCAGTTCAGGAAAAAATGGCGGAGATAATACCAGGGACTCCCGAAGAAGCCGCAGCCACATTGTCGGTCCTACTTAAGGAAAGGGGGCTGGCATGAAAGAGATATTTGTATTGACGGAACATCGTCAAGGGGAAATACGCGACGTCACCTTTGAGCTTTTAAGCTGCGGAGCAAAACTCGCGTCCCGAATGGAAGGGCATCTAACGGCCGTGCTTTTAGGATCGGAAGTGAAAAAATTTGTCGATCCGTTGAAATCCTGGGCCGATCAAGTTCTGGTTATTGAGGATGCGAAGTTAAAAAATTTCAACGCAGACGCCTATCAAAAAGTGTTGGCTTCTCTACTGCAAAAGTTTATGCCTTTCATTACATTGATTTCCCAATCCGGTTTTGGAATGGATTTGGCTCCCAGCCTTGCTGTGGAACGCAATCTTCCCCTTGTTACAGACTGCTACCAAATCGAAGTGGAAAACGGGTCTCTTGTCGCCAACCGACAAATGTACAATGGAAAAATCAATGCTCGAGTCCGTACGACCGATGCAGACGGCTATCTGTTTACGGTGCGTCCAGCTTCTTTTGCTTCCGAGAAAATGGAGATGCGTGCCGAGGTTGTGGTGCTCGATTCTCCTCTCAAGGAGGAAATCGCCTACCGCACGTTTGTTGATTATGTGGAAGCAGCCGTTGGCGCTGTGGATATCACGCAGGCCGACATTGTTATCGGCGTTGGAAGAGGAATCAAGGAGAAGGAAAATCTGTCCGTTGCAGAAGATCTGGCAAAGTCGCTGGGAGGTGTTCTGGCCTGTTCCCGACCCGTTGTGGATGCCGGATGGCTGACCAAAGACCGGCAGGTCGGATCTTCGGGGAAAACGATCAAACCGAAGCTCTATGTGGCGCTTGGGATCAGCGGTGCATTTCAGCACGTTTCCGGCTTGAAGGGAACGGAAACCCTTGTCGCGATAAACAAGGATCCCAATGCACCGATTTTCGGTGAAGCGGATTACGGAATTGTAGGCGATCTTTTCAAAGTGGTTCCGGCATTGAGTGCGAAAATAAATGAGTTGAAGGCGGTTTAAAATGGTTAGGATCGGTGTCTATATTTGCCACTGCGGAGTCAATATTGCCTCTTCGGTTGACGTTGAAAAAGTAACGAAAGTGATGAAGGCAACTCCTGGCGTTGCCGCTGCCCAGGAACTATCCCTACATGTGTTCGGACCCGGGTCAGGAATTAATTAAGAAAGACATTCGTACACTGGGTCTCAACCGGATCGTTGTGGCGGCTTGTTCTCCTCGAATGCACGAGGCAACTTTTCGAAAAACCTGCGAATCCGAAGGGTTAAACGCGTACTGTTTTGAAATGGCCAATATACGGGAGCACTGTTCCTGGGTTCACAAGAACAGGCCAGAAGCGACTGCAAAGGCCGTGGATCTGGTGCGAAGTTCGCTTGCCAGAGCAGGTTTGCTTCACCCTTTGTCTGTCCAGGAAGTCCCAGTGACTCCTGCGGCTCTGGTCATCGGCGGAGGCATTGCCGGTATCCAGGCAGCCTTGGACATTGCCAATGCCGGATTTCGTGTACTCCTCGTGGAAAAGGAACCCTCTATTGGCGGGCACATGGCCCAACTGGACAAGACGTTCCCGACACTGGACTGCTCCGCGTGCATTCTCACGCCCAAAATGGTTGATGCGGAAAACCATCCCAACATTCAGCTTTTGACCTACTCCGAAGTGGAAAAAGTGGATGGGTATGTGGGAAATTTTACGGTAACCCTGCGCAAAAAAGCCCGATACGTGGATCACGAAAAATGTACGGGATGCGGACTCTGTGCGGAACATTGCCGGATGAAGGATCGGATCCGGAGCGAATTTGATGCGGGCATGGGAAAACGGTCTGCCATCTACGTTCCCTTTCCGCAGGCCGTACCTCTGAAATACACTGTGGATCCGGAACACTGTCTCTTTCTCACACGAGGAAAGTGCGGAAAAAAACCGGCATGTCAGGAGGTCTGTCCCTCCGGTGCTTTGCATTTTGGTCAGAAAGACGAGAGGATCGAAGTGCATGTGGGAACCATCGTTGTGGCCACAGGGTTTGATTCCTTTGATGCGTGTCGCAAACCGGAACTGGCCTATGCGCATTATCCCAACGTGATTACCGGACTGGAATTCGAAAGGCTCGTTTCTGCTGCAGGGCCCACGGAGGGTCGGCTTCTCATTGAAGGGAAAGAGCCAAGGAAGGTTGTCTTTATTCAGTGTGTTGGATCGCGGGACAAAAATCTCGGGAATGCATGGTGTTCCCGGGTTTGCTGTATGTATGCCATCAAGCAGGCCCACCTGGTTAAGGAAAAAATTCCGGGTGCGCACGTCACTGTCCTCTACACGGACTTGCGCGCCTTTGGAAAGGGCTTTGAGGAGTTTTACGACCGGGTTCGATCCGAGGGCGTGATTTTTCGAAGAGCTTCGGGTTCGGAAATTTACCGAAAGGGGGAGGGACTTGCGGTTCGAACCGAGGACACATTTTTGGGAAGGACGATTGAGCTGGAAGCGGATCTGGTGGTTCTTTCCGCAGGTGTGGAACCGGGAAAAGGGACAGAGGCGGTTGCCAAGCTTTTAAAACTCTCCCGGTCGCCCGACGGATTTCTCATGGAGGCACATCCCAAGCTCCGTCCTGTTGAAACTGCTACGGACGGCGTATACATTGCCGGTTGCTGTCAGAGTCCGAAAGACATCCCCGATACAGTGGCTCAGGCAAAAGCTGCTGCAGCATCGGCCATAATTCCGATGGCTGTAGGCAAAGTGATTGTGGAGCCCATTGTGGCCCAGGTGGATGAGAATGTTTGCGGTGGATGCCGGATATGCGAATCTCTTTGCGAGTACAAGGCGTTGATTTTTGATCAAGAAAAAAACATCATGACCGTGAACACGGCTCTCTGCAAAGGATGCGGTTCTTGCGGAGGCGCCTGTCCGACGGGTGCCATCACCATCCAACATTACACCGACGCGCAGATATTCGCTCAGCTGCACACTCTTTCCGAATGTGTCAGAGAAGAAAGCATACAGTAAGGACGGTCGCCCATGGAAACGATCACTTTCACATCCGAAGACGAAAAAAAATCCGATGCGGAAAAGTCGTTAACGAAGTCCTCATGGACTCCACGAATTGTTGGTTTTGCGTGCAACTGGTGCACTTACGCCGGGGCAGATTTGGCCGGCACGACCCGAATTACGTATCCTCCAAACATCCGGATTGTCCGCATCATGTGCACAGGCCGCATGGATCCCACGTTCATCCTTAACGCTTTTTTCTGCGGAGTGGATGGTGTTTTCATAGGCGGTTGTCATCCGGGGGAGTGCCACTATCAGTCTGGAAATTACAAAGCCCAGCGCCGTGTTCTTTTGGTGAAGAAAATGCTTCGTCAGTTTGGTATCGAACCGGAGCGCCTTCGGTTAGAATGGATTTCGGCTTCAGAAGGGGCGAAGTTTGCTCAGGTGGTCACCGAATTCACAGAAAAGATCAAATCCTTGGGGCCGAACCCGCTGAAAGGAAATGGTTGTGGAAAAAAAGCAGGATGAGAGAAAGGGTCTTGTCCAAGTCTATACAGGAGCCGGCAAGGGAAAGACGACCGCGGCCCTGGGATTGGCCATGCGGGCGTGCGGTCATGGCAGAAAAGTGCTCATGATCTGTTTTATGAAAGGCGATCCCAATTACGGAGAAGTCCGAATTTCAAGAAAGATACCGAATTTTACACTGATTCAATCCGGCCTTCCGACGTTCGTAAAGAAGGGGCACCCTTCTGAAGAAGACGTGCAATTGGCACGGGAAGGTTTTCGAAAAGCTCAAAACGCGCTCAAGCAAAAGAGTTACGATCTTGTGATTTTGGACGAAGTGAATGTCGCTGTGGATTACGGGTTGCTCTCTCTTCAAGAGGTCATGGACCTGATTCAAAAAAGACCGGCTTCCGTCGAGCTGGTACTTACGGGCAGGTATGCACATCCCGAAATGGTGAAAAGTGCCGATTTGGTGAGCGAGATCGTGGAGATCAAACACCCTTTTCAGAAGGGAATTTCAAGCAGGGAGGGCATTGATTTTTAAAGAACTGATAGAACGGTTTGTTTCCGGAGACAGAGCGGCGTGCGCCAAACTCATTTCTCTGATTGAGGAGGATTCGCCCCAGGCCGTAGAAATTCTCGGTTCGGTATACTCCAAGGTGGGACAGGCTCACCGCATTGGCATTACGGGACCTCCGGGAGCTGGAAAAAGTACCCTTGTCGAGAAGTTGACGACGTTGATTCGCAAAGAAGATCGGTCTGTTGCCATTGTGGCTGTGGATCCCACCTCTCCGTTCAGTGGGGGGGCCATTCTTGGGGATCGGGTGCGGATGTCCAGTCTTTTTTGCGATCCGAATGTATTCATTCGAAGTATGGCCACCCGCGGAAGTCTCGGCGGACTGGCGTTTAAAACCAGGGCTGTGTGTGATCTGTTGGATGCATTTGGAAACGATGTGATTCTCATAGAAACGGTGGGTGTCGGACAGGCCGAACTGGATGTAGCCAAGGCCGCGCAAACGACCCTTGTTGTTTTGGTGCCGGAATCGGGAGATGGCATCCAAGCGATGAAGGCGGGTCTTATGGAGATCGGCGATATCTTTGTGGTCAACAAATCGGATAGGGAAGGAGCCGATCGTCTGGCCGTGGAGATTGAGACGATGCTGGAAATGCATCCGCAAAATAATTCGTGGCGTCCACGTGTGTTTAAAACGTCGGCTGAAAAAGGAGAGGGCATAGAGTCCCTTTTCGTGGGCATTGTCGAACACCGGCTGTTTCTTGAAAAGCATCATTTTTTCCGGGATTTTCAAAAAGAGAACATTCGATTGGATATTACCCAGATGGTAGAACAGCGGTTGAATGAGTCTTTCTGGAACGATCCGAGGATGAACCGTTTTCTTGAAGAATTCGTGGATAAAGCGGCGTCGGGTGAAATAAGTCCTTATGCTGCCGCGTGCAAACTGTGGGAGAAGTGGCAGCAGAGGAGAAAAAAGTGATTTTCAGAACAGATAAAAAAAGTCTGGAAAATATAAAAAAATTACTTTAGATTAGAAAGAAAAATTGTCACGTTATATAGAAGGAGGATAGAGTCATGAAAACGTCACAGCCAATTTTTTACCTGTGTTTCCTTCTTCTGGTAAGTTCAGTTCGTGCAGCCGACGACTGGACAGACAAAGGCAGTTCAGGCCCACAGGCGCGATATTATCATGCCGCGGCCTATATCAGCAGTGGTCAGATTATGCTTTTTGGTGGATTGAGAAAAGAATCCCCTACGAGACTCAATGATACATGGATATACGATCTCAGCAGCGGCTGGCAAAGCCAGTCGCCTTCTTCGTCGCCATCCGCTCGGTTCGGTCATGCCATGGCCTACATCGGAGAGGGTCAGGTTCTGCTGTTCGGCGGGAACGACGGAAGCGATAAAAACGATACCTGGATCTACGATCTGAGTGACAACGCATGGACGGAGCAATCGCCTGTTGGCGGCGTTAAGCCGTCCGCCCGGTATTGGCACCGTATGGCCTATATCGGTGGGGACAAGGTGCTGTTGTTTGGCGGTGAGTCATCTTCCGTGCTTGTAGGCGATACCTGGGTTTACGCTCTGAGTGAGAACACATGGACAAACCAATCACCGTCCGACCCTAAACCCTCTGCACGTGAGGAGCATGCTATGGCCTACCTGGGTGAGGGTCGGG
>Ga0172365_10001991_pt1 | contig 14882 bp, 12 predicted proteins | sample LakKivSesite48cm_FD_114535 | JGI IMG/M metagenome (GOLD analysis project Ga0172365, IMG submission 114535) | Sediment microbial communities from Lake Kivu, Rwanda - Sediment site 48cm | ecosystem: Environmental > Aquatic > Freshwater > Lake > Sediment | place: Rwanda: Western Province, Lake...
CCAGAATTTTTTTAGAGGCATTCCTGGTTAAGCTCTGTCATTTCAAGAAGATTACTCCCTTGAAAGAGATGATGCGGGATTTGGAAGAGATCAAAAAAGAGATGAGACTCCCAGCAGAGAAAAGATTTATGAAGGAGAGTTTTCCAGAAGAAAAGAGCACACCGCTAAAAATATCTCCTGAGGCTGTAAACCAGGAAATGCAGGAAATAAAGGAAACGATAGCTGAAGAGGCTGGAGAAGGGGGGGCAAAGGGAGAAAAAGAGAAGGAGGCTGCGCTCCAAGACCCTTCTGTCCGGTCTTTTATGGAGACGTTCAATGGCCAGGTGATTTCGGTCAAGCCGATGAAAAGGACTGAGAAAAAGGAATGATTGGGTATTTTTGATTTAGGGAGAGAAGAATGAAAGGCGTTCCAAATTTACAGAAACTTTTGAAAGATGCAAAAGAGATGCAGAGCAATATCCAGAAGGAGTTGCAAGAGATGCGCGTCGAAGGTTCGAGCGGCGGCGGCATGGTGACAGTGACTCTCGACGGAACAAAAAATCTGATTTCTATTCGCATTGACCCGGAAGTTGTCAACAAAGACGATGTGGAGATGCTTCAGGACTTGATCCTCGCCGCTTTCAGCGATGCCAATTCAAAAGTTGACGAAAACTTGTCTCAGAAGATAGGAAAATTGGGAGCAGGTTTGAAGATTCCAGGACTTTTTTGATGAATGAAGAGACACATCCGCTCGTTCAATTGATTGAAGAGCTGAAAAAAATTCCAAGCATCGGGGCCAAGACAGCCCAAAGAATTGCCTTCTATCTTACAGGTCTTCCTCAAGAGGAAGTGGAGAATCTGGCCAATGCTATAAGAGAGGCGAAGCGAAGCACCTTCCACTGCTCTCTGTGCAACAACCTGACTCATGTCGACCCCTGTCTCTACTGTTCCGATTCAAAGCGCAGCGATGAAGTCCTGTGTATTGTCGAGGAGCCTTTCAACATCCTTTCCATAGAGAAGACAGGAATTTTTAACGGAAGATACTATGTGCTTCTGGGAGCCCTTTCTCCCCTGAAGGGAATAGGGCCTGAGGAGCTCAAGACCGAGAATTTGATAAAAAGAGTCAAGGGGGGAAATTTTAAAGAGATTATCATCGCCACTAATCCTACGGTTGAAGGGGAATCGACAGCCGTTTATCTGGCAAAGGTTTTAAAAGATTTCAATATCAGGCTGACCAGGCTGGCCATGGGATTGCCTGTTGGCTCTGACATCGATTATGCCGACCAGGTGACGATTAAGAAAGCCCTGGAGGGAAGGACTGAGTTCAAGGAATGAGAAATAGAAGAAATAACGTTTTCTCAACACCCAGCCTGAGCTATTTATGCGGCGCCCTTTGGCATGCTTTCGGATGAAGAATTTAAAATAAAAAATTTTATTTCTTCTTGTGGGTAAAGGAGATAATGAAGGAGAAAAGCTTAACGATTTTAAATGTGAGGAGGTTCGATGAAAGAGACAATTGAAATCCGCTGGCACGGCCGTGCCGGCCAGGGAGTGGTTACAGCCGCTACGACTTTAGCCGACGTCCTCTCTTCAGAAAAGGGCATTCATATCCAGGCCTTCCCCGAATTCGGGGCGGAAAAGAGAGGCGCTCCAATTCTGGCTTTTAATCGCATCAGCCAGAAACCTATCCGCACTCATAGCCAAGTTTACAATCCTGATATCGTGGTTGTTACCGATCCCTCTCTGTTAGGCTTGGTGGACATCAGCCAGGGAGCCAAAGAAGATGCTGTTTTCATCATCAACACCACTTTTGACATTGCCCTTATTCGAGAAAGGCTATCTCTTAAGGACAAGAAGATATTTGCCCTGGACGCTTACACCATCGCCTCTGAAGAGCTGGCTAAGGCCATTCCCAATGTTCCCATGGTAGCAGCTTTGGTCAAGGTGACAAATCTCATTGATCTCAAGAAATTCAAGGAGAGAATCGAAGTCTCACTCAAAAAAAAGCTGCGGCCAGAGGTTGTGGAGAAGAACATGCGCACTATCGACAGGGCTTTCAAGGAGGTGAGGGAAAGATGAAAAAAGAAAGCTGGAAGGAATTAACCATCGGCACCATCAACCTTGATGCCGGAAACTCGGTCAAGAATCTGACTGGAACCTGGCGCTCGGCAAAAAGGCCCCAGTTCATCGAGGAAAACTGCATCCAGTGCCTTTTCTGCTGGCTTTACTGCCCCCATTTTGCCGTCCGCGTCGAAAAAGGCGAGGTCAAAGGCATCAATTACGACTATTGCACCGGATGCGGGATATGTTGCACAGAGTGCCCGCCAAAAGACAAAGCCCTGGTGATGGTCAAGGAAGAAATCAAGCTTGTTGAAAGGAGCCCCAAATGAAGATGTTGAAAACACTGAACGGAAATCAGACAATAGCCGAAGCGACAAAGCAGGTTGACCCCGATGTCATCGCCGCTTATCCTATCACGCCTTCCACGGCCATTGTCGAGACAATAGCCAAGTTCAAAGCCGACGGGCTGATCAGCGGCGAATTTGTCTGTCCGGAGAGCGAGCACAGCGCGATGAGCGTTTGCATCGGAGCTGCTTCAGCCGGGGGCCGGGTGATGACAGCCACGGCTTCGCAGGGATTGGCTTTGATGTGGGAGATGCTCTACATCGCAGCCGGACTGAGACTGCCTATCGTTGCCGCCATTGCCAACCGCTCCCTGAGCGCTCCAATCAACATCCATGGCGACCACAGCGATACCATGGGCGCAAGGGATTCAGGCTGGATTCAAATTTATTCTGAGGGCTGCCAGGAGGCTTATGACAATTTCATTCAAGCCTTTCGGATTGCAGAGCATCTGGATGTCAGAACTCCTGTTCTCGTCGGACTGGATGGCTTCATCATCAGCCATTCCATGGAAGTGATCCAGGTTGAGGATGACGAAGAAGTCAAGAGATTCATCGGAGAATACAAGCCCGTCTATCCCGCCCTTGATATTAGCCGCAAGATGACAGTCGGGCCGATTGATTTCACTGATTATTACTTTGAGCACAAAAGGAGCCAGATTGAGGGTATCGAAAATGCTCCAAGAGTCATCGAGGCTGTCGGCCAAGAGTTCGGACAGAGATTCGGCCGCGAATACGGCTTTTTCGAAGAATACCGTCTGGATGATGCTGAAATCTGCATTGTGGTCATGAGCTCTGCCGCAGGAACCTGCAAGGATGCCGTCGATGAATTGAGAGCAGAGGGGAAGAGAATCGGGTTGCTCAAGCCAAGGGTTTTTCGCCCCTTTCCTCATCAGAAGATTGCTGAGGCTTTAAAGAAAATGAAGGCAGTAGCTGTCCTTGACCGGTCTTCGAGCCCTGGAGCTTTTGGCGCCCCTCTGTTTACTGAGATTCGCTCTGCCCTCTATGATTACAGCCAGAGGCCCAAGATCGTAAATTATGTCTATGGACTTGGCGGAAGAGACATCATGGTCGAGCATTTTAAAGAAGTCGCTTTGAAGCTGGAAAGAGTTGCAGAGACCGGAAAAGTTGAAGAGATGTGCGGCTACATCAACTTGAGAGAGTAAAGGAGAGAGAAATGGCAAAACTGAAAGACTTAGCAGCATTGGAAGATAGATTGGTCGCTGGCCACGGCATGTGCCTCGGCTGCGGAATTCCTCTGATCTTCAAGATTGTCTTGAGGGCAACTGAAGACCCTCTGATCATCGCCAACGCCACAGGCTGCCTTGAGGTCTGCACAACAATTTTTCCAAGAACTTCTTGGAACGTGACCTGGATTCACAGCGCCTTTGAGAATGCAGCAGCCACCATTGCCGGAGTTGAGGCCATGTACAAGTCGCTGAAGAAAAAGGGAAAGATTGCCCCGGATAAGAAGATTAAATTCTTGGCTATTGGCGGCGACGGCGGAACCTATGATATCGGAATCCAGGCTCTTTCCGGCGCCATGGAAAGAGGGCACGACATCGTCTATATCTGCTATGATAACAATGCCTATGCCAATACCGGAGGCCAGAGGTCTTCGGCAACACCTCTTGGAGCCTCGGCCACGACTTCTCCGGAAGGGAAGAAGAGCCCTGGAAAGCTGCAGCGGCGCAAGGACCTGACAAGAATTATGGTTGCTCATAACATTCCCTATGCCGCCCAGGCCAGCCCTGCTCGCTGGCAGGACCTTTACAACAAGGCCAAAAGAGCTTTTGAGGTCGAAGGCCCGGCATTCCTCAATGTCCTCTGCCTCTGTCCGACCGAGTGGAAGTACGATGAATCGCAGGGAATTCGCCTGGCTCAGATTGCTCTCGAGACCTGTGTCTGGCCATTGTATGAAGTTGAGAACGGGAAGTACAAGCTCAATTACAAGCCGAAGGAGAAAAAGCCGGTCCTGGAATGGCTCAAGCCTCAGGGAAGATTCCGGCATCTCTTCAAGGAAGAGAACGCCTGGATGCTGGAGGAGATTCAGAAGCAGGTCGACCAGGACTGGGAAGAGCTGAGCAAACTGGTCAATTTATAGGAAAAAAGGGGACTGCCCCCTTTTCTGCTTGCTCTCGAAGGGCAGTTCGGGAAGGCTAAACCTTTAATGGTCGGTTCAGCCATTCCGAATAGGTGTTTTTCGTAGCTCGTTATACATTCTTTGCCGACACAATATTGAAGTGATCCAATGACATTTATATCAGCAAAGGAGGCCTTGGATGAAGATTAAGCAGATCGATGTTTACCAGGTTGATTACAGACTCCTTGACCAGAAATATGCCTGGTCCGGTGGACACTCGGTCAGCTCTTTTATCAGCACAGTTGTCAAGATTTCAACGGACGAGGACTTGAAAGGATTGGCAGAAGTCTGTCCCCTTGGCTCTGCCTACATGGATGCCTATGCCCGGGGAGTTCCGGCGGGTATCGCCGAGATTGGGCCTCTTCTCCTCGGCCAGAATCCCTGCGAGCTCAATGTCATAAACAGCATCATGGATTCAGCTTTATCAGGGCATAACTACATCAAGTCTCCGTTGGACATAGCCTGTTGGGATATACTCGGTCAATCCGCAGGTTTACCTCTTTGCACACTGCTCGGAGGCCGATGCGTTGAAAGCTTCCCCCTTTATCGAGCCATATCACAGGGGTCTCCAGAGAAAATGGCTGAAGACGTGGCCCGTTACAGGAACGAAGGCTACCGTCGCTTCCAGCTCAAGGTTGGAGGAGATGCTGATGATGATATTAAACGAATCAAGGGTGTCCAGAAAGTTCTCCATCCCGCAGATGTCCTTGTCGCCGACGCGAACACAGGATGGCTGACGCATAAGGCTATTCGTGTGGTCAATGCCCTGCAAGGGGAGAACTTGTATATTGAACAACCCTGCTTGACTCTTGAAGAATGTCTTGTTGTTCGCCAGCAGACCCGCTTTCCACTTGTCTTGGACGAAGTGATAGACGGTGTCGTTCCTCTTTTGAGGGCTTATAAGGAGAGGGCGATGGATGTCGTCAATCTCAAGATTTCCAGGCTTGGAGGCTTGACCAAAGCCAAACTCGCAAGAGATTTGTGCCAGTCGCTGGGAATCGCCATGACCATCGAAGACAGTTGGGGAGGCGATATCACCACTGCCGCCATTGCCCATCTTGTCGGGAGCACAAGACCTGAATTTTATTTCAGCTCAACAGACTTTAACAGCTACAACGACCTTCATCTTGCAGAAGATGCGCCGCAGAGAAAAGAAGGGAGGCTCGATGTCCCTTCTCAGCCAGGCCTTGGAATTAAGGTCAAGGAGAGGATGCTGGGCAAGCCGCTTTTAACCCTGAAATAAAAAAAAGGAATAGAAACATTTCCAGGTCAGCGATTGGATAAAGGTTCAAACTCCGAAGGCTAAATCCTTAATGGTCGCTTGGCTATTTTCCGAAAACTCATATCTCGGTGATGGCAACACACATCATTATGAATTTAAATTGCTTCGCCCTTTTCTGATTTGAACTTTTTGCTTTGCTGCTATAATATTCTTTGTTAAACAAAAACTTATCGAGAAGTCTGATAATGATGCCAGAGGGAAAAGTGGCCAAAGGATTGATTTTTGACATCAGCCGCTATGCTATTCACGATGGCCCGGGAATAAGGGCGACCGTGTTTTTCAAAGGATGTCCTCTTCGCTGTCAGTGGTGCCACAATCCAGAAGGCCAGGAACCAAAGCCTGAAATTGCAGTCAAGACAGAGAGATGCGCCGCGGAATGTGGCCGCTGCCTTTCCGTCTGTCCCCAAGGCGCAATTTCAAAAAACGGGCCCTCCATCGCCGTCGATAGGGAGAAATGTGATTCTTGCGGAAAATGCAAAGATGTCTGCGTCTATGAGGCGCTCGATATCATCGGCAGAGAAGTGACAGTTCAGGATGTGATGAAAGAGGTGGAAAAGGACCGGGTTTTTTTTGACGAATCAGGCGGGGGCGTGACTTTCTCTGGCGGAGAGCCTTTGCTCCAGCCTGATTTTCTCGTGGCCCTTCTCCAGGAATTCAAGAAAAAAGGAATCCGGACAACGGTCGACACTTCAGGATACGCTTCAACTAAAATCCTGGACAGAATCTCAGATAATGTCGACCTTTTCCTCTATGACCTCAAGGTCATGGACCCTAAGAAGCATAGAAAATATGCAGGTGTTTCAAATGAAATAATACTCGAAAATTTGAGGAGGCTGTCTGAAAAAGGAAAGAAGGTCATCATTCGCATCCCGGTCATTCCTGGTGTCAACGACGACCGCGAGAATATGAAAGCAATTGCTGAATATCTTCTTTCCCTCAAGAATATAAAGCAAATCAACCTCCTTCCCTTTCACCGGGGAGGTGTTCAGAAATACAAGAGGCTTGGAAAAAAGAATCTCACTGAATCCCTTCAGCCTCCTTCAAATGATAAAATAAATGAGATTAAAAAAATATTCATCGATTTTGGATTTGTTTTAGAAAAAAAAGGTGAGCCATGAACGAGAGGATAAAAAAATTAAGAGAACAAAGCATAAACACATCGCCTTACATAACTCCGGAGAGGGCAAAGCTCATCACTGAATTCTATAAGAGTGATCTCGCTCAAAAGGTGTCGGCGCCTGTGAGACGTGCTCTGGCTTTTAAATATTTGCTCGAGCACAAGAGCATCTGCATCAACGAAGGAGAGCTTATTGTCGGCGAGAGAGGGCCTGCTCCCCGCGCAACTCCGACCTATCCGGAGGTCACGGCCCACAGCCTCCAGGACCTCGATATCCTGAACACCAGGCCCAAGACATCTTTCAAGGTGGATGAGGGGACGAGAAAATTCTACGAGGAAGAGATCATCCCTTTCTGGAGAGGGAAATCGATTAGAGACCGTATCTTCAGTGAGGTATCCGAGGAATGGAAAAATGCCTATGAGGCAGGAATCTTCACTGAATTCCAGGAGCAGAGGGCGCCAGGGCATACGGTTTTAGACGATAAGATTTATAAAAAGGGATTTCTCGATTTTAAGAAAGAGATAAAAGAGAGCATCGGCAAGCTCGATTTTCTGCGCGACCCTGAGGCCTACAAGAAAAGGGAAGAGCTCAGGGCGATGGAAATCTGCGCCGAGGGCCTAATCCTCTTTGCCGAACGCCATGCTCAGAAGGCAAAAGAATTGGCCCTCAAGGAAAAAGACCCTGCCCGGAAAAAAGAGCTGGAAAGAATTGCCGAAGTCTGCTGCCGCGTCCCGGCCAATGCGCCCCAAAATTTTTGGGAAGCCCTGCAGTATTACTGGTTCGTCCATCTCGGTGTGGTTATCGAATACAACACCTGGGATTCCTTCAATCCAGGAAGGCTTGACCAGCATCTCTATCCCTTCTACAAAAAGGGAGTTGAGGATGGGACTTTGACCAAAGAGCAGGCAAAAGAGCTGCTGCAGGCTTTCTGGGTGAAGTTCAACAACCAGCCGGCCCCTCCCAAGGTCGGCGTCACCGCAGAAGAGAGCGGCACTTACACTGATTTTGCCTTGATCAACACCGGCGGGGTCAAGCCTGACGGCTCCGATGCTGTCAACGAGCTCTCCTACCTTATCCTCGATGTCGTTGAGGAGATGAGGATTTTACAGCCGAGTTCCATGGTCCAGATCAGCAAGAAGACTCCTGACAGCTTCTTGAAGAGGGCATTGAAGATTGTCCGCACCGGATTCGGTCAGCCTTCGATTTTCAACACCGACGCTATCGTCCAGGAGCTGGTCAGAATGGGAAAGTCTGTCGAGGATGCAAGAAATGGAGGATGCAGCGGCTGTGTCGAGACTGGCGCCTTCGGAAAAGAAAACTACAACCTTACAGGCTATTTCAACCTGCCCAAGGTTTTTGAAATCACGCTGAACAATGGAGTTGACCCCAGGACTGGGAAAGAGATTGGCTTGCGCAGCGGAGACCCTGCCCAATTTTCATCCTATGAAGAGCTCTTCGAGGCCTTCGAAAAGCAAATACAATATTTCGTTGACATCAAGGTCAAAGGAAGCAATATCATCGAGAGGTTGTATGCCGAGTATCTGCCGGCCCCGTTTCTCTCTATTCTTATCAGCGATTGTATCGCCAAGGGAAAGGATTACCATGACGGAGGCGCCCGCTACAACACGTCTTACATTCAGGGCGTTGGTTTGGGAACAATCACTGATATCCTTTCTTCAGTAAAATATAATGTCTTCGACAAAAAGCAGGTCAGCATGCAAGAGCTCCTGGAGGCGCTGAGGCATAACTTCGAAGGATACGAGCCTCTCCGCCAGAGGTTCTTGAACAAGACGCCGAAATACGGCAATGACGACGACTATGCAGATGACATCATGAAGTCTGTCTTTGAAGCCTATTACAGCGCTGTGAGCGGAAGGCCAAACACCAAAGCCGGGTTCTACCAGATCAACCTCTTGCCGACAACAGTCCACATTTATTTTGGAAGGATGACCACGGCAACTGCAGACGGAAGGAAAGCTTCAGAGCCCCTTTCAGAAGGCATTTCTCCAGTCCAGGGTGCGGACAGGAAAGGCCCCACAGCCGTGATCAAATCCGCCTCGAAAATGGACCACGTCCGGACCGGAGGAACGCTTCTCAACCAAAAATTTACACCCCATCTTCTGGCTGATGAGGATGGGATCGACAAGCTCGCTCATCTCATCAGGTCTTATTTCAAGCTTGACGGCCATCACATCCAGTTGAACGTAGTCAGCGCTGAAATGCTCCGGGACGCACAGAAGCACCCAGAAAAATATCGCGACCTGATCGTCCGGGTTGCAGGCTACAGCGATTATTTTATTGACATCAATACAGACCTTCAGAATGAAATCATCAAACGAACAGAGCACCAGTCGTTTTAAATTTATTGGGCCTCTTCCAAGCTGTGGAGGTAAAGAGTATAAAGAATATCTATTCGGAATGGCCGGAGCGACCATTGAAGGTTTAGCCTTCCCGAGCCGCCCTTCGAGGGAACCCGGCTTTGCCGGGCGGCGAGGATGTCTGAGCGGAGCGAGTTCCGCAGCCGCCGAGAAGGGCGGTGAGGGAACGGCGTTAAAAACCTGATTGGGAGCGAAGCTATTCCGAATAGGATGTTCATAGAATCCACACAAAATGAAAGAGAGCTAATTTATAAATTAAAACAAGGAGTGATGAAATGTTTGATTCCAAAATTTATATTCAAAAGCGAAAACGTCTTCAAGAGCAAATCAAGACAGGTCTGATTCTTTTCGTCGGAAATGAGGAATCCCCGATGAATTATCCCTCCAACACCTACAATTTCCGGCAAGACAGCTCTTTTCTCTATTTCTTCGGCTTGGATTTTCCTTTGCTGGCTGCAGTGATCGATGTCGAAGATAACAAGGCGATTGTTTTCGGCAACGATGTCGGTATCGAGGATATCATCTGGATGGGGTATCAGCCTTCGATAAAAGAGAGGGCGATGCAGGCAGGGGTGAAAGAGACGATGCCCCTGAACAGGCTCGAAGAAACGGTCAAGAGCGCTCAACAAAAAGGGAAAAAAGTTCATTATCTTCCTCCCTACAGGCCTGAGACGAAATTGAAGATAGCCCACTTATTGGGCCTGCAGCCTGATGCTGTCAAAAGCGGTGCTTCAGAGGAGCTGATCAAGGCCGTTGTCGCCCAGAGGTCGGTCAAGATGAAAGAAGAGGTCGAGGAGATGGAAAAAGCCCACAGCGTCACCAACGAGATGCACCGAGTGGCGATGAAGATGGCCAAGAGCGGCGTCTATGAAAGGGAGATTGTGGGGAAAATTGAGGGGATAGCTTTGTCTCATGGCTTTAGCCTTGCCTTCCCCATAATCCTGACCATCAACGGACAGATCTTCCACAACCAGTACCGCGGGAACAGGCTGAAAAAAGGAAGGCTGCTCGTCAACGATTCTGGCGCAGAATCCGCACTCCATTATGCTTCAGATATCACCCGCACCATCCCTGTCAGCGGCTCGTTCAGCCAGAAGCAAAAGGAAATCTACGAGGTTGTCCTTGGCGCTCAGGAGACAGCCATTCAATCCATTTCCCCTGGAATCAAATATAAGGACATTCATTTCAAGGCGGCAAGATATATCGCTTCAGGCTTGAAAGAGCTGGGCCTGATGAAAGGTGACTTAGATGAGGCGGTGGAGCAGGGCGCTCACGCTCTTTTCTTTCCTCACGGCCTGGGCCATATGTTGGGACTAGACGTTCATGACATGGAAAATCTTGGAGAGGACTATGTCGGCTATGATGACAAGACAAAGAGGAGCGAACAGTTTGGCCTTGCCTATTTGAGGATGGCCAGAGAGCTTCAGCCCGGATTTGTTATGACTGTTGAGCCAGGAATCTATTTCATCCCGGCCCTGATCGATAAGTGGAAAGGAGAGAAGAAGCTGACCCAGTTCATCAATTACGATCAGGTCGAGAAATACAGAGACTTCAGCGGAATCCGGATTGAGGATAATGTCCTGGTTACTGAAAAAGGGCACAGAGTCCTGGGCAAACCCATTCCCAAGAGAGTGAAGGACGTAGAGAGGATTGCCGGCAGCGAGTGATTGATTAGATTTCTTCAAAAATTTTTTAGACCAACGAAAAAGTGGATCTTTTTCAAGATGATCAAAAAAACTTTTATATGTTTAAGATATATTAACAGCATTAACAGTATTTGACATTTGTCTTTTGCAAATATATATTTACCGCCTATTCCAGCAAGTGAAAGTCATGAAATGTGGAAAAATTTATAGCCTACAGAAGATGAGATTTTTGGCTGCAAAAGAAGAAATCATTTTAATTCAATTCAACTAAAAATAAAGGAGGCAAAAGTGAGATTTAAGAAGCTTCTTCCCATAGCCTTTTTTCTGCTCGCTGTTCTGGCTCTCATTCGTCTGACTGCTTTTAACAATCCAGACGGCAAGGAATGTGAGCTGTGTCTCACAGAGCCGCTCTCGGATGGCTGTACGGTGATCATGGTCGGGAAAGATGCCTCGACAGATGGCTCAGTCATGACCACTCATACCTGTGACTGCGGTCTTTGCGACTGGACTTGGCGTTATATCCCAGGTGCAGACCATGAGCCCGGCTCAAAGCGAAAGATTTATCACATCGACCAGTTCAAGAGCATTCCGCCGAGCGTCGGCTTGAAGTGGGACAGATATTTGGATGATTTCACAGGGCTTGAAATCCCTGAAGTCGCCCACACTTTTGCCTATATTCATGGCGCTTTCGGCTACATGAACGACCAGCAGGTGGCCATCGGCGAGTCAACCATCGGCGCCCAGAGAAAGATGGAGAATCCAACACCGACGGCCAAGTTTGATATCACCATGCTGACTCTTCTTGCCATGGAGAGGGCAAAGACTGCCAGAGAAGCTATAAAAGTCATGGGAGAGCTGGGCGAGAAATACGGCTACGGATATACAGACACAGGAGAGATGCTGGCTGTCGCCGACTCGAAAGAGGTCTGGGTTTTTGAGATCATGCCTATCGGTCCGCTCTGGACTCCTGAGAGCGGAAAGCCTGGAGCTGTCTGGTGTGCGCAGAGGGTTCCTGATGACCAGGTCAGCGTCTGCCCGAATGAATCGCGGATAGGGGAGATTGACCTTAAAAAGTCTGATTACTTCATGGCCTCGCCCAATGTCATCTCTTATGCTGTCGAGGCCGGATTTTATGACCCGAAGAGCGGAAAGCCTTTCAATTGGAAGAGGGCTTACTCTCCGAGCGAACAAAGCGCCTCGAGCAGCAAGGGCTCGAGGGTTCGTCTCTGGCGCTTTTTCGACCTCGTTGCCCCTTCTCAGAAGTTCAGCCCTGATGCGCCGAACATGGATCTGCCTTTTTCAATCAAGCCGGATAAGAAAATATCAGTTTATGATGTGATGCTAATGACCAGAGACAAGTGCGAGGGGACTGTCTTTGACCCGGCTAGAGGGCTTCAGGGTGGGCCTTTTGCCAATCCGAACTTCCTTCCCTACGGCTTCAGGCTCGAAGACAAATCATATAGCACCTCACGGGTGATCGGTGTCAACCGAGCCGAATACATCACCATAACCCAGTGCAGAAGCTGGCTACCCAATCCTGTGGGAGGAATCGTCTGGCTTGCCTTTGGCGCTCAGGACACATCCTGTTATATGCCGCTCTATGAAGGAATCACAGAAATTCCCAGGTCTTTCGAGATTGGAGACCACTGGGAGTTCAACCGTAATTCTGCCCGCTGGGCTTTTGATTATGTTGATTTTCACACCCAGGTGCTCTATTCCTATGCCATCCAAGATGTCAGGGAAGCCCAGATAAAGTGGGAGAAGTCAGCCGTTGACCGGACGCCGGAGATCGATAAATTGGCGGCAGAACTTTATAAAACGAATCCGGCTCAAGCCCAGCAGTTCCTAACCGATTACTGCCTGGGCAATGCCAACCGGGTCATAGATGCCTGGTGGAAATTGGGTGACGACCTGCTGGTGAAGTATAACCATCTCTGGAGCTACGATGTCAAGACGCGGAAGAGAAATCCGATCAAGTTCCCAGACTGGTATCTCAAACTCCTTGTCGATTACAACAAGCTCGTCCCCCAGGAAGAGAAAAAGCAGGAATAATCTTAACTAAAAATTTAAGGAGGGGAGAATGGGTACCGCTTTAATCTTGATAGCTATTTTCATCGTGATTATCTTTTTATGCGGAATCAGAATTGTCAGACCCACGCACAGAGGCCTGGTCGAACGCCTGGGAAAGTATCATAGCTTTGCCAAACCCGGTTTTCACTGGATTATTCCTGTCATCGATAAACTCTACCGGGTCAATATCACCGAAGTCATGGTCGATGCCGAGCCTCAAGAAATCATCACCAACGATAATCTGAACGCGCGGGTGGATGCCCAGGTTTACTTTAAGGTCAAGGATGACGAGGAAAGCGTTAAAAGCTCCCAGTATAACGTTTACAGATATCACTGGCAGATTGTTAGCCTGGCGCGGACAACGCTCAGGAATATCATCGGCACGCTCACTTTGAAATCAGCCAACAGCGAAAGAGGGAAGATCAATGATGAACTGCAGAAGACGCTGAGGAAAGAGACTGTCAATTGGGGAATTGAGATTGTGCGGACAGAATTGAAGGAGATTGACCCGCCGAAGGATGTTCAGGAGACGATGAACAAGGTTGTCAAGGCTGAAAACGAAAAAATAGCAGCAGTTGATTTTGCCACGGCCACAGAAACCATGGCTGATGGCGCCCGCCGGGCAGAAATCAAGAAAGCCGACGGCATAAGGCAGGCAAGAATCCTGCAGGCAGAGGGCGAAGCCCAGGCCATCAAGCTGGTCAATGAGGCAGCCAATCAGTATTTTATCGGCAATGCCCAGCTGCTCAAGAGGCTCGAAACCGTGGAGAAGTCGTTGGCCACGAACGCCAAGGTCGTCATTCCGACTGGCACAGAATTGATCAATGTCATTGGAGACTTGGCTGGAATTCTTCCTGTGCCCAGAAGGGAAGAGGCCAGATAGTTAAAGACGCTTTTCTGCCTGAAGTCAGAGTCTGATTGCCGAAGAGAAGACATCCTTTCCGTTCGATATCCTGTCAAAAGCTTCGATGATGATGAAATAATTCCCGGATTTTAGCCTGTCAAAGCTTAAAGTGATTAATGGTTCGTCTTTAATGAGCTCTAACGTTTTTCCCTCAGAATAGACCTTCTTGGATTTATCGTCGAAGATTGTGATTCTCACATCGGCAAAGCCGTGCGTTTTTCCCTCTGTTCTTACCCTGGCATAGTTTCTGAGGTTGAATTTTATCGTCTTAAAGCCTGAGTGAAAATCAGTGATAGTGATAGGCGGCGGTTCCTTGGCGATGAAATGCTTGAGGTAGATGACCTCTGCTCCTTCGGCTTTAGTTTTAACCTCTATCTTTCTTTCCTTCTGGGCCGAGGTCTCTTCCGGACTGTAGACGAGAAGGTAATGGAAATCCTCTTTAACCGCAGCCTCTTTTAAAGCCTCCAGGACTTTGTTAGAAAAGGTTGTGGAGCCGCCGGTCGAAGAGCTTATTTGCCTAAAGCAATCTTCATAATCCTCGGCAACTTCTCCCAACTCAAAGTCCTGGGAAAGCAGCGTTCGTAAAGATTTAAGAAGAAGAAGGTGAAAAGTGACGTTTGCTTCTATGAAGAGCTCTCGGAGATTATCAACAGGGAAATTGCTGGTCAGGTCAAATGTTCTCTGCAGTTCGTATTGCCTGACCTGGATCTGCCTTGCTTTAGCCTGGTCTTGAGGATCAATCTTGGTGTCAAGAACTCTGCGGATTTCAGTTTCAATCGGCCCTTCGTTTTTGAGCTTGGGGAACATCTCACGTTGCTGCATACAGATGGCCCATTTTTCCCCTTCCATCGGCTTAATCCTTTTGATGATTCCCTTATAGAGTTCAAAATCTGGTGTAATATATTGCCTTTTATATTCAAGCCAAGTTCTCTGATAGGTATCATAAAATCTGAGAATATC